>Ga0079224_100008208_pt1 | contig 14118 bp, 13 predicted proteins | sample Stecom2015_FD_80414 | JGI IMG/M metagenome (GOLD analysis project Ga0079224, IMG submission 80414) | Agricultural soil microbial communities from Utah to study Nitrogen management - Steer compost 2015 | ecosystem: Environmental > Terrestrial > Soil > Agricultural land | place: USA: Utah...
CCTTTCACCTGTAACTGTTTCAATCACCTTCGGACCAGTAATAAACATTTGTGATGTCTTCTCAACCATTATCACAAAATCAGTTATCGCAGGAGAATAAACTGCACCTCCAGCACTTGGCCCCATAATTACGGAAATTTGTGGTATGTAGCCTGAGTAAATTGAATTTCGATAAAATACTTGGCCATAGCCATCTAAAGACGATACCCCTTCTTGAATCCTTGCGCCACCTGAATCATTTAGACCAATAAAAGGAACACCGTTTTTTGCAGCTAAATCCATCACAGCCGCAATTTTCTTACCATGCATTTCACCAAGCGCTCCTCCGTATAGTGTAAAATCCTGGGCAAATAAATATACTGGTCGTCCATTTATTTTTCCGTATCCAGTAACAACACCATCTCCAGCACTATTTGAATCATTCATATCAAAATCCGTACCACGGTTTTCTATAAACGTATTTAATTCTACAAAGCTACCTTCGTCGAGTAAGTAATCAATTCTTTCTCTTGCTGTCCACTTCCCCTTGGCGTGTTGTTTTTCAATTCTTGCATCTCCGCCTCCGAGTTCAGCCATTCTTCGCTTATCATAAAGCTCATTTATCTTATCAAACATATCCATCATGTTATTTGCCTCCAACTTCTTCACATAATTCGAAAAGTACGCCCTGTGTTGATTTAGGATGCATAAATGCTATTTTTGAATGGTGAGCACCTAATTTAGGTTCTGTATTGATAAATTGAATACCGTTTTTAGATAAACTTCTAATCCTAGACTCAATGTCCTCTACACCTAGCGCGATATGATGGATACCTTCTCCTCTTTTCTGGATAAACTTATAGATTGGAGAATTTTCGCTAGTTGGCTCGAGTAGTTCAAAGCGGCTTTCCCCAATTCTCAGAAATGCTACTTTAACATTCTCGGATTCTATTTCCTCAAGTCCTTCTAAATTAAGTCCTAAGATTTTTGTATAAAAAGGAATCGAGTGTTCTATTGACTTAACAGCAATACCAATATGTGATATTTTCTTGGTTAGTAGTTTCTCCTCCCGTGGGCCAACCAAATCAATGATATAATCTGCCAACTCATCGATAGAAGAACCACTTGTAAAAATCTTTTTAATACCTTGTTTTTCTAGAAAAGCAATATCTTCTGCTGGTATTACACCTCCACCAATAACTGGAATGTCGCTTGCGTTTAATAACTTTAGCTCCTCCACTACTTTTGGGAATAGGGTTCGATGTGCCCCTGATAAAGAAGACAAGCCTACCACATCTACATCTTCCTGAATTGCAGCTTTAGCTATTTGTGTTGGTGATTGCCTTAGCCCCGTATAAACTACTTCCATTCCATGGTCCCTGAGCCCTTGTGCAATTACCAATGCGCCTCTGTCGTGACCATCAAGACCTGGCTTCGCAATTAATACTCTAATCTTAGCCATAATATGTTCTCCTCCCAAATTGTAAATATATTAGATACCGTATTCCCCAAATTCATTACGAAGAATATTACAAATCTCTCCAACCGAAGCATAAGCTTTAACGGCATTTAAAATATATGGCATCAAGTTTTCATCTGGCTTTTTTGCTGCCCATTCAAGTTGTTTTAAAGTACTAACAACCATATCATGATCTCGATTGTCTTTAATTTCTTGTAATGAAGCTTTTTGATGGCGTTCTAAAGCTTCATCAACTTTTAATAATTCTGGATTAACCTCTTCATCAATTTTATATTTATTTAAACCAACGATAATTTCTTCTTCTTTTTCAATTCTCAGTTGCGTTTCATAAGCAGTACGATGAATTTCACGTTGCATATAGCCCTCTTCTATCGCAGATACTGCACCGCCTAATTCTTTTATCTGCTCTAAGTAAGCTTCCACTTCTTCTTCAACTTTATCTGTCATGGCCTCTATAAAATATGACCCACCTAACGGATCAACTGTATCTGCCACACCACTTTCATTAGCAATTATTTGTTGTGTGCGTAATGCAATACGTGCAGATTCTTCAGTAGGTAATGCTAAGGCTTCATCTCTAGAGTTTGTGTGTAAGCTCTGTGTGCCCCCTAGAACAGCTGCTAACGCCTGCATGGTAACCCTTACAATATTGTTATCAGGTTGTTGAGCAGTTAAAGTAGAACCCCCTGTTTGTGTATGAAAGCGTAATTTCCAGCTTTTAGGATTCTTAGCTTGATAATGGTCCCTCATTATCTTAGCCCATACTCTTCTTGCAGCTCTAAACTTAGCAATCTCTTCAAAGAAGTTATTATGAGCATTAAAAAAGAATGCTAGTCTAGGGGCAAATGCATCGACATCTAATCCTGCTTCAATTGCAGCATCAACATAAGCCATTCCATTGGCAATAGTAAATGCCACTTCTTGGACCGCCGTTGACCCTGCTTCACGAATATGATAACCAGAAATACTTATGGTATTGAATCTTGGTACATGTTCACCACAATACTCAAATATATTTGTTATCAATCTCATAGATGGCTTCGGAGGAAATATATAAGTCCCTCTTGCAATATATTCTTTTAAAATATCATTTTGGATGGTGCCTGTTAATTTCTCTTTCGGTACACCTTGCTTCTCACCAATAGCAATATACATGGCGAGTAATATAGATGCTGGAGCATTGATTGTCATGGATGTGCTTACCTTATCTAACGGAATTTGTTCTAACAAGGCTTCCATATCATGTAATGTGTCAATTGCTACTCCCACTCTTCCAACTTCACCTTCAGCCATCATATCATCAGAGTCATATCCAATTTGCGTGGGTAAGTCAAATGCAACAGATAGGCCTGTTTGTCCTTGTTCTAATAAATATCTAAAACGTTTGTTAGTTTCCTTGGCAGAACCAAATCCAGCATATTGACGCATTGTCCAGTACTTACTTCGGTACATGGTCGGCTGTATTCCCCTTGTATAGGGAAATTCCCCCGGAAAACCAAGTTTATCTTGATAATCTTTATCATTTTCAGGATAATAGAGTCGGTCCACATCGATTTCCGAACTAGTGTAAAAAGACTCCTTACGCTCAGGAAAACGTTTTAGAATGGCGTCTACAGATTCCTTCCACTTTTTTTCTAAATCACTTTGATTAATGTTCATTCTTGCTCCCCCATTCAGTTAATAGATTATGCATGACAACGCTTGCAATAAGGTAAATATTAGGAAAATTTGTTATAAAAAAATTATATCTTAAATATTATACTTGTCCAATTCTTATTTTAACGTTAAAATAAATAGAGCACATGGGATTTAAGGAGGACTTACAAATGGCTGCAAACCAAACTACTAAACCTGCTCCAAGAAGAAAGTCAAAACGCGAGAGACGTATGAAAATGGCAATTTATATTATGATTATTGCAATGATAGTATCTTTTATTACTTACGGTCTGGCGTTATTTGTAAATATGTAATGATGGATGATAAGACTCCGATTACAAATTTTGTAATCGCAGTCTTTTTTATATCTTGATTATTACTAATGCTCTCATTCTAATCATTTAGAAGGACGTAAAAGGCTAACGTCACTTTTTTTATAATGTTTCTTTATGATTAGATAGTTTTCGATTTCATGTAATAAACGAAATAAATTTGCCCTCGTTTCAAATTCCTCATACGTAGTTGGTAAATCTTCTTGGTTAAATTCAACCTTTAACTCTTTTAGTTTTTCTAAAAAAACGATTGCAGTATTTTCCGGATGAACAAAGTCTGCCAACTCTTCAAAAAATGTAGCAATTTTCACTGATATCTCATCTCGGTTAGGTAATCTTGTAACTAATGGAAGCATTTTCCTCAATAGATTCAGCTGTTCATTTCTCATGTTAAAATAATCATAATACGTATGTTTTGACCTTAGTAAATGATTCTCTCTGTCGATCTCAGCCATTACAATCGTTTCCTGTAATATTTCTTCTGATTCCCTTAATTCTTTCCCGTCCCATACTGTATTCTTATCCCGAATATATAATGCAATCTCTTTTAAGATTATTTGAAAATTATCTTCAAGTTTCCTTTGATATTGCTTTAATTTACGATCATTCCCAGGCATATATAAGTTAACTAAAAGTCCCGTACCAATTCCAATAATAATAATTAGGAATTGTTCCATTAAAAAGTGTATCGGTATGTCACCAGCACCATAAAAACTTAATGTAATGACTGAACTTGTTGCAATACCGGGAGTTACTTTTAATAAAACAGTAACTGGTATAAATAGAATAAACATTATTGCTAAAACGATTGGATGATAGCCTATAAATTCAAAAAACAAAAAAGAGAAAATACTCGCAATCACACAAGCTAGTAACCGATGCCAAGCACTTAAAACTGATTGTTTTCGTGATGGTTTAATGGTAAGTATCGTTAGGATCCCTGCAGACGTAAAATTTGTGAGTCCTAGTACTTGGGCGATAACGATTGCGATAGGTGTGCCGATTGCAGTTTTAATGGTCCGGTACCCAATTTTCACTTTGCTTTTTCTCCTCTATAATAAATAAGGCTGGCCTTATGGTAGGACAGCCTTATTATAAATTACTTATTATACTTCTTCACAATGTTGATTGAAAATATCCTGAAGCTTTGTCATAACTTCCATTGCACTGTGACCTTCAATATCATGACGCTCAAGCATCGTAACAATCTTACCATCCTTCAAAAATGCAAAAGATGGAGATGATGGTGGATAACCCTCAAAATATGTACGAGCTTTTTCAGTTGCCTCACGGTCTTGACCAGCAAACACGGTAACTAAGTGATCAGGACGTTTATCATAATGAATTGCATTAGCTGCAGCTGGACGTGCTACACCACCAGCACAACCACATGTTGAGTTAATCATAACAAGTGTTGTACCTTCTCTGTTCAGAGCAGTATCAACATCTTCCTCTGTACGAAGCTCCTCGAAACCTGCTTCTGTTATATCCTTACGTGCTGCATCAACAATATCATTCATGAATAGGTTGAAATCCATATAAGCACCCCTTATGTTAGTTTAATCCTACCTAACACCTAGGTTATCAAGTTTGGTAGTAAATTTCAATTTTAAGAGCTTGTATTAATACACTTGGACTGTTTTTTCATTCATATCCTCTAATAATTCCTTCACATATGCTAGGAATTGACCGCAAACTAATCCATCAAGGATACGGTGATCTAATGATAAACATAGATTTACGATGTCTCTCGCAGCGAACATGTTATCAATGATTACTGGTTTTTTCACTATCGATTCAACTTGCAGGATAGCTGCTTGTGGATAGTTAATTACTCCCATTGATTGGATGGAACCAAAGGACCCAGTGTTATTCACTGTGAAGGTACCACCTTGCATATCATCGCTTTTGAGGTTATTTGTACGTGCTTTCATTGCAAGCTCATTTATCTCTCTAGCAATTCCTTTAATACTTTTTTCATCTGCATGTTTAATGACAGGCACAAAAAGTTCTTGGTCCTTAGCTACAGCAATGGAGAGGTTAGTATCTTTACGCTGGATAATCTTATCCCCTGCCCAAGTACTGTTCAATTGAGGGAACTTTTTGAGAGCCTGTGCAACTGCTTTTACAAAGAATGCAAAGTAAGTAAGGTTATATCCTTCATTTTTCTTGAATTCATTTTTCAATTTATTGCGGTAGCTAACCAAGTCCGTCACGTCCACTTCTACCATCATCCATGCATGTGGAATTTCTGTCTTCGAACGAACCATATTCTGAGCGATAATTTTCCTAACGCCTGTTACAGGAATTTCTATATCACCCATTTGTGATGTAGGCTGTGGAGCTTCTGGTACGGATTTCGTGACATTAGTTTTCACTTTTTCTTCTGTTGTTGCTGGAGTTCCTTGTTCAGAAGCGGATGGAATTTGTCCAGTAGCCATAATTTTCTCGATATCTTTACGAGTAATTCTTCCTCCACGACCAGAACCAGAAACTTGAGCTAAATCAATATTATTTTCCTGTGCTAGCCTTAGAACAGCAGGAGAATATCGCTTTTTCATCGATTCATCAGGAGAATCACCTTGTATAGGAGACGCTTCTTCTGCTTGTGGATTATCACTTTTTGCCTCTTCAGTCCCACTGTCTTCCGTATCTACATAGCAAATAAGCTCACCAACTGCGACTGTTTCTCCTTCTGGTACAACAATTTCCTTAATAACTCCAGTAAAGGAAGAAGGAACCTCAGCATTCACTTTATCTGTCATTACTTCAGCAATTGGGTCATATTTGTTAACGTGATCTCCTGCTTTTACTAGCCATGAACTAATTGTACCTTCTGTCACACTTTCACCAAGTTGGGGCATTGTAATTTTTTCAGATGCCATCTATATCCCTCCAAACGATTAAAATTCTGCCAACTCACGCATCGCTTTTTCTATTTTGTCCGGGTTCATCATAAAGAATTTTTCCATTGTCGGTGCATAGGGCATTGCAGGAATATCAGGACCAGCAAGTCTTTGGACCGGAGCATCTAGATCAAATAAACAATTCTCCGCAATAATCGCTGCTACTTCACCAATAATACTACCTTCTTTATTATCTTCCGTAACGAGTAGTACTTTACCTGTCTTTTTAGCGGCTTCAATGATTGCTTCTTTATCTAGAGGGTATACTGTACGTAAATCAAGTATATGAGCATCGATCCCCTCATCTGCTAGCTTTTCAGCAGCTTGCAATGCAAAATGAACACATAAACCATATGTAATGATGGTAATATCAGAACCCTCTCGTTTTACATCAGCTTTACCGATTGGTAGAACATAATCCTCATCAGGTACTTCCCCTTTTAATAAACGGTATGCCCGCTTATGTTCAAAAAATAGCACTGGATCATTATCTCTTATTGCCGCTTTTAACAGACCTTTCACATCGTATGGCGTAGAAGGCATGACAATTTTAAGGCCTGGTTGATTTGCGAATAAAGCTTCAACTGATTGTGAGTGATAAAGTGCTCCATGTACTCCACCGCCATATGGAGCTCTAATAACAATTGGACAATTCCAATCATTATTTGAACGATATCTAATTCTTGCTGCTTCTGATATGATCTGATTTACTGCCGGCATAATAAAATCAGCAAACTGCATTTCAGCAACAGGTCGCATGCCGTACATTGCTGCACCAATTCCGACACCAGCTATTGCAGATTCTGCAAGTGGTGTATCTAGAACACGATATTCCCCAAACTCATCATATAATCCCTCAGTAGCTTTAAATACGCCACCTTTTTTTCCGACATCTTCACCAAGTACAAATACTTTCTCATCTCGCTGCATTTCCTCACGTAAAGCAGTAGTAACTGCTTGTATATATGACATTACGGTCATGATTTCCCCTCCTTACTCTTCATACACATACTTTAATGCATCCTCTGGTTCTGCATATGGTGCGTTCTCTGCATAGTCAGTTGCATCATTTACAATGTTATTAATTTCATTTGTAATTTGTACTTCAATTTCATCGGTTAAAATATCTAACTCTTTTAAATAAGTAGCAAATGTAAAAATAGAATCTAGTTTTTTAGCCTCATCTACTTCTTCTTTATCACGATACGCTCGGTCATCATCATCACTTGAGTGAGCGGTCAATCGATAAGAAACAGCTTCAACTAGTGTTGGCCCTTCCCCATTTAACGCCCTTTCTCGAGCTTCCTTCACAATTTTATAAACTTCTAACGGATCATTCCCATCTACCGTAAATCCTGGCATCCCGTAGCCAAGTGCTCTATCAGAAACTTTTTCATTACCTAGTTGTTTATTACTAGGAACTGAAATAGCATACTTATTATTTTCTACCATTGTAATAACAGGCAGCTTATGCACACCTGCAAAGTTTAACCCTTCATGGAAATCTCCTTGGTTAGATGACCCTTCCCCTAAAGTAACAAATGAAACTAGATCCTTTTTTTCCATTTTAGCAGCAAGCGCTACGCCCACCGCATGTGGTACCTGGGTTGTAACTGGTGATGATCCTGTTAATATTCGGTTCTTTTTTTGTCCAAAGTGACTAGGCATTTGTCGACCACCTGAATTTGGATCCTCTGCTTTCGCAAAAGCAGAAAGCATTAGTTCACGTGCAGTCATACCAAATGCAAGTACAACTCCCATATCCCGATAATATGGCGCCACATAGTCTTCCGTTCTATTTAGAGCAAATGACGCTCCAACTTGAGCAGCTTCCTGACCTTGACATGATATTACAAAAGGAATTTTACCTGCTCGGTTTAATAACCACATTCTTTCATCAAGTTTTCTAGCCAGAAGCATCGTTCTATACATTTCTAACACTTGTTCATTCGATAGTCCAAGTTCTTCATGACGATTTGTAGCCATAATTGGTCCCTCCCTTAACTAATTAACGCTCTATACATTAACCATGTATTTGTAACCCTTCAACGGCAAGTGCTGCTTCACCCATAATCTCTGACAAAGTTGGGTGTGGATGTACACTATGTGAAATCTCCCATGGAGTGGCATCTAATAATTTCGCTAGTCCTGCCTCTGATATCATATCTGTAACATGTGGTCCTACCATATGTACACCTAGAAGGTCTTCATTTTCTTTGTTCATAATAATCTTTACGAATCCATCTGTTTCTCCATGAACTAATGCTTTACCTATTGCTTTGAACGGGAACTTCCCTACTTTAATATCAAAACCATTATCCTTTGCTTGTTGCTCGGTAAGGCCAACACTAGCAGCTTCAGGGTTAGAATATATACAAGCTGGAATATTATTATAATTTAACAACTCTGGCTTTTTGCCACTCATATGTTCCACTGCTACTATCCCTTCGTGAGATGCAACATGAGCAAGTTGCATTCCACCTATTACATCACCAATAGCATACATATGGGATTCTTTTGTTTGATAAAATCCAGACGTTTTAATAACGCCATTTTCAACTACAATATCCGTATTCTCCAATCCGATATTTGTAATGTTTGCTTGTCTTCCAACAGATACTAATATCTTTTCCGCAGAGAATACCTGTTTTGCATTTTCAACCTCAGCTTCAATGGTAACACCATTCTCCTTTTGCAGAGTATCTGGTAAAACTTTTGCCTTTTTCACAAAAGTAACACCTTTTCGTTTTAATTGTCTTTCAACTTCTCGCGCAACATCATGGTCTTCGGTTGGTAAGATTTGATCTAAAAATTCTAAAACGGTAACTTTGACACCAAAATCAGCTAACATAGAAGCCCATTCTATTCCAATAACACCTCCACCCACAATAATGATGGACTGTGGTAGTGTTTCCATTTCAAGTGCCTCATCAGAGGTTAAAACATGTGTACCATCAACTTCAAGCCCCGGTAACGTTCTTGGAGAAGAGCCTGTCGCAATTAAAACGTTCTTTGGAACAAGCATAGTATTCTCGTCCCCATTTTCATATTCAATTGAAATTGTACCTGGAAGTGGTGAAAAGATACTCGGTCCAAGAATTCTACCGAACCCTTTAAATATGTCAATTTTCCCCTTTTTCATAAGGGCTATCACGCCAGCATGAAGCGTATCAATTATCCCGCTCTTTCTTTGTTGAACTTTTGTGAAATCCAACTCTACATTACCTGTCGTAATTCCAAACTCTTCACTGTTTTTCGTCTGTCTAAATACTTCTGCACTCCGTAGTAGGGATTTAGATGGTATACATCCTCTATGGAGACAAGTGCCACCTAATTCTTCTTTTTCTACAATTGCCACTTTCATTCCAAGCTGTGAGGCACGAATTGCAGCAACATAACCACCTGTTCCGCCACCAAGAACTACTAAATCATATTCTTCTGCCATTAATACCTACCCCTTACCTTCTGCTTAATGTATGATGTCCATTTAATAGAAACTGACCTCTGGATTTCCTAACTGATTCAATTCTTTCCTCTGCCATTCTATCTGCAGCAAGATAGGTTGGAATATTATCCCGTTTTGATATATCAAAGACTTTACGTAAATTATCATAGATCGTTTCCACTTTTTTCATTGCTCTTGCTTGGTTATATCCATTCAATTCATCTGCAACATTAATTACACCACCAGCATTAATTACATAATCAGGTGCATAAACAATTCCTTTTTCATATAAAATATCGCCATGTTCCGTTGTTTTAAGTTGGTTGTTTGCAGAACCAGCTACCACTTTTGCTTTCAAACGAGGGATAGTATCATCATTTATTGTCGCACCTAAAGCACAAGGAGCATATATATCACAATCCACGTCATAAATATCATCTGGATCAACTGCTTTTGCACCAAAAGCTTCAACTGCCCGATTTGCAGCTGCCTTATTAATATCCGTCACGATTAATTTTGCGCCTTCTTTATGTAAGTACTCGCACAATGAATAAGCAACATTACCGACACCTTGGACTGCAACAGTCTTTCCTTCCAACGAATCATCACCAAATGCCTCTAATGCAGCAGCTTTAATTCCTCTATATACACCATAAGCAGTAACTGGTGATGGATTTCCTGATGACCCCGAGGTTTCTGCAGAAATTCCAGTAACAAAATCAGTTTCTTGATGGATAATATCCATATCTTCCTCAGTTGTACCTACATCTTCAGCTGTTATATATCTACCATTTAAACCTTGTATGTATCTCCCAAATGCACGAAACATTTCTGGATTTTTATCTTTTCTTGGATCACCTATAATAACTGTTTTTCCGCCACCTAAATTCAATCCAGCAGCAGCATTTTTATATGTCATACCTCTTGCTAAACGTAATGCATCTATAATTGCTTCTTCTTCAGAAGCATATGTCCACATTCTCGTACCACCGAGAGCAGGCCCTAAAGTTGTGTCGTGTATTGCAATAATTGCTTTCAAGCCAGAATTCTTATCTTGACAAAATACTAGTTGTTCGTAATCATATGCTTCCATACTTCTGAAAATATCCATTCCTTTTCCTCCTCATACATTGATATTCTTTATTTAAACTCTTACCGATAGTCAGCAGGAGCTATCAATAACATAATTGCATGACGCTATATAACTAACTCAGTAGAGCTAGTTTCGATTCCATTCTATCCTATTATAATACAAAATAACTACAAACGGAAAATGAAAGCGCTTTAATTATTAAATACTTAAAAAATGTTTTTTAAATATTTAAAATTATGGTGCTTTTCTTGATATTTAATATGTTAATAAGTACTCTACTTTTCTATCATACGTTATGATTGGAATTATGGCAAATCAAAATTTTTTAACTATCTTTTCCCTTTTGGTATACTTATGAATTATACTAGAAGGATATATTTCACAATAATTAATTAAAGGAGTAAAAATGATTAGATTAATCGCTGTCATTCTAATTTTCATACCAGGAGTTATTGCTGCAATCGGTATTAAGCTAATGAGAGACACATTATTTGATGACTTTCATCCTATATTTATCCATACGGGTATTCAGTTTGCTATTGGTTTAATACTTTTCATTGGCGGATTAGCCTTTTTAGGTGGGTTTATCATACATCGTGATCGCAAAAAACAGTTAGAACAAAAACAGAAAAAAGAATTAAACTAATTTGCATCTCTGGGGAGAGGATCATTCATGAAGGTAGCAAAATTTGGGGGCAGTTCTGTAGCAAATGCTACACAAATTAGGAAAGTCGGAGAAATAATAAAGAGTGATTCAGATCGTAAATTTATCGTCGTTTCCGCTCCAGGTAAACGATATAAAGATGACACGAAAATTACTGACTTACTTATTAATTTAGAGAAAGATTTTCGTACAAATAATCAATATGAAAATATTTTAAATACTATCATGAGTAGATTTGATGAGATTATTCAAGAATTACAAATATCTCCTACTATTCTTGATGGAATTCAAGAAGACTTTTTATCCATATTGAATCAGCAACCTTTTAATAGTGATGCCTTAAAATCAATTGGTGAAGATAGTTCGGCAAAGATAGTTAGTTCTTATTTAAATTCTATCGGTATTAAAGCTCATTACATTAACCCTAAAACAGCGGGAATTCTTGTATCAGATGAACCGGGAAATGCTCAAATATTACCTGAAAGCTTTAATCAGATTTACAAATTAAGGGAAATAGATGGTGTCTTGGTAATCCCTGGTTTCTTTGGATATACCGTTGATGGAAAATTAGTTACTTTTTCAAGAGGTGGGTCAGATATTACTGGATCTATTATTGCAGCAGGTATACAAGCTACATTATACGAAAACTTCACTGATGTAGATTCTGTTTATTCTGTCAATCCTAATATCGTGAAAAATCCGAAAGAAATTAAAACTCTAACATACAAAGAAATGCGAGAATTATCATATGCAGGGTTCTCTGTCTTTCATGATGAGGCGTTAATTCCAGCTTTTAAACGAGGTATACCCGTAACAATCAAAAATACAAATAATCCTCATCTACCAGGAACTTCGGTCGTCGCGACGAAAGAAGAAAAAAACAAATGTGTTGTTGGGATTGCCAGTGATACAGGGTTTAGTACACTGTATGTTAGTAAATATTTAATGAACCGAGAGTTAGGCTTCGGTCGTAAGCTTTTTGAAATACTTGAGGATGAGAACATCTCTTTTGAACATGCTCCTTCAGGTATTGACGATTTATCAGTTATTATACGCGAAAGACAATTTACTTCGGATAATGAAAAAAAAGTAATTGAAAGAATTAATTATGAACTACACCCAGACACAGTGTCGATTAAGCATGGACTTGCATTAATTATGATTGTTGGAGAAGGTATGATGAACACCATTGGTATTGCGCAAAAAGCTACAAATGCATTAACATCTGTAAATGTAAACATTAAGATGATAAACCAAGGATCATCTGATGTTTCGATGATGTTTGGTATTGAAGCTAGTGACTTAGAAACGGCTATTCAATCATTATATAAAGCATTTTTTGAAGATTAGGAATAAAATTTAAAAAAATAAAAAAATTACTGTATATTTCATACAGTAATTTTTTTATTTCAGCTGGCTTTATGTTCTAATCGTAGACGGTCTGCTACCATTGCAATGAATTCTGAATTGGTTGGTTTCGCCTTTGAGATGCTTACAGTGTAACCAAATAAAGCAGAAATGGAATCAATATTACCACGACTCCAAGCAACTTCTATCGCATGGCGTATAGCACGTTCAACACGTGAGGAAGTGGTGTTAAATTTCTTTGCAATATCTGGATATAAAACTTTAGTTATAGAACCTAAAAGTTCGATATCATTATAAACCATTGTAATAGCTTCCCTTAAATACATATAGCCTTTTATATGTGCTGGCACACCAATCTCATGAATAATATTCGTAATGCTTGCTTCTAGGTCTTTCTTCTTTCTTTCTTTTTTGACACCGATTGTAGAACGATTCGAAAGTACTGAACGTCCATTAACTTGACGAATCTGTTCTGCAAGATTTTCTAAATCAAAAGGCTTCAGAATAAAATAAGATGCTCCTAAGTCCACTGCTTTTTTCATAACCTCTTCTTGCCCGAATGCAGTTAACATAATCACATGTGGATTGTTATTTGATTTTCCTTTTTCTCTAAGCATATTTAAAACGGCTAATCCATCTACATGTGGCATAATAATGTCTAAAATAAGCACATCTGGTTTTTTCTCTTCAACTAATGTTAGACAGTCTCTACCGTTATAAGCTACTCCCACAACTTCTATATCAGGTTGTTCCTCAAAAAACTCCTCCATTAAATTTATCAGATCTCTGTTGTCGTCAACTAAACAAATTGATATCTTATCCACAAATGTTCCTCCTTTAGTTCGGTTCATGTCCACTTTATGTATTCGACAAAAGTTCAGAGAATCCTTCTTTTTTTAAAAAAACTTTGCTTTTTTTTATTATTTCTTTAAATTGCTTTGTTTTTCTTTTGTTTTCGTGTATATTCGATTAATTATGACACAAGATTATTCGTTTTGTCGAAAAATATTTAGAGTAAGTAATAAATTGAATAATATAGCTGTACTAAGTGTGGCATGTTTAGAGTTTTTATCGTGTAGTTGATAGAAACTGCGCGGTATTTTAACCATAGTTAATGAGGATAGTGGAACGATACCGCTCCGGCAGAATACTCCGCTTTCCGCGGGCCCGGCCTCAGCCTCCTCGAGGAAAGTTC
>Ga0079224_100008209_pt1 | contig 14117 bp, 13 predicted proteins | sample Stecom2015_FD_80414 | JGI IMG/M metagenome (GOLD analysis project Ga0079224, IMG submission 80414) | Agricultural soil microbial communities from Utah to study Nitrogen management - Steer compost 2015 | ecosystem: Environmental > Terrestrial > Soil > Agricultural land | place: USA: Utah...
ATGTGGTGCAGGTTTTAGCTTTTACTCCTGACAATCAGGTGGTACTTACTCGTCAATATAAACATGGGCTTGGTGAAATTTTAATTGAAGTGCCCGGAGGAATGCAACAAAAGGGTAAAACACTAAAACAATCGGCCGTGGCTGAACTTGAAGAAGAGTGTGGAATCAAAGCTGCTGAGGAAGATTTGAAATTTATCTGTCGCTTTGCCATTAATCCAACTAAACTTAAACAAATAACCTACGGCTATATCTTATTTAATGCTGAATTCAATGCTGTACAACGTCTGGATATTACAGAAAATATAGAAGTAATTACGTTACCGGCATCGGAGGCGCTCCGTATGGTTGAAAATGGTGAAATTTGGGTTACGGATTCAATGAATTTAATATTAATGGCAGCAAGAAAATATCCGGCTATTTTTAATGTCTAAGAATCCTTTGCTTACGACTAGGTCATTTGTTGATTAGCTATATCTCCATCTAAACCGTTAATAGCGGTTTTTATTAAATATATTAAAAACTGTCTCAAATTTATTTTGAACTCTTTCTGCAAACACATAACACCGAAACAAGAAGCATGTCCACCTATTCTGTATTGAAACGCCATATACGTAATACCACCTAAAATAATCGGGAATAGAAACTCGAGGAGAGACGGCTTTCCCGTTGAGTCAGTTAATTCGGATGTTTTCATCATCTTCAACATGCGTTGTTCACGAGCCGATACCATTTTCGCGATCGCAGCATCTGTTCCCATAAATTCGGCAACTGCGAATTCTCGGTATAGGGGATCTCTCATAAGTGTATCAAAATGTTGAACGATAAGGTGCGCTAAGAGTTCAAATCGCATGGCTTCCTCCTGTCTCGCTGCTAAAGCGACTATTTGGGGTAAGTTCGCAATAAGGTAGTCGTGTCGGCTGTACAGTTCTTTTTTTACACCATCTAAACTACCGAAATGATTATAGATCGTCCACCGGGTGAATTTGGATCTATCGGCGAGACGACTTATTTTTAGTGCTTGAAGACCTTTTTCTCGTATGATATTGGCAGCTGCCTCTAAAATAATAGCTCTTGTGCGCTGTGCGTTTTTTTTCTCTATCTCCATCGTAACCCTATCTATAGGTGTATACGAAATTGCATGGTTTGCCTTGCAATTAACAGTTAACTTTACGAACAGTGCTACAGCATCTATCAATTCGTTTTCTTGGTCTACTTTTTGCATGCTGAGCCATGCGAGCTTATACTTCGATTTAGTTAATTTGTCTTAGGTGTGGCCTCATATCACGTCGAATGGTATCCAGTCTACAGACTGACTTTCTCAAACGGCTACCAGACGTTGCTGATGTAATGTTGTTTCTCTTCGGAAAGTTTGCCGTATTCACTACGGGTAGACATAGTTTGAAGCGAGAGCATAACACTTTCTTAGCCAATTTTCAATAAACAGCATAGTACTGGAATACCTTCGATCATGTTCCAAATTGACAATAATATATTGTTCAATATGAAATATCCTTGAGCAAATGTAAGTATTATAATCACTCTGAACGAGCCTCCACCAGATGCAGATCACTTTCATTAAATTATTGCTACACTTTTCTGATTTTGTTGATAAAATCATTTATCACACCAGATAATCAACAACTTACAAAAAACCCCTTGGTTATATCCTAAAAGAACGGGTGGCAATTGCGCACATCAAGCACTAAAGAAGCCGAATTATCTATTCTACACTAAAATTAATTTGTGGTTGACTGATGATTTATCAAATACCTAATATAAGTCGTCATGAGCAACCGATTTCTTCATACCAACTTGGTAGCAAAAATTCTTGGAAAAACGATGTTGAGCGTATATGCAAGTTGGTATAAGAAGATAGGCGGTTGATTAAATAAACATGCCTATCAAATTCATTCCCCTCAAATTAGCCTAGGATAAATTATAAACAACATGGAAAAGTTTAACAAAAGTCTTTTAGAAAGTTATTTAAGAATCGAAGCAGAGTGTATCTGCACTATAGACGCACCGCGCGAAAGTAACCAGCATCTTCGAGATGGTGACGAAACAGTGAGCAGCATGACCTTTACCACATCGAATTTCATTTAATACTCACCTTGCTAAAATAAAGGAATATGCGATGCTTGATATGCGCTATCGTGGAGGATGAGCCGCTCGCTGTACAAATGCTCAAGGGCTATATCAGTAAACGGTCCGATTTAACGTTGGTAGCTACGATTGATAATGTGTACGATTTTCATGTGATTATAAAAAGAATTACGCCGGATATCATCTTCCTTGATTTCAAAACACCTGGTTTTGATGGCGATGTTGACAAAATACTGGATCAAATCTCACCTAATTCAATTGTTATCAACACATCTGCTTCACCCCTATCCCGCTTCAGAAATAAAGAAGAAATAGAAAACAATAATAAGGTTTATGAATTATTGAAGCCCTTTTCGCTTGAAAAATTCAATGAATGCATTGACTTTTTGTTAGCAATAGGACACTTCCAATAGACTCTGCATGCGATGTTAAGTAATATTGAACATTTAGGTTTCTTTTTATTAAGATTGCCAAGTTTACCATTGCAGGAAATTCAAAGGATCAATGCCGATAATACTGCCAGCCTAGCCGAAAACCTACATGATTTGCTCAGTCATAATCCGGAAGTATTGGAAGCTATTTCATTTGCCAGCAAAGATCTCTATCATACCTATCTTAGCTGGTTAGAGAATGGATATATGCCAGATCTAAAGCTACTGGTTACTCTGTATAAATATGTCTCTCGCATGGCTTCTCGCGCTACTCCCTTTGGTAGTTTTGCCGGTGTCTGCATGGGGCATATCAATGATAATACGAGTACATTAACGCTTACAGGGCACGCAACTATCTATGCTCGTGTGAGTCTAGATCACTTAATGCGTCAACTTCATCAGCTACAACAAAGTCAGGATTGGCTAAACGACATTGTATTCTACACGAATAATAGTATTTACGCAGTAGGCGGTTATTTCAGGTATATACGTTTTGAAACCGTAAAAGACAAAAGGACTTTTTTTCAGGTTAAACTTAAGATAAACCCTTTATTGGAATTGCTCTATGATTATGCCAGGGAAGGGAGAACTTTCAGTGAACTCATAACCTTTCTTATGGACTTTGATATTGCGAGAAACGAGATAACAGCCTATCTATCTAAGCTCTTAGATAATCAATTTCTAATATCGGAATTAGAGCCCACGATTTTGGGAGACCAAGATATTCACAAGCTTACTCATAAGTTAAAGGGAACGGATGCCGCAGTTGTAGAGATGCGAGACTTATTAACTTTGTCATCTTGCCCCGACCGAATAGCCTCCTTAGATGAATTCCCATTCAACGTTGTGCTACCACAGGTTGATAAAAAATTCATCGCAAAGAAGGTCAACCTGAAACAATCTGTAATACAGCTAATAGCTAGAGAATTGTGTGAGCTACATCCGTTGTTTACATCATCAATACCACAAGAACTGCAGGTTTTTATTCAAAAATTTAAAAGGCGATACGAGATGATGGAGGTACCACTGCTGGAAGTACTTGATGGGGATTTGGGTATCGGCTATGGAGACCTCGACAATCAATATAAAAGGGAACATCCTTTAATTAACAACCTGGATATAAGCGAGGGTAAGAAACAGCTCACATCTACGCTTGAAGAACAAGTGATGACTAATGCGTTGTTTTCCGGTTCACGGCATATAGATCTGGAAACAATTTATCCTCTTTTGGAAAAGAGACAAGAGAACAGTGCTGTTGCGCCGACCTGCTACGCCATTGGCAATCTTTTGACAAAAAAAGTAGAGGATTTGGATAACGGCAATTTTCAATTTCACCTAGCCGCATGTAGTGGATCGTCAGCAGTAAATTTGATGTCGCGCTTTGCTTATATGGACGAGGCGCTGAAGAATAACCTTCGAAGCTGCGCTATTTATGAAGAACAATGCTTTGATAATGTGATTCTGGCAGATATCAAACATATACCGGAGAATAAAGTAGGTAACATCTTGCGGCGGCCGAAGCTGTACAGTTATGAAATACCCGTATTGGGACTTACTTGTACAAAAAATGAAAAACAAATCCCTCTTTCGGACCTTACAGTAACTGTGAGAAACAACCAGGTTATTTTGTTCTCCAAAAAACTAGACAAAAGGGTTATTCCAAGGTTGAGTTGCGCTCACAATTTTAGACAAGGAATTTCCGTTTATCGATTTTTATGCGATTTGCAATATCAAGACACCCCTTTTTCCATCTATTGGAACTGGGACAAATATAAAAGGGCTCCGTTCTTACCTAGAATCAGCTATAAACATCTTATCTTATCTCGCGCGCGCTGGTATATAAAGCAAAGGCACCGGTTCGATATAAATTGGTTTAGGCAGCTGCAAAAGGATCTACGATTACCGAACGAAATATTGATCGCTGAAGGCGACAATGAATTATACATTGACATCAGAACCAGTTGGGGAATGCAGTTATTGAAAGACAAACTGGCTTTGGGGGATGTAATATTATATGAGTCTTTAGTGCACCATAGCACTATTATTAAGGATACAAACGGTAATGCTTTTGTTAACGAAATTATCATTCCTTTCAAATCGATTGTAAAAAAGTGCGCGTTCATCGAAATGACCCCGTTGAAGAACAAGGAAGTGAAACGGAGTTTCTTGCCTGGAAGCGAATGGATTTATATAAAGCTTTATTGTCCACAGAAAACTGCGGATGAAATATTGGCTGAAGATATCATGAACTTAGTTAGACAGCTTAAAGAATGGCAACTCATCGATAAGTGTTTCTTTACGCGCTATCATGACCCCGAATTCCATATCCGTTTGCGCCTACACGCACCCAATAACAGTAAAAAGGCTTATAATAAACTACGAGAAATTTTACGCTTCACCATGGAACATTTGGCCTCTCAAAACAAAATTTGGACAGTTCAATACGACACATATGTGAGAGAACTTGAACGTTATGGCGTTGATAATATAGAGCATTGCGAATCGATATTCTCAATTGATTCAGCGGTTGTTTTGGATTTCTTGGCAACGCTGCCCAAGGACGACGTAAATGTGCGATGGCTTTTTGGATTAAAGGCCGTTGACCAACTATTTAACGCTTTCGGAATAAATCTATCAGAACGTTTCGAATTAACTGAAGAATGGAGTTTAGCGCTGGCCAGAGAATTTAAAATTGATAAGGTAAAGCAAAAAAAGATGAATCTCAATTACCGAAATCATGCCGCTTCCATTGATGCTCTGCTTTGGCATCAAGAGCCTTCCCGGATTTTCGCGAAAGATCTTCTTGAAAAGCGATTCCAAGGTATTACCCATATATTACAAAAATGGAAGCCAAATAAGATTGAGGTAAATAAGCTAATTGGAAGCATCTGCCATATGTTTCTTAACCGACTTTTCTTTTCGGATCAGCGAGCCAACGAAATGGTCCTATATAGCTTTTTGGCTAAAAATTACCGATCAAGGATAGCTCGATCGAAGAATGAAAGCGCTACCACCTTTGCAATTACGACAGGAGAACTATGTCCAAGTTAGTGATTCACTAATTTTTTATAAACCTCATCCCGATAGGTAACACCTATTGGGATATCTTTTATACTCCCTCTCATAATGATCTTGTCCGGATCGACTGCTCGCACAAAGTTTTTATTGATAATATAGGACTTATGGGTCCTCAGAAACACATCCTGTGGTAGGTCGTTGGTGATTTTTTTTAATGAGTAAATGATCAGGAACTCCCGTTCAGTTGTGGATATTCTGATATATTCCCGGTCGCCCTCTACGTATTGTATTTCGTGATAGGGAACCAGATAGTTCCTATAATTGTCTTTAATAGCAAACGTACCAGTCTGCATTTTTTCTACTACATCATTTCGAGTAAGATGGCTCTGTGCTCGCGATAAGGCCTTGAATAACCTTTCAAATGAATAAGGCTTCAGTATATAATCGAATACTTCCAATTCAAAGCTTTCCAATGCATAGTCTGCTCGTCCTGTAATAAATATGAAAAGCGGTCTTTTAGATAGCGATTTCAGGAAATCAACCCCATTAATACCAGGCATATTAATGTCTGAAATGACCACATCGATGTTGTTTTTGCTTAAAAAAACGATTGCATCCATCGCCGTTTCGAAACTAGCTTCCAAACTTACAAAGGGGATCTGAGTGATATGTTCACTTATGCCTTTTCTCGCCAACGGTTCGTCTTCAATTATTATACATCGTAGCATATTTCAATTAGATTTCAGATTAATTTTCAAATGTACTGAATATACGTTTTTTTGTACCCCATAGGACAAATAATACTTGTCCTTATAATGTAAGTCCAATCTTCGGAGAATATTGGACATACCCACCCCTCCTACGGATTGACTATCATTTGGTTTAGCGATGTGTTGGGTAGATTCTACTTCGTTCTCTACCTGCAAAAATATCCAATCGTCGTTTACGTCAATGTTAATGTAAACGAAATTATTGTTAGGGCTTTTATCCGGTCCGTGCTTGAAAGCATTTTCCACAAATGGTATAAGCATCAATGGACTGATTTTATAAGGCTCTTTTATATCCGTAATATACGCTTCGATCTGCACGCGTTCACCGTATCTAATATGCATAAGCGCTATAAAATCTTTAAGGAATTCGAGTTCCTTTCGTAAGGGAATAAAATGATTTTGGGATTCGTATAGCGTATAGCGCATTAACGTCGAAAGACGCAGAACCATATCTCGGCCTTTATCATAATCCGTATCGAGTAGTTGATAGATATTGTTTAGGGTATTAAATAAAAAGTGTGGGTTTACCTGCGACTTGAGAAAATTAAGCTCAAGCTCGAGGTTGTCGCGCTCTAGCCTTGTTTTAGTAAGTACTTGTTCTAACATGATTTTCACGAATTTCGGCCCAACGGGGAGTGAAATAAGAAAGATAAAATCAAGCACAAAAATGTAAACATTCTTCACTATACTTAAAGGTCCATCTGTCAGTACAAGCTCAAGATACTTACCGAATCTCGGTCCATAGTTTTTGAAGGTAGCCTGAAAGATAAAACATGCAGCGTAAGTTGTTAAGGCCCAAATTACATACAAGACTGCTATCCATAACAGCACAAAAGGGATACCACGTGGATTGGAGAAAACAGACACAACTTTTCGAGAAGATAGTGAATAAAAAGCAATCATCACCACTAATAACTCTTTTATTACAAATATCCATACGTGCTCGGCGTTACCGATCAATCTATAGTAGTTAAAATAATAAACTACAGCGATTAATAGCCAAAAGAGACTATGATAAGCTAAACGTAAACCCAGCCGCGAAAATACTGAGTCACTTGACGTTGGAATACGTAGCTCACTAACATTCATCTTATTGACAGGTTAAGTGCCATAAAAATAGGCTTTATTTCCAAAATGCGTTATATCGGAATGCTTAAAAATAAAATAGTTTAGCAAATAGTTTCCCATTCTTGAACAACTATTTTTAGACCATTCTAATGCGGTTTGGTTATTTTAGCGAAACTCTCGACAAGAGGGCATACTTTACAGCACAGTTTAATAAAGGCCGCTTGAGAAAGCGGCTTTTATTATGATGTAAAATCGCTCCCTTAACTTATCGTTCCATCTATCAGATCGATATAACGTACATGGAGGATGCTGTCCACCATAAGATAAGTATGATTATTAAATCGTTTAGACATTTTTTTTACGTAAAAACATCCAGAGTACGTATAGCAAAAAGCAGACGAGCCCTAACATCATATCAATAAACAGATTGGTAGGGATTAAACCTACAGATGTATCTGTACCATGAGAAGATACAAAACGCTGCACTTCGAGGTAAGAGAAGGGCTGTCCAAACTGCAAACCTCCATGCTGCAACCAAAGGGAAAAGTTAGGTCCCAACAGTAAAACAATGATTAGACAGATCAATATATAGGATATTCTATTTCTCATGTTTTGATTTAGAAAGCAGATGACATCTAACCATAAACTTTGTAATGCAGTTATGACGATCACTTTTTCAATCGGAGATGGCCTCTGTTGATGATACGACTTTGTTTCTGTTTTATTTATAGCAAAAATAAGGAACCACTAATTTCAGGGAAAGAAATTTACACATAAACAGCCCTACCTTACACGAAAATCTGTGTCGGCTACATAACAACCCCACATGGAAAGCGTCTCACTGAAAGCGAATAAAATGTCATTCGCCCTGACAGCTTGTCTGCTAAAGTCCTATATAATGTGTATTGAGCGTTCGGCATAAGATTTGATAGTAGAAGGACAGGTTTAGGTTGATTAGAAAAGTCCGGCGATCCCAAAAGCCGGGCTTTTCGCTTTTATTAAACTTAGTTTGTGTCAATTACTCCGAAGCATACGCCCATACGCAGGTTTATATAGCTGTAGCTTATCCATAAACCGTATCCCCTAAAATCTCAAGATCGGCTTTTCTCTTCCGCAACCTTTTTGCTTGATCCGAAAAACCATGTATCGAAAAAAGAAAAGCCTTCAACCGGGGAGATTGAAGGCCTTTACTAACCAATTATAAACCTAAATTATGATGACACAAATATCGCATTAAAGAGACAATGTTGCAAAATGATTAACATATTTTAACAAAGCTGGCAGTAAACGCCCACTTCTGCAACATCAACTATAATACGCGCAAAAATTCGATTACTCTTTTACGGTTATAGCGGATCCGTTTAATAAACCACTGACAAACAGGTTGCTTGTAAACCATTCAAAAGAAAACCTTGCGGTCATCGCGACGGCAAGGCTGAGCATTGGTGTTTAATGCGATATAACTGTTGTCTATTAACCCTCAACGTTAGCTTTTGTTTTGAGGTATAGAAATTTTTCTTTCGTTTTATTAGGTATTCGGCCCATTGCAAGCTAGTTCATAAGATTATAGTTTATACCACCTGAATTTCGTAGGCTTGTAAGCCTTTAGGTCCCTTTCGGGTTCTGAAATTCACAACATCATCAACTTTGATAGACGCAGGTGCCTCGGCAATGAGGAAAAACACACGTTCTCCAAATTCGTTGTTAATAAAGCCCCAACCACGCTGTTCATTATAATACTTCACCTTTCCTTTATGCACATCGTCTTCCTCCACCATTTTGGGGGTGCTAATCTGGATCTCTTCGACGTTAATCTTTTGTTTTCTAAATTCTGCAGGTTTTTCAGTAGTCAAGTTTCCATTCTCATCCACATACGCCAACATATCTTCCAACGATTTTCCCTTGTCAGATTGACTACTCCTATTTTCCTTTCTTAGCTCTTTATCCTTTTTCTTTTGTTCGCGCTTTTTAATATTTTCTTTCTTTCTGAATGTTTCTTGACTTCTACCCATACGTTATTATTTATGAATTAATAAATGAAATTGACCGTGTTTACAATGAAAAAGGAGACCTGCGGAAAAAGGAGACCGGAAACAGAGTAAGTGAGGTTTTCGTCAAATATACGAAAATATTTGTACATCTCCTATGAAGGAGAGCGTATAAGCTAAAGATGTTGCAACAAATCGCGTCCTGAAGACGAATTTTTAATATGTAGAAGCGCCTTTGTTTTCAACTGCCGGATACGCTCCGGTGTAAGTTTTAACTGATAGGCGATTTCGTCCAGCGTTTGCGGCTCACTATTGCTTAATCCATAAAACATGGTAAGAATTTGCCGTTCACGTGATGAAAGTTTCTTCAGCACCAAATCAATCCGCAGAAAGAGCGAGTCTTGAATCAGTTGCTGATCAGTGGCAGGATCTGAACTAGCTAAACTATCCAACAATCGCTCTTCTTCCGAGAATACTGATGGAGCATCTATCGACAGCTGCCTTTCAGCATTTGTAAAAGAGGCAATAATACGATCGGTAGTAGTTCCCAGCTCGACGGCTAATTCTTCCACGCTCGGCTCGCGTTCTAGGCGTTGTTCCATCTCAGCCTGGGAACGCCGCAGTTTGATCAAGTTGCTAATCTGATTTCCCGGAAGTCGGACCGCTCTAGACTGAATGGAAATAGCGGACATGATACTCTGTCGAATCCACCATACTGCATAAGAGATAAATTTAAAACCCTTCGTTTCATCAAAGCGTCTAGCAGCCTTTACTAAGCCGGCATTCCCCTCATTGATTAGATCTTCCAATACCAATCCCTGATGTTGATACTGCTTTGCTACAGAAATCACAAAGCGCAAGTTGGCCTTGGTTAAACGTTCGAGCGCAAGTTGATCTCCCTCTCTTATTTTTTCAGCTAAAGACACTTCTTCGTCGGCACTGATTAATTCAAACTTGCTAACCTCATTTAAATACAGACTGAGGGAACGGTTATTACGGTTGGTAATTGAATCGGATATTTTTAATTGTCTCATTGATTTTTTTTTACGGATACGTTATGCCTAAAAGCGAAAAGCATTCTTCGACTAAAAAGAATGCTCTTTAATATGCGGATAGCTTAGGCTATCTTAAGTTCGATGGCGCTTAGGCCTTTAGACCTTTGTACTACCTTGTAGGTAACTTGATCGTTTTCATGAATTTTTCCCCGTTGTGGTATTGTAAAGCCAAAACCGCGAGATCCATTAAAAATTCTTACTATTCCCTCCTGCATAATGGTTTTTGTTAAGCTTATTACTTCTTTCCTTTTGTTAAGTTAGATTTTCCGGTTGTTATTATTTCTGTTTTTGAAGAGGTCTTTTTACTGTTTTGATAATCAGAAGAACCCTTCTTCTCGGTGCTTTTGGGTGTTTTTTTGTCTCTGCTCATGGTTTATATTTATTAATTATTTCCCATTAATCGTTCTAACCGACGGATATTATCCTCAAGTAAATTTTTGTTTAGATCATCATAATGGTCGATACGGTATTGCTTTAATACTGCTATCACCGCATCAGCCTGTGCAATAAGAGATGATATGTAATGTAGTGCGCCACTTTTTGCATGTTCCATCGCCGTAATCTTATCAACGAAATCCTGCTGAATAGAACGCATTCCGGTAAGCGAATATGCTTGATTGGTTAACGAATAATACACTTTCACGGGATGGTTGTCTTTCCAAATTGTCTTGAAAGGCTTCATATTAATCCGAGTGAAATCATTCGAAGACATCTCAGTAATTTCGGTATTATTTATTGAGACCCGGTAGTACCGATAATAGCTCTTCATTGTAAATTGTTTTTAAGTAAAGTATATTCTTTTAGGAAGGAACTTGCCAGAGCATCCATTCAAAAAATGAATGATGAGATGCATTGCTTCATTACCATAATGATCTTATTCTATTAAAAATTACCGCTCAGTCGATATCGATTGCTAAATAATTTGATAAAAAAAGAAGTATTGTTCCAAGGGTTCATGATCTGTAGCCTCGAGCTACCTAGTAGCCCTATATCAACCAATTTTACCCTTTTCTTTTGGAGATATGCAATAAAGGTAATAAAATAATTGACAACCAATGAATTGTACCACTTTATTTTTTTAAGTCTCCCTCTTTAAATCATTGCTTTTTTTTTGTTATTACCAACCAAAAAAGTTATCTTTACATTTTAGAGTACAGTTAGCATTCTACAGGTTACCACTTTCCTTCTTTCTACACTGCCAAAGTGGGCTTCAAATTTTTTCTGCATTCTTGATTTATTTACACAATTAGTTTTATGGTTATTTTCATTTTTTTTATCGGACTATGGTATCTGTCCCTTTTTTCACAAACCTTCTTTCAACATCGATATGCAGCACATGGCTCCTTTACGATGAGTAAGTTTTGGGAGCGTTTTTTTTTCATCTTCGCCTATCTCACCCAGGGTTCTTCTTACATGAGCGCCCGAGCCTACGCCATTATGCATCGCATGCATCACGCTTATACTGATACCGAGAAAGATCCTCATTCTCCTCGGTTCTCATCTAATATCTTCAGTATGATGTGGCGTACACGAAATATTTACGGGAATATTGTTAACAATAAAGAACCGATGGAAACACGGTTTCTTAAAAACTTGCCTGAGTGGAAAGGATTTGATCGCTGGGCACATTCGGGAGTATCGCGACTTCTGTGGGTAGCTGCCTATTTCGCTTTTTTTCTATTTTTTGCCAACACCTATTGGTGGTTTTTGCTGTTGCCTATTGTAATCACGATGGGTGCGTTTCATGGCGCGATCGTTAATTGGTTTGCGCATAAATATGGCTATATAAATTTCAGGTTACGAAACACCGCTAAAAATTTATTGGTTATTGATGTATTGATGCTTGGTGAATCGTACCATAATAATCATCATAAGCATCCTTCATCTGTAAATTTCGGAAATCGCTGGCATGAAATAGATCCTGTTTATCCCATCATTGTTTTGTTGAAGTGGCTTCGGATTATTCGCTTTCCCAAACTTACTCCAGTAATTTAACTCATTAAAAGCCGAATAACGATCTGGTTTATTGCTTTTTTGGCGGTTTAGTGCTAGGCGCCGCGAAGTGTCGATGCAGCTTCCGGAACGAAATCATTGTACCGAACAGAAGCAAATGTTAAGTTATGTTAAGATTTGGGCTATGCTGAAAATCTACCGACTAAAAGACGTACCTTACACCAATTAAAAATATGATGTTATTAGATAAAGTGTTAGATCCGCCATCGTATGGATGGACGGATCGGGATGGGGCCTTCAGTAAACCTACAACCAAGCAATTACTCCGCGAGTTTTTAAAACGTATTAATATATTTCAATCCAAAAAAAATTGGTTACCTCTATTTAGCTGGGCTCGCGTACTTTTACTGATTCCGCTGCTATTTCTTTTTATATTCAACTATTTCAGCGTCGCATTATTAGTTGCCGCGTTTATTTACAGCATGATCATTATGGGAACGCACGGAACGATCTGGCACCATCGGTATTGCACGCACAAAGCCTACCGTTTTAAGAATCGATTTTGGCGGGTGCTAACACAAAACCTAACGATCAGCATGATTCCCGAAGAAATTTATGCCATCTCGCACCACGTGCATCACGCGAAATCAGACAAGCCGGGCGATCCTTATAATGCCAATGGCGGTTTCTTATATTGCTTTTTAGCAGATGTAAATCATCAACCTATTGCTAAAGACCTCAGTGCAGAGGAATATAAGCAAACTGTGCAACTAATGGCCCACACCGGTGTAAAAGCTAATTGCTATAGAAAGTATCAGAAATGGGGATCAGTTGTACATCCAATGCGTGCTATCTCTGCTTGCTTAGTAAATTGGCTGGTATGGTACGGTATATTTTATTTAATTGGCGGTCATGCGCTGGCTTGCGCACTCTTTGGTGCCGCAGCTTTCTGGGCAATAGGCGTGCGAACGTTTAATTATGAAGGACATGGAAAAGGAAAAGATAAGCGTAAAAAAGGCTATGATTTAAACGAAAAAGATATGTCAATTAATCAATTATGGCCAGGTTTTGTTGCAGGGGAATGGCATAATAATCATCATTTATACCCGAGCAGTGCGCGTTCAGGCTTTTTAAAACATCAGGTAGACTTGGCTTGGTATTATATAAAGTTCTTGCACTTTATCGGTGGCGTAATCACTTACCATGACTCGAAAGCTTCTTTTATGAAGCGATATAACGGGGCATAAAATAACGACTACTCCTGTTGGAGAGGCAAAAAATAGCCAGCGATCTAGTTAAGAGGCTGGCTATCTTTATTTGTATAAAGCTACTTTGCGGGTGTAATAACAACCTTTCTGAATTCAATCGGACCATGGTCTCCTTGAAAATAGATCGGACCAGGCTCACCTTCATTACTGTCGAGCGCACCACCGGTAATACCTGGTATTTCTTGATTCGCAATAATCGTTTTACCATTGGCTACTATGGTAACCATCCGCCCCACCAGTGTAATATCGTAACTCTGCCATTCGCCCGGACCTTTTACCGCCATCTCACTTGGCACTAAAAAGCCGTAAACTCCACCGAACAAATGACTATTGGGATGATCTGTTTTTGGATTGTCAATGATTTGTACTTCGTATCGGCCTCTCAAATAAACACCACTATTGCTTCCCTCTTTATACCTAAATTCCACGTGTAGCTTAAAGTCGTTAAACTTTTTCTCCGACA
>Ga0079224_100008210_pt1 | contig 14116 bp, 9 predicted proteins | sample Stecom2015_FD_80414 | JGI IMG/M metagenome (GOLD analysis project Ga0079224, IMG submission 80414) | Agricultural soil microbial communities from Utah to study Nitrogen management - Steer compost 2015 | ecosystem: Environmental > Terrestrial > Soil > Agricultural land | place: USA: Utah...
CGACGAGGCGCACCGCCTCGCGCACCAGCTCGGCGCGCACGAGGTCCTCGCCCTGCGCGGCGGCGTAGCCCTCGTTGAACAGCAGGTAGAGCACTTCGAGGACCGAGTCGAGCCGGTCGGCGAGCTGCGCGACCGGTGGCACCGAGAACGGCGCGCCGAGGCGCTGCAGGCGCGCCTTGGCGCGCGTGAGGCGCTGCGCGACCGTGCCCTCCGTGGCGAGCAGGGCGCGCGCGATCTCGGCGACCCCGAACCCGCACAGGGTCTTGAGGGTGAGCGCGACGCGGGCCTCGACCGACAGGCACGGCTCGCAGCACAGGAACATCATCGCCAGCGTGTCGTCGGCGATCTCCGGCGCGAAGTCGTCGCGCACCGCGCGCGCCGCCGCGGCCCACTGCTCGAGCTCGGCGCGCTTGCGCTCGACCATCGCGCGGCGGCGCAGCGCGTCGAGCGCGAGGTTGCGCGCGACCTGCACGAGCCAGCCTTCCGGTTCGCGCGGGATGCCCTCGTACGGCCACGTGCGCAGCGCGCGCAGCAGCGCCTCCTGCACGACGTCCTCGACGAGGTCGAGCAGGTCGGCGCCGAACACGCGCGTGAGACCCGCGACCATGCGGCCGTACTGGCGACGGAACAGGTCGTCGACCAGCGGCTGCACGCCGGCGACCGGCGCGCGGCGCGCCGGGGCCTCCGGGTGCAGCGACGGCATCACGACGTCCATGGTGCGGGCAGGCTGGCTCGGCGTCTCTCCGGGTGCGGCGGCGCGCGGGGCACGCGCCGCCGGGTCCTCCGTCACTCGGCAGGCGGCTCCTGGCCCATCCAATCCACTGCGCGGATCTCGATCGATGCGCCCTTCAGACGCAGGTTCGGCTGGTCTCGGCACAGCTCGACGGCGTGGTCGTAGCTATCGGCGGTGATGAAGTAGACCCCGCCGACGATCTCTTTGGTCTCCCCGAACGGGCCGTCCTTCACCTGCAGGCGGCCGTCGGTCAGGGTCAGCACCTTGCCGCCCGAGTCGGTGAGCTTCTTGCCATCGCGGATCCGATTCTGCGCCGCCATCTTGGCTCCCCAGGCCTCGAACCTCTCGAGGAGGTCCTGCATCTCCTGCGGGCTCAGGTTGGCGTAGCCGGAGGGGTCGGAACGAAGGATGAGCATGTAATGGGTCATGGCTTCTCGCTGGACGGCGGGTGGACGAAGGGGGCCCGCGCGATTCGACACGGGGGCAGGAAAAAAAAGAAAGCCGCCCGGCCGGCGCGCGCCGCCCACGGCCCCCGCCGCGGCTGCTAAGGTGTGTCGTTTCCCAGCCGCGGTCCGTGGCCGCGGCGCAGCCTGCTTCTCCCCATGATCCGACTCCTCGCTGCTGCGACCGTCTCCAGCGTCGCTCTATCCGCCCAGTTCACGAGCCCTGCCGGCTACCTCACCACCGAGGGCAGCAGCAATCACGACTACATCCTGTTCAAGTACACCGACCTCCGCTGGCAGCAGCTCGACGCGACGAACCTCGGCCAGCCGGCCATGATCCAGCGGATCTCCTGGCGGCGCGACGGCACGTCCGCGTTCAACGCGGCCTGGACAGCGCGGACCCTGGACATCGCCGTCTACCTCGCCGACTCGGTCCTGCCCGCCGCGATCTCCGACAACTACGACGCGAACTACAAGAGTCCCCCGGTCAACGTGTTCGTCAGCCGGCCGGTGAACCTGCCGGACTGGACGCAACCGCCTCCCTCGGTGCCCGCGCCCTGGGACTTCCAGATCCAGCTCGATCAGCCCTGGGTCTACACCGGCCTGGAACCCTTCCTGTGGGAGCTGCAGATCACCAACAACACGACCGGCGCGGACTACGGCAACGACTTCCAGTCCACGAGCGGCTCGACCGGCACGAGCACGAGCGGCACGACGATCGGCACCGGCTGCGTGGCGACCGGACAGACCGCGGCGATGTCGCTGGCCGGCACGGTGGTGAACCAGTTCGTCCGCTTCCGCGCGTCGTACACGGTCACGCGCGCTCCGGCGAACGCGCCGGCGCTCCTGTTCCTCGACCTCGCCCAGACGAATGTGCAGTTGCCCGGTCTGTGCGGCACCGCGTACGTGATGCCGACCATCCAGATCCCGCTCGGCACGGCCAACGCGAGCGGCGCGGTGCCGGTGTTCCAGATCGACGACATCCCGTCCCAGGGCGCGGTCGGCCTCGTGCTCTACTCGCAGAGCGCGGCCATCGACATGGGCCAGCCGGGCCTGCCAGTCACGCTGTCGAACGCCCGCTCGCACACGTTCCCGGCGGCGTCCGGTACGCCGAACCCGGTGACGCGGGTGTACGGCTACCGCCTGCCCGCCGGCACGATGCGCGCCCCGAGCACCTGGACCGGCGGCATCGTCACCCGGTTCGACTAGCCGCCCGCACGCGCGGGGACTGACACCCGCGGGAAGGCACGGCGGCCGGGAACGGACGCCGTGCCGTGCTCGCCCGCGACCCTGCTGCGAGCACGGAGAGGATCCTGGTCGGTGGTGCGCTCCCATGCGCATCGCCGCTTGCCGCCCACCGCCATCGCGGCATCACGTTCCTCCCGCGGCTCCCGGACGGCCGGGCACACGCACGTGCTCGTGGCGGCCGGGGACGCCTGTGCCGGTCACACCGACCCGAGCACGCCGCGCATCCAGCGTTCCCACAGGCGCGGGTTCAGCCGGCGCACGTGCTTGTCGGCCGCCTTCACCCGGCGCAGCACGACGTCGTGGTCCATCACGCAGGCGCCCTCGGGGATCGAGGTCCACACCGCGCCGAACGCGAGGTCGTGGTCGACGAGCTTCTCCAGGTCCTTGGCGGTCTTCGCAGACTCGAAGGCCTCGAGCAGGCGGAGGTCGACGAGGGCCTGACCGACGGGTAGCGGCGAGCGGTACGGGCTGAGGCCGCACAGCCAGTCGGCGCTCACCCCGAAGAACTCGGCGAGCTCCGCGATCTCGGCCGCGGACGGGATCGTCGTGTTCTCCGGATCCTCCCAGCGCGACACGGCCGCCTGGGTGACGCCCACCACCTCGGCGACCTCGCCCTGGGTCATGCGCTTTTCGAGGCGGATCTGCTGCAGGCGGCGCGCGCACTCCGCCACGCGGCCCTGCAGCACGTCGGGCGGACGACGATGACGGGTGGCTTTCTTCGACACGAGACGTTCGTCCGGACGCAGGCGGGGGACGGATGGATCATGCCGTTCTGCTTGGGTCATGTCGACCGGTGGAAATCCGGAACGGCCCGTGGCATCGGGCCTGCCGCGGCGCGGGGCGGATCCGCGCGGCCGCGGACGACACGCGGGGCGCGGCCGGGCGGAGTGCCTTCATGTCCGAACGCGTGCCGAGACGGCGCGGTCGACGCGGGTCAGTCGGCCGACGCCGCCCCCGCGAGCGCGCGCAGACGGAGCTGGCCGCACGCCGCTTCGACGTCGGCGCCGGCCGACAGGCGCATCGTCGCGAGCACGCCGCGCCGCTTGACGCGGCGCACGAGGTCGACGACCCGCGCGTGCGGCGTCGGCGCGAAGGGCGCGCCGTCGACCGCGTTCCACACGATGAAGTTGACGTAGCCGTACACGCCCTGCATGCGCTCGGCCAGCGCGTCGGCGTCTTCGTCGCGATCGTTCACGCCGTCGAGGAGGGTCCACTCGACCTGCACGGGATTGCCGATCCGGCGAGCGTAGTCGTCGGCGGCAGCGAGCAGCTCGTCGACGGGCTCGGCCGGCGCGTGCGGCAGCAGCCGCCGGCGCAGGTCGGGATCGACTGCGTGCAGCGACAATGCGAGCGCCGGGCTGACCTCGGCCGCGAGCATGCGCGCGAACGCCCGGCGCGATCCGACGGTCGACACCGTCTGGCGACGGAACGACACGAGGCCGTCGTGCCGGAAGTGCCCCGCGGCGGCGAGCACGTGCTCGAGGTTGTGGGTCGGCTCACCCATCCCCATGAACACGATGCGGTCGATGCGCATCTCGCGGCGGGCGTGCACGAGCTGCTCGACGATCTCGATCGTGTCGAGGTTGCGTTTCAGGCCGTCCCGGCCGCTGGCGCAGAACCGGCAGCGCACCGCGCAGCCCACCTGGGTCGACACGCACACCGCGCCGACCGGCATCGCGACGGTCTCGATCAGGTCGTCGCCCGCGCGCACCACGAGGCGCACCGAGCCGTCACGCGACCGCACGCGCTCGACCACCCGGGTGCGCAGGCCCTGCGCCGCGAACTCGGCGAGCACCGCGCGGTCGGCCCTGGACAGCGCGAGCCCGCGCGCCGCGAACCGCGCGGGGTCGATCTCCTGCCCGGCGAGCAGCATGCGCCGCGCGATCGTGGCCTTCGCGGGCGCGAGGCGGTCGAGCAGGGGGAACGGCGAGACACTCACGGGGCGGCGCATGATAGGCAGGCGGCCGGCGAGCCCGAGGGCGTCAGGCCGCGGACCGGCTGCTGCACGCCGCCGGCCGGAGCCTTCGGCCCTCAGGCCTCGGGTTCGACCCGCACGAGCAGCCGGCCGGCGTCGACGATGTCACCGGGCCGGCACGCGACCTCGACCACCCGGCCGGCGACCCCCGCGGCGAGCTTGTGTTCCATCTTCATCGCCTGCAGCACCGCGACCGTCTGCTCGGCGGTGACCGCGTCGCCCGCGGCGACCAGCACGTCGAGTACGGTGCCGGTCATCGGCGCCTCGACCTTGCCGTTGCCCGCGGTCGCCGCGGCGCCCTTGCCGCGCGCCGGCTCGAGGTCCCACGTCGCGCCGTCGACGCGCACCTGCACGCCGCGGCCGCGCGGGACGGCATACGCCGTGTGCGCACCGCCCTCGTCGACGAGGCGCACCCCGCCGTCGGGCAGCGCGAGCGTGTCGAACTCGTACACCTTGTCGCCGACCGTCACGGTCGCCCGCGAACCCGTGAAGCGCACGGTCACGTCGACGCGCTCGCCGCCGCGCAGGAAGGTGCGGCGAATCACCGGCCATCCTCCCACAAGCGCAGCGCACCGACGCGCTGCCACGCCTCGACCGCGCTCGCGCGCGCCGGACCGGCGGCCGCGCCCGGGCCCGCGCCCGGCGCGCGCGCGGCGATCGCCGCGGCGGCGAGCACGAGGTCGGACGGCGGCTCCTGCGGGCCGCGCGCCAGCTCGGGCTTGCGGTCGAGGAAGTCGATGCGCAGGTTGCCGGCGGCGAAGTCCGGGTCCTCGATGACCGCGCGCAGGAAGTCGACGTTGGTGTCGATGCCGAGGTAGGCGCACGAGCGCAGCGCCTGCGCCATGCGCGCGCATGCGGTCTCCCGCGTCGGCGCGTGCACGATCAGCTTGGCGAGCAGCGAATCGTAGAACACGCTGACCTCGCTGCCGGTGTGCACGCCCGAGTCGACGCGGATGCCCGGGCCGACCGGTTCGCGCACGAGCGCCAGGCGGCCCGCGGCCGGCAGCCAGCCCGCGGCCGGCGATTCGGCGCAGATGCGCACTTCGATCGCGTGCCCGCGCGGCGTCAGGTCGCGGCCGGCGAGCAGGTCGCGCAGCTTTCCGCCCGCCGCACAGTGCACCTGCAGGTGCACGAGGTCGACGCCGGTGACCAGCTCGGTGACCGGGTGTTCGACCTGCAGGCGCGTGTTCACCTCCAGGAAGAAGAACTCGCCCGCCTCGTCGACCAGGAACTCCACCGTCCCCGCGTTGCGGTAGCCGACCTGACGCGCCAGCGCCACCGCGGCCTCGCCCATGCGCCGGCGCAGGTCGGCGTCGACCCGCGGCGACGGCGCCTCCTCGATGACCTTCTGGTGGCGGCGCTGCACCGAGCACTCGCGCTCGTGCAATGAGACGACGTCGCCGTGGTCGTCGGCGAGGACCTGGATCTCGATGTGGCGGGCCGGGTGCACGAAGCGCTCCAGCAGCACGCGGTCGTCGCCGAACGACGCGGCCGCCTCGCGCCGCGCGGCGGTGAGCGCCGCGGGGAACTCGTCGGGCCGGTCGACCCGGCGCATGCCGCGCCCGCCGCCGCCGGCGACCGCCTTGATCAGCAGCGGGAACCCGACCGACTCCGCCTGCCGGGCGAGCCACGCGTCGTCGCGCCGGTCGCCGGCGCAGCCCGGGACGACCGGCACGCCGGCGGCGACCGCGGCTTCCTTCGCCTGCTCCTTGCTGCCGAGCGCCTCCATCGCCTCGGGCGGCGGCCCGATGAACACCAGACCGGCGTCGCGCACCGCGCGCGCGAACGCGGCGTTCTCGGCCAGGAAGCCGTAGCCCGGGTGGATCGCTTCCGCGCCGCTGTCGCGCGCCGCCGCGATGACCTTGCCGATGTCGAGGTACGAGGCGGCGGGCGTGTCGCCGCCGATCGCGACCACGCGGTCTGCGGCGGCGACGTGCGCCGCGTTGCGGTCGGGGTCGGAGCAGATCGCCACCGACTCGATGCCCAGCTCGCGCAGTCCGCGCGCGATGCGCACCGCGATCTCACCGCGGTTGGCGATCAGGACCCGCTGGAAGGCCGGCATGGGGGTGCGAACCTTAGCAGCCGCGCGGCAAAAGCCAGGCGCGGAGTCGACGCGTTCGCGCGCTCGCCGGTCGGATCGCCCAGGGAGGGCGCGCCTGCCGGGGCCGCGGCGGCCACGCGCGTCGGGCACGGTGCGCGTGGACGAGGCGCCCTCAGCCGCCGCGCCGCGCGGCGAGCGCCGCCAGCTCGGGGTCCTCGCCCAGCGGCGCTAAGCGCTCCCGGTCGAACTTCAGGCCTTCCGGCCAGCCGCGCCGTTCCGCATCGAGCAGGAACTCGACCGCGCGGCGGGCGACTGCGGCGCGGTCGAACGGCGGCTCGGCGGAAGCCTCCGGCTCGGGCAGGCGGAACGCGTCGGCGAGGATGCCGGCGGCATCGAAGGCGTCGCGCGCGCGCTCGGCCATCCGCCCCAGCTCCTCCCCGGTCGCGACCAGCTCCGCGCGCCGGCCGAGCGCGAACAGGCTGCGCGCGAGCGCGCGGAGCTGCCAGCCCAGGAAGCGGCGGCCCTCCGCGTACTCCGGATTGCGCTGCACGGCGGCGCGTTGCTCGGCCAGCGCGCGGCGCAGCAGCGGCTCCGCGACGTCGTGCCGGCCCATGCGCTGGTGCGCGGATGCGAGGTTCATCCGCATCGACCCGAGCCGGCTCGCGTAGCCGGTCGCCGCGGGGAAGTCGCGCACGAGCTGCTCGGCGAACTCGACCGAGCGCGCGTGCTCGCGGACCGATGCGGCGAAGTCGCCGGCCTCGAACGAGGTGCTGCCCTTGGTGCTCCACGCCAGCATCAGCAGCTCCGCCTTGCGCGGGCGCGCGTTGCGGTCGTCGGCGAGCGGCTCGACCAGCGCGATCTCTTCGTCGAGCACCGCGTGCGCGTCGACGAAGCGGTCCTGGTCCTGCAGGGCGAGCGCCAGATCCTGCATGGTCGCGGCGCGGTGGCGCACGAGGTGCGGGTCGCCCGGCCGCTCGGCGAGCAGGGCGTCGAGCTGGGCGAGCGCCTCGCGCAGCAGGCGCTCGCGCGCCTCGCCGTCCTGCCGGCTGCCGTCGCCCTGCTGGCGTGCGCACTCCGCGAGCGAGGTCAGCGTGCTAATCAGCGCGTGCCGCGCGCTCACGTCCGCGCTCCCGCGGCGCAGCAGTTCTTCGAGCTCGGAGCGCTTCCTGGTCAACTCGCGCTCCGCGCCGGGGTAGTCGCCGCGCCCCATGCGCAGCACGGCGAGCGTCTGGCGGGCGCGCACGCGCACGCCGAGGTCCTCGTCACCGGCCGCGAGCGAATCGCCGCCGGTGATCGCGATCGTCTCGGCGACCGCCTTCTCCGCGTCGGCGAAGCGGCCCAGCTCGTACTGCATGTTCGCGACGCGGACGAGCGTGTTCGCCCGCTCCAGGCGCAGGCTCGCGTCGTCGCCGTCTTCCGGGTCGGCGAGCAGGCGCTCGTACAGCGCGACCGCCTCCTGCAGCAGGCGCGGGCGCAGCGTCTCGGCGCCCGGCACCGAGCCGAGGTCGACCTCGCCGAGGCGGACGAGCATCGTCTGGATCGCCTCCTTGCTGACCGCGAGGCTGCGCTGCGCGCGCGCGACCTGCGCCTGCAGCAGGCGGTTCGCGCGCTGCTGCTGCAGCCACAGCAAGGCGGGCAGCAGCGCGAGCGCCAGCACCCCCACCGCGAGCGCCGCCGACGCGGCGCGGTGCCGGCGCGCCCAGCGCCACGCACGCTGCGCCCGCCCGAGGCGGCGCGCCGCGCCCGGCCGGCCCTGGGCGAGGGCGTCGGGGTCGGCGGCGAACTCCGCCATGCTCGCGTAGCGCCGCCCGCGGTCGAGGTCGAGCGCCTTCAGACACACGGCCTCGACGTCGCGGCCGAGGCCGCGGTCCCGCGCGCGCAGGGGCGGCACGACGCCGGCCAGGACGCGGCCGCGCAGGTCGTGCGCGTCGCGGCCGGTGAACGGCGGCGTCAGGCACAGCATCTGGTACAGCGTCGCGCCGAGCGAGTAGACGTCGGTGCGGCGGTCGAGCGGCTCGCCCCGCACCTGCTCGGGCGACATGTAGGCGGGCGAGCCCAGCTCGGTGCCGGTGCGCGTGATCTTCCCGCTGCTGTCGAACCACGCGAGCCCGAAGTCGAGCACCAGCGCGCTGCCGTGCGGCGTCAGCATGATGTTCGACGGCTTGAGGTCGCGGTGCACGATGCCGCGCACGTGCGCGTGGTGCATCGCGTGCGCGACCTGCGCGCACAGGCGCACGACGACCCGCCACCACGCGCCCTGCAGCGCGGCGGGCGCTGCGCCCGCGTGCGCGCCGCGCACCTGCTGCCACAGGTCCTCGCCCGACAGGCTCGCCGGGTCGCGTCCGGCGAGCGCGGCGGTGACGTCCTCCGCGGTGCGGCCCTCGACCAGCTCCATCGCGAAGAACGGGATCCCGCACTCTTCGCCGACCGCGACGATCGGCACGATCCCCGGGTGGCGCAGGCGCGCGATCGCCTCGACCTCGCGGCGGAAGCGCTCGCGCGCGCCCTCGAAGATCAGCAGCTCCGGGCGCACGACCTTGAGCGCGACCTCGCGGCGCAGGGTCGCGTGCTCGGCGAGGAACACGACGCCCATGCCGCCCGCGCCGAGCCGGCGCACGAGGCGGAACTCGCCGAGGCGCTCGGGCAACGCCGGGCGCGCCACCGGTCGGGCCAGCACGCCGAGGCCGAGGAAGCGGTCGAGCACCGCCGCGACCTCCGTGCGGCGCGGACCGAGTGCGTCGAGGTAGGCGGCGAGCTTCGTCTCGCCACCCTCGTCATGCGCGGCGAGCGCGCCGGCGACGAGATCCTGGAGGTCGTCGGCTGCGGTCGGCGGCGCTTTGCCGTCGGCGTCCACCGCCGGCGAAGCATAGGGCGGCGCGTGCAGCGGCCGAACGAGCAGGCGCAGTCGGGTGGGTCTGGTCGTGGTGGGTCGAGTTTGGCCCGGCGGGGTGCAGTGCCGGGTGGGTGCGGCGGTCGACGGGTCGGGGTGGGACCGGGAGCGGTGCAGGCGCAGCGGCCGTGGACCGGCCCGCGGCGCGGGCGGCGGCGGCCTTCCGCCCTCCGCGCGGGCGCGCTGCGGGGCGGTCGCCGCGGCCCGGCGCCGGTCTCGCACCGGTCGCACGGGGAGGACGCGCGCGGGCCGGCGTGCCCGCCACCTGGTCTGCGGTCCCCGCTCGGTCCTCGGCTTAACCGAGAGGCACGTTCATGGAGAGCGAGCCCGGGAGGGCGTGCCCGAGGCCAACGGTCGCCGGACGCCTCGTCGCGCCCGGCCCACCCGGCGGAAAGCACGCCTCCGCCCGCTACCCTGCGTGTCCGCATGGTCCACGACCCGACGGACCCGCCGCCGGCCGCCGACGAGCCGAGCCGCGCCCTGGTCGCGCGCGCCGCGCGCAACGACCGCGAAGCGATCGAGAGCCTCCTCGTCCAGCACCTGCCGGGCCTCGAGGCCTACCTCCGCCTGCGCATGGGCCCGGTGATGCGCGCCAAGGAGTCGGCCTCCGACCTCGTGCAGTCGGTGTGTCGTGAGGTGCTCCTCGACCTGCCGCGGTTCGAGTACCGCGGCGAGGCCGCGTTCCGCCACTGGCTGTACCAGCAGGCCGCGCACAAGCTCATCGACCGGCACCGCGGGTTGACTGCCGACAAGCGCGATCCGGCGCGCGAGCGCGTCCTCGGCGACGCCGAGTCCGCCGCGGTGCTCTCGGCCTATGCGACGCTGTGCACGCCGAGCCGCGCGGTGTCGGCGCGCGAGGCGCTGCAGCGCGTCGAGCAGGCGTTCGACGCGCTGCCGGAGGACTACAAGGAGGCGATCACGTTGCACCGCATGGTGGGACTCAGCCACGCGGAGATCGCCGCGCACATGGGGCGAAGCGAGGGGGCGGTGCGGAATCTGGTGTACCGGGGGCTCGCGCAGTTGGCGTTGGCGCTCGGGGAAGGGTGACGGGGGTGCGGGGCGGCGCCTCCGCGACGTGGCGGGAGCGGTGGTCGCCGGCGGATCCAACCCGGCACACGGGTGACACCTTCGAGCACTTCGCGCTGCTCGTTGCTCTGCACCGGTCATGTGCGCAATTGCGCACGGGAACGACGCCGCGCTTGGTTTGGCCGGCATTGCACCGGGCGGTGTGCACGCTGCCACGGTCTGGTGCACGACGGGTGGCTGCGAATCGAGCGTGGGAAGGGCGGCGAGCCTCGATTCTGTGATCGGGGGCGTGCGCTCTACGCGATTCCGGTCGGATCGAGTGCGCTCTCGATCACGTACGCAGTTGCGCACGGGATCGATGCAGGAGAACGGGCTGCGCCGGGAAACCCCAGAGGTGTCAACCAAGTGCCCGGACACGCCTGCCAACGGTTTGTCCGACCTGATCCTGGCGACCGGGCCTGGGTCCGCGCGCAGTCGTCGACGCTCCGCGAGGCGGCGAGCGGCTACGGAGGCGGTCTCGATCAGGTGCGCAGTTGCGCAGGTGATCGGTGCAAGGCAATGGGCGGCGCCGCGGACGCTCGAAGCGTGTCGACCATGTGCCCGGACACGAGCGTCAACCGTGTGCCCGGGTCGGACCGGCCAGCCGCCGCTGCCGCCGGCCCGAGGGCGACGAGCGCGGAAGCGCGCGGCTGCCGCGCAGCACACGGAACCCCGCGCCGCACGCGGAATGGCCCTGGCGCGGGCACACCCGGCCCTTACCGTGCTGCGCTTCCCATGGACCTGAACGCGGCGCTGTGGGCCGTCCTCGGCCTCGTGACGCTCACCATCGGAGCCGAGGCCCTGGTGCGCGGGGCTGCGCGCCTTGCCGCGGCGGCGAAGATCTCGCCGCTCGTCATCGGGCTCACCGTCGTCGCGTTCGGCACGTCGGCGCCGGAGTTGGCGGTCAGCGTGCGCAGCGCGTTCACCGGGCAGGCCGACATCGCCTTCGGCAACGTCGTCGGCAGCAACATCCTCAACGTCCTGCTCATCCTCGGGCTGTCGGCGCTGATCACGCCGCTGCGCGTGTCGCTGAAGCTCATCCGGGTCGACGCGCCGATCATGGTGCTCTTCTCGCTCCTGCTCCTGGTCCTCGTGCAGGACGGTCTGGTCTCCCGGGCCGAGGGCGCGCTGCTGGCCGCGCTGCTGGCCGGCTACCTGAGCCTCGCGGCGGTACTGGGCCGGCGCGAGGGGAAGCGCGCTGCCGCCGCGGAGTTCGAGGCGGAGTACGGCGAACGCACGGTCCGGCGGCCGCAGCCGCTGATCGACCTGCTGCTCGTCGGTGCCGGGCTCGGGGCGCTCGTGCTCGGTGCCGGCTGGTTCGTGGAGGCCGCGGCCGCGCTCGCGCGCGCCTTCGGCGTCAGCGAGCTGGTGATCGGGATCACCATCGTCGCGGCGGGCACCTCGCTGCCGGAGGTGGCGACCTCGGTCGTCGCCAGCATCAAGGGCGAGCGCGACATCGCAGTGGGCAACGTCGTCGGCAGCAACATTTTCAACATCCTCGCCGTGCTCGGAATCAGCTCGCTGGTCAGCCCGACCGGCGTCGCGGTCGCCCAGGCCGCGATCGGGTTCGACGTCCCGGTGATGGTCGCGGTCGCGGTCGCCTGCCTGCCGATCTTCTTCACCGGCCACACGATCGCCCGCTGGGAGGGCGCCGTCTTCCTCGCCTACTACGTGATCTACACGATCCACCTGCTGCTCACCGCGACGCAGCACGCGGCGCTTCCCGCCTTCAGCCACGTGCTCGGCTGGTACGTGCTGCCGCTGACGGCGCTGACCCTGGTGGTCTCCAGCTACCGCGCCCTGCGCGCGGCACGGCTCACCTGATCCGGGCACCGCGTCCGATGCACCGATGAACATGCTCGATCCGTCCACCCCGCGCGCGACGCGCGGCCTGGTCCTCGGCGTCGCGATCCTGTCGGCGGCGACGCTCGGCGTGCAGGTCCTGGAGACGCGCCTGTTCAGCGTGATGCTCTGGCACCACCTCACCTACATGGTGGTGACGGTCACGCTGCTCGGCTTCGCGGCGAGCGGCTCGCTGCTCGCAGTCGCACCGTGGCTCGGGCGGATCGGCGGCGACCCGCGCGTCGCCGTGTCGCTGTGCGGCTCGCTGTTCGCGATCACCCTCGTGGGCACCTTCGCCATGCTCGCGCACAGCCCGCTCGACACGCTCGACATCGAGCAGGACCGCAGCAAATACTTCTGGCTGTTCGCGCGCTACGCCTACCTGCTCGTTCCGTTCCTGTGCGCCGGGCTCGGCATCGCGATCGCGCTGAACGAGTTCAAGGGGTCCGTGCACCGGACGTACTTCTGGAACCTGCTCGGTTCGGCGGCGGGCAGCTTCCTGTTCGTGCTCGCGATCCGGCCGCTCGGCGGGGTCGGTGCGGTGCTGTTCTTCGCCGCGCTGGGCGGAGTCGCTGCCCTGCTGGCGGTCGCGGGCGCGCGCGGCTGGACGGCGCTCGCGGCGCGCACGCTCGGCGCAGCGGCCACCGTGGCCGCGCTCGCCGGCATGGTCATGCCGCAGACCGCGGAGCGCTGGCTGCCGGTCAAGCCGGCGCGCAGCAAGGCGCTGACCCTGTTCGAGACGCTCTACGACGTCGTCGACGCCTGGTACCGCGAGCGCGACCCGAACCACCCGGCGCGCGACCCGGCGCACCGCCGCACCGTGTGGACGCCGCTGTGCCGCATCGACACCGTGCCGATGCCCCGCGATCCGGGGCAGGCCGAGCGCGACCGGCAGGACCCCGCGCGCGCCCCGCGCTCGCAGGTGCACGTGTTCCAGGACGGCGACGCGCCGACCGTGATCTGGTCGCACGGCTACGCCGAGGACCGTGACTACGCCGCGCACTGGTACGGCATCGGCTACCGCCTGCTGCAGCGGCCGGACGTGCTGATCATCGGGCCGGGCGGCGGCAACGACGTCGAGACCGCGCTGCACGCCGGCGCGCGCGCGGTGACCGCGGTCGACATCAACGGCGACACGCTCGACCTCGTGAAGGGTCCGTTCCGCGAGTACACGGCCGACCTCTACCGCCGGCCGGAGGTGACCGCGGTGCACAGCGAGGGGCGCAGCTACCTGCGTCGGCAGGGCGACCGGAAGTTCGACATGATCGTCCTGTCGGGCACGGACACGTATGCGGCGCTGTCGTCCGGCAGCTACATCTTCAGCGAAAGCTACCTCTACACCGCCGAGGCGCTCGACGACTTCCTCGCGCACCTGACCGACGACGGCGTGCTGCAGGTGCTGCGCTTCCGCTTCGTGCCGCCGCGCGAGGAACTGAAGCTGGTCACGACCGCGGGCGAGGCGCTGCAGCGGCTCGGCATCCGCGACCCGCGCGCGCACTTCGTGGTCATCGACCAGGAGGACTCGCAGGCGCAGGCGATCTGGAAGGAACTCGACGGCGGACGCGCGCGCGACGCGCGCATGGGCGCGGTCGCCGACAGCCTGGTCGAGTTCGCCCGCCAGCCGATGCGCTACAGCATCACCCTGGTGCGCAAGAGGCCTTTCACCGCCGACGAGGTGCGCGACCTCGCCGCCGCGATCCCGGCGTTCAACGCCAACCCGGCGGTGCAGCACGAGCTGGTCTACGACGCCGGCACCGGGGTCGCGCCGGGCAGCGCCGACACCGCCTACGGCCGCGCGCTCGCCGCGATCGCCGACGGCAGGCAGGCCGAGTTCTTCGCCGAGTACCCGTACCGCGTCGAGCCGGCGACCGACGACAAG
>Ga0079224_100008212_pt1 | contig 14114 bp, 11 predicted proteins | sample Stecom2015_FD_80414 | JGI IMG/M metagenome (GOLD analysis project Ga0079224, IMG submission 80414) | Agricultural soil microbial communities from Utah to study Nitrogen management - Steer compost 2015 | ecosystem: Environmental > Terrestrial > Soil > Agricultural land | place: USA: Utah...
GATGCATAAACACGAATTTGTACATTTGATATTAGGTAAAAGCCGTGGACAAGGGTTTATTTTAGGTGAAGGTATTCCGACGCTATATGGAGGGATTTCACCGTTAATTTCTTATGATGATGGTAAAGAACAAATTAGAGAAGGCTACAAAAATTCGCGATATGATTTTGAGAAATTGTATCGTAGAGAAGTTGCTAATGCAAGAGATAATACACCCTCTTATACGACGGCAGCGATTGTGTGCGAATATATTAGAAGTAATTTTGGAATAGAAAAATTAATTGAACTTTACTACGACCCAAATATCAATGATGAGAACTTGCTGGGTGAGCTTTCGAAGCTCAGGAAGATCACGGAACCTAATCTAGTTAAGGAAATAGAGAAAATAATATTAGAAGAATGAAAGGATCCTATAAAGCGAATCTGTTTTTCGCCTTAAGCAACCCAAATGAAAAGAAAAATTTCGATTCCTATTCCAAGGATGAGACTGATATTTATAACTTTTACAAGTCTAAGTTGTCGGAGATTTCTGTGAGCTATAGACAGCCTACCATATTTGAATTGAATACTCTGAGGTTTTCTGACAACGATTTAGAAAAAATAGATTCATTGATTTCTGATAGACGAATTAATAATTCTTTTGAGCTCTATATCTGTTCGTTTATTGCCTTTATTAATAAACAATATCTGACGGCTAATTGCCTATTTAATAAAGTGTTCAACCTCTTGAAAGAAAGGAATGATATAGCGTCGCAAATTAATATACAATTTATAAAGTTGCAAATTTCGCAGTGTTATGATCTTCAGGGAGATAACAGCTCATCGCTTAAGAATTTACTTAATATAATAAAGGAATATTCACGTAACCATTTACTGATGCTCCATGCAGATAATTTGCTTGCTTCAACGTATATGCGAATTGGAGTATACTGTGAAAGGGTATATAATAACTATGGACTAGCACATTATACCACTTTTAGGAGTTTTTATCTACGTGATCTTTTTAAAGAAAAATATCCACCGCTTGTATGTGAGCAATATCTTGCAACAGCATATCGATTATTTGCAAAAACTTGCCCACACGACGCAGATCAATACTACTGGTTTAGCAAATCTTTGCAACAAAGAAGGTTTGTGTTAAGCAGAGCAAATGATAATTTTAACCGGGTTGAACTTATGTTTCTATTGTTCGATTTTTGTCGCTTTTTAATTCTGTATAGATACAAAACGGCGCTTTTTAAGGCAAAGTTAAGGATGTTGTTGAAAACTTTCTGTGAATTCGAGATGAAAGTACGTCTGGAGCACGCACTTATTGCATCGCAGTATTCGTTGATGATTACAAGATACCTTATATCCGTAAGGGACGCGATGTTTGTGAAATGGTTATATGTATCAGGATATTTTGTTCAGCATATTGACGATTCACAAGTAATAGATAGCTTTTTGAATTTGAAGAAGAATACGGAAAAATTTTTTGCGGAAGGTTGATAATGCCGAGAGAAATAATTGACGGTGCATTAAGAAATAGAAGGTATTTCTTTAAAAAGGCGGATTTCTTTACGGGTGAGCTAGGGCTGAGCTTTTCACTGATCTTATCTGGAGTTATATACGGAGATGTATCAAATTACGACAAGGGAAGATTTCTGCTCCAGGATATTTTGGGGGACATAGGTAAAGAGATAGGTGCCAAAGAGAAAGATATTTGGGTTTTATCTGTTATTTTGAAATTTTTGAGTGAGAAAGACATTTTAGAAGTAGACTCTAACACGATAAAACAACTGATGCATACGACTATGAGTAAATATCGGGACTCCCCCCGACGAATCGTAAGAAGTAACTATTTTGCCTGCTTTGCCTATCTGGGAATTGATAGTTTAGATCCAGAAGCTGTTTGGCAAGAAATAGTACTGCAGCTATCCGAGCTTAAATTAGACAATAAAAATATTCCATTTGTTTATAACTGTTATGTTGCGTCTACAGCCTTTCAATTAGCTGGTCAGAAAAGTTATAGTTATGTTCTTGATTTAATTAACAAATTGGTGGGCAATGGTGTGGACGGTGAGTTGGATGCCCTCCATATCGATAATTTGGTAATGCTCTATCATATTACTGGGCTAGATAGTATTATCGATATTTTAAAAAGGACTTTAATTCAGATAATAAATAGTAACCAGTCACTTTCTATTCTGGTTAAAACTGTTTGCCAACTGAAAGTATTATATGAGGATACTGAATTAATTTCAGGCATACGTTCAATAATTTTGAAAACAAGTAACTGGTCTTTAATTAATGGGAAACTATCCCTAATTTATCTGGACGAGGACTTCAGTCAGGAATCTGGATTGTCGGAAATCTCGTTTATTTTTAACTTATTTGATTGATTTAGATGATTTATATAGCTGCACAACCTTCTGATCTCTATTTTACGTGGCAAATTCAAGTGTATGTACATAATTTTCAAAATATTGGGATTCCAGCGGACGATATTCATGTGCTTTTACAAGAAACGGAAAATAGGGAAATTCTTGAGTTTTGCGAAATGAATAAAGACAAGGCTAATTTTTTCTTCTACCCCGATACTAGAACAGGTCATAATTACGCTCCAACTATTCGCCCTCATTTATTAAAAAAGCACTTTGATAAATATCCTTGGCTCGAAAGCGAGAGACTTTTTTACCACGATGCGGATATAATTTTTAGAGAAAAACTTGACGAGAGCGTTTTCAAACAAAACGATGATTGGTACCTGTCAAATACAACTGAATATATAGGGATAGAGCATTTGAATTCCTTCGGTTTTAATATTTTGTCGAACTTGTGTAGGTTGGTCGACCTACCAGTCAGCGCAGCATTAAATAATAGGGCCGATTTTGGTGGAGCTCAATATGTTATAAAGGGAGTGTGTTACGCCTTTTGGGATAAACATGAGAAAGATTGCGAGGCAATATATAATTACATCAATGATAACAAACCTATTTTAGAAGCGCTTCACAACGAGGGAGGCTTCAATAGGGATGTGAATTTTCAAAAGCTACAAGAATGGTGTGCCGATATGTGGTCAATGGTCTTAAATGGCATTTATTTCGGTTTTAACCTTAAAATAGTGGACGAGTTAAATTTCTGTTGGCCACACCAAGGTTTAGAAAAATGGAGGGACTGTAAAATTCTACATAATGCAGGAGTAACGGCTGAGCAATCAGAATTTTATTTTTATAAATCGAAATACATTAATTATACGCCTTTTGAGGATCATGAATTAGAAAAATATGATTTTACAAAATGTACAATTAAATATGTTGATGCGATAAAATCTGCTAGGAAATGTCTTTTGAAATCGTTAGAAAAAAGTAGTGTTATCTTCGTTCCGGAAAGCGAGTGTACTAGAGAACAAATTGAAGTCCAAGTCAGTTATTTAGAGAAGTATTTTTGTAATTACGATATATGTGTATACCTAGAAGGTTCAGCGAAAACTAGATTCGATGGTATCCCTGATTTATGTATTATAAATAACTTACAACAACTGCTTGATTTTGTCGAGAATAGTATATGTATAGTGATTAATCCAGTTGTTATTTTTAAATATCGACAGTTCTACGAAGCTTTTTTGGAAATAAAACTGAAAAGATACGAATTGATTATTCCATACGATGTTCTTATACCAATAGAAAACAAGTTCATGAAGGAACTTTTTAAAAGGAAACTAAGTACCTCTTATTTATTATTTGACGAACGATCAGAAAATGAGCGCTATCTAAATAACGTCTTTATCACAGCAAATTTCAAAGATTTATTCGATTCAGAAAACCCTTGCAGTAATATAGACTTGTCATCTCTGCTTTCTACAGGTCTGCTTAAAGGTATTCCTGTGAAAAGATGTAATGACAAATATTTTTATTTAAAATTTTGATATTACCAAAAGCTTGCATGACTGTTGTTTGTCTTTTTGTATATCTTGCTGGAGTAAAATATCCATTGTATTAAACTAAAGGATGCTTTTTATATCTTCTTTTACAGGGTGAAACAAATATTCCCCTTTAATTTCATCAATGTTGATAATTGGACGGTAACGAAACGACCCGTTGTTGTGGTTCCCAATCGCCCCATCAGTCGAGGGTAGCACCACTGACTGCTCATTCACGTTAGCTAGATCGGAAAATGAAAATCCACGAAGGTAAAACAGAGTTGGTATCAGGACCTCTCCATGCCCATGGTCCCCTTTTTTCAGCCGTATGTCCAGATATTCCAATGCCCTCGTAGAAAACCGACATATTGGATAAAACGTTCGTTTTCTATCTACTAGAGGCACTACGGGTCTGGTCGTTAAAGAATTCCACCAGTGCCAATGAGGAGCGTCCTGATAGCTTGTATGATAAGCTCCAATAAAATCTACATCGTTACCTCGGTGTTTTTTAAAAAAGTGTTTCCAATCACCATTGTACCATACATCATCCTCGATCAGCCAATAATGGTCGTAAGCGGAATGATTTAGAAAAAAATATAGCAAAGCAAAATATGTACAACCAGGTATGATATTTTTGTTGTCAAATGGAATGTATCCCAACTCCTTGCAATAGTGATGCTCATAAAGGATGTTATCCTCGGTACTTTCAACGTACTCTTTCCGAGTTACTATTTTGAATACCTCCATCCCTTTCGCTTCTTTTTTGAGCTTTTCATATTTATTCTTTACTACGTTATCAGATTTATCTGTCAAAAAAATCACCGCTACTTTAGGCTGCGAATGTTCGCTCTTCTTTGATTTGTCAAATCCTAATTTGTTGACAAGTTCTTTTGAATTAAAAAGGTCAAATTTTCTAGCAAATAAATTTTTCGATTTTTGGATCTGTGGAAGATCCCTCAGGGTCAAGATTCTTGGATGTATATACGGTTTGTCCCACTTTATATGGTGCAGATTGAGGTTCCGTAGGTTCATCTTTATGTAGCGGGAATCACAATTCAAGAAAAGGGTCTGGAAAAAACTCTCGTCGGGAATTTTTACATATCGAAAATACTCTAAAAAGTTTGGGTTTTCCTTTAGGAATCGGAAAAGTATAGTCAGAGCCTTGGAAGGAATTGAGAACCATTGTGATCCACTGTATAAGTTGATCTGTTTTGAAACCTTCGCATATACAGGAAACCGGTTTATGCCTCCGGCGTGCCAGATATCTCTTGGAATTGCAAAGTGTTCTAAAAAAACCGTATCTCTGTTAGCGTTTAGATACTTGAAGATGTATTCATTAGTCTTTATAGGATAATCCGATCCGCTGAGCAAAATTATTCGTTGTCGTTTGCGAAGTGTTTTACGGATGTAATCGAAGGCATGAAGGGTAGCCTCAACTATTCCAAAAGATCCCCAGACGCTCGCGTAGCGTGTGGGAGTAAAATGACAATTTTCTATTCCATCTGCAGCTTCTATAAAAGGAAAAATTTCATAGTTCATGTCAATATGGATAACGAAATAATTTTCTTTATGTTGCAGCGCCTTTAAAAGTTGTCGAAGCAAACCCGGTGAGTGGTGGGCAAGTATAACATAAATCATAATTGTATGCAGATGAAATTTATAATTCTAACCAAAGATAGTTTTTTTATAGGCATATTAACGGATATTGGAGAAAATATTGAAGAAGTATTCGGCACATGGACTTTCGAACTTAAAAGCCTGGCCTATATCACGTGGGGTATATCGCCCTTGTCCATAGACTATATCCTTCAGTGCTTCAACATCTGTTTAAGCAGTTTTCTAACCGATATTGGCACAGATCATGCAGCATGGATATTCCACTCCAAAGTACACCACTATCCCGCTGCAAAATGCACCAGTAATTCCGGGGTAAAGTACAGCACTCTAGGAGATGTTTTAAGGTACCATCCCTTTTTGTCTCGTGTATTTTTCGGCTGACATTCCGGCACAAAGTACACCGCTTATTCCGCTGCAAAGTGCACCATTGGGACTTGAAAAATTCATAAGTTGGGCATCATTTAGATTCCCAGCTTATGGCAAATAACACCTCGCAACTACCCGTAGAAGCGTGGTATAACTTTATAGATGAGCCCACTTTAGCTGATGCAATAATGGACAGATTGACAGCTTCTACTCATCGAATGGAACTCCAAGGAAAATCCTTGCGCAAGAAAAATCAATCACTGGTGTACTTTCGCCCGGAACGGGTGGTGTACTTTCCCCGGAACATTCACAGCAAGGTCAGGCCTATCACAAGAGGTATAGCAGACCCTGATGTCCTTCTCAAACTGATATGCACGGAGGAGCTGCAACAAACATGGGGACCTCGAGGGATGCCATTATGCGAATATTTTCAACTGCAGACATCGACATATTAGAAGTGTCCCCCAAAGAAGGCTGAGTTTTATGAAAAGCAATTGACCGCTTGAAAGGAACACTTGCAAAATGATGTAGCAATTATTATAGTCAGGAAAGCGCCAGTTTCTGACACTACTGAACACAGTGCTGCCAGCGCTATCGCTGAAAGGGGGGTGACATGAGATCTTTCCAGACCGTCGCAAGTGGAAGAGAGAGCAGAAGTCAAGCGAGCCTAACCGTAAACGAGGAAGTATTGAAAAACGCAGTCCGTAATTTTTCAGCCCGACCACCCTGCACTGGAAGTAAAGGGGAGGCTACAATGACTCTTATAAACCGAAACAATCTCCGAACGGCAATTAATTACACCGTGGCGCTGGCACAGGCACGGGCTGAAATTGTGATGTAGGGAAGAAGTATGCGTATGACATCTGGACTCATATTCACGCGTGCTAAAGGGTCTGTGGGAGGCAGCCAATTACGCATCCACCGCATTATTGTGTCAATGACCTTTTACTTCTAATTTCCATCTCGCCGTTAATCTGGAGTTCGCGATTCCGAATATCGTCATTATTATCGTGCCGATTATAGATATATAATGGACTCTCGATAAATCTAGAATAATTATATCCCGCGATTTCTAACAAAGGAAACATTATTGCCATGTCATACGGCATCTTAAATACTTTGCCAGCGGAATCCTTTATATGTGCCATTTCCGGATCCATACTTAAATACTGTTTGAATAAACTATATCTGAATGTTTTAAGATGGGATCCTTTCCACTCAGCTTCTCTAAGGTTTTTGAACTCTGTTTTTGAGTATTTTCTGCCGATACGATGGTACTTTCCCATTAGTCTAAATGATCCATAGGTAATCTTGACGTCTTCCGAGAAATAGATGTGATTTAGTAGCGTGAAAACATAAGGGTGGCTCAATTGATCGTCACCGTCGACCAGACAAATGATATCCTGTTCCGTAAATTGATTATACAACAAGGTGTCAATAATGTTTTCTAGCGCATACTTCCGAGATATGTTTTTAGTTTTGAAAAAGTGTTGGTGATCCGGGATTAATTCGAAGCTGTCATCTTCTGAACAATCATCAATAAAAAACACCCTATAGTTTTGATAGTGTTGTCGCTTAATTGACCCGATACAGGATTCTATGTGTTTTTTAACATTTCTGAAAGGAATAATGATGTTTATTGTAATTTCATTATGGATCTTCTCGTTTCCGTTGCTGAATGTGAACTTTGTATGTCCCAATATTTTTAGAACATCCTTTGCGGTCGGTTTCTTTTTTAAATGGTTCTCAATCAGTTCTATACGCATATCTTGGATGATTGAAAAAAGTGGGCTTAAAATAATCCAAGTATCCTCTTTGATCCACATATCAGTCGTGTACAACGTATCTGCGACAGGAATATATGTATTTCCGAGTTCTACATTTGCTAAGCCAAAGATATATATACCGTGGTTTTGCAATTCCGTTATGGTTTTTAGCATATTTTTGAAGTCATAGCTTGAAGCTCTAAAAGTTTTGCCAATTAACAGTATAGCATCTACGTCATTTTCGATGGCCCATAACACTGAAGTTTTAAGATTGATAAGCGAAGACGTATCCGTCCTAATATCCGCCTTAATCAAGTATGCACATTCCTCTACTTCTTTATCAATCGCGTTTGTCGGTGGTTCTAAGTAAAATGAATCAATAGTCATGGTATATAAAAATAGGTTGATATTATAAAGTCTTTTTTACCGCACAAGTACTTTTTCTAAGTCCTCCTGTATTAACGCTTTACTACATGAGGTATATCCAAAGTTTAAATAATAGTACGTAATGAGTCTGAGATCATGGTTCGTCATCAATATGCACTTAACTTTTTTTCAGACTCTTAATAACATTTTTCCAAATTCTGTATAAGATCGTTTGGTCATTTGTGATTACATCAGCGTCGGCTAAGGTGCCCGGTCTTAATTTTATCAACGAATCCTGCGGATTCCTATAGATTTCCACTCTTGACAGAAATATACTGTCTCTCACCGGTATATCACTAATAGTTTTAATCTTCCCTTGAATGTAACCATATTCTTCATACGGGTAACTTCGTACCTTGATGAGTACATCTTGTCCCTCTTTTATTTTTCCGAAATCACGTTGGGGTAAATGCATCTCTCCAAAATAGTTGCTATTTTCTGAATAGATGTAAAAGAGTTCTTCGCTCTGGCCGACGTACTGGTTCTCTTGAAGCAAAGATCCATATACTATCCTCCCTTTGCTCGCAGAAGAAAGTACATATCGCTGTTTCCAAGTCTCTACTTCGCTAGTCAAACTGTTCATAGATTGGACAAATCTCTTTTTTTCTTCCTCGATCTGATTATCCAATTCGGCAAGTTCTTTGCTTCTCACCAATGACGCAGCTTGGTTAGCTAATATATTGTTTTCAGATTGGGGCAGAGTCTGTAATTTGCCGAGCAATAACGCCTCCTGCTTCTGTAGTTCCATTGGACTGATTACTTTGCGTTCTGCAAGGATTTTATATCTTTCAAATTCCTGCTTCGCTAGCTCGATCTCTTTACTCCGTAATTGAAACGATTGTTCCATACGAAGATTCTGCTGATGTATATTGTTGATCTCCTTCTCTATTATTCTTCTCCTCTTAAGGGATATACCTCCCTCTTTAACGGATTGATAACTTAAATAAGCTTGATAGAAATTATAGTAAGCTCCTTGTAGTTCTCCTAATTTAATATTTTTAGGCGAGGTCAATTCGCTAACTTTTTCTATATCGACATCAGGATTATTTCGTATTTCCGTCAGAAGCTTTAGAAGTTGTAAAACCTGCTCATGATTGGCAGTACTTTCCATATAACCCAAGACCTCCCCTGCCTCAACCTCTTCTCCTTCTTTCACCTTAATTTTAACAAGTTTTCCTGGTATGTTATTAATTATAACTTTTGGAGCGTTTTCAGTCGTAATACGCATATTATTCGTGAGTATCTCTGGGTATCGGATCATAGCAGACATTCCGAACAGCAGTAATAGGGTCAATAATATAAACGAAATTCCTCTTTTTAATAACCATGATGGCGGCTTGGAGATAATTTCGTGCAGGTCTTCGGAATGGATGTCCTCTTCTGTATAATTTCTTTTTGCCATCATATTTAATTACCCAATTCAAGTTGATTTTTAACCAGTTCAAAATAGCGTCCCTTTAATGTAGTCAGTTCCTTATGCGTTCCCTGCTCGACTACCTCGCCTTTCTCAAGAACTATGATATTATCAGCATTTTTCACGGTACTGAGCCTATGAGCGACAACTATGACAGTTCTGTTCTTAAAAAATTTATTAAGATTTTCTATAATCGTTCGTTCGTTGTTCGCATCCAGCGCGTTTGTTGCCTCATCTAAAAAAATAAAATCCGGCTGCTTGTAAGCTGCCCGCGCGATCATTAACCTCTGTTTCTGACCCTGACTTATCCCTTTCCCAGTAATACCGATTTTCGTAGCCAGACCAAAGGGCTGTTCTGCTATAAAGTCATCAAGATTCGCAATTTGCACAGATTGATAAATCTTCTCTGGATCCGGAATCTCATGACTAACTGCTATATTCTTTTCGATACTTTCCGCATAAACATGATTTTCCTGAAGTACACTGCCACAACTGTCTCTCCACAAAGTAAAGTCAATGTTATCCAATCTTTTACCACCTACAAGGATCTCGCCTCCTTCATAATCATAGAATCTTAGTAGAAGCTTAAGGATGGTCGTTTTACCGCTCCCGCTGGCGCCGACAATAGCTGTAGTCTTTCCTTCTGGAAACTTGAGATTGAGTTTATTGAAAATAGGCTCATTCCCCGCACCAAAATATCGAAAAGTTAGGTCCTTAACCTCAATATCCTTGTTTCTTGGCAAATCTGTAAGGTAATTTTTTCGAGTATCCTCTTCATCTTCGGTCTCGTATATTTCATTCAGCCTTTCTAGACTGATCTTCGCATCTTGGTAGGATTGCATAAATTGTAGTAGGATCTCTACGGGGCTACTAACCATTCCTACAATGTACTGGACAGCCATCATACCACCCAATGTCATATTCCCATCAATAACAGCTTTAGCACTAACATAGGTAATCAATATTCCCTTTAGCTGGTTGATGGCCATTGAACCGGCAGACTGGTACTGAGTAAGCGCTAAGTTCTTTACTTTGAATTTAAATAGTCTTGCCTGAATGCCTTCCCAACCCCATCTTTTTTGCTTTTGAGCATTATTCAATTTGATATCCTTAATACTTTGGATCATCTCTACCAAATATGTTTGATTCTCAGAGGATATTCTAAAACGCCTATGATCCAATTCCCTTCTATAATTCATGAAGACAAGAATCCATAAGATATACAGAATTGTTGCAGCAAAGAAAATTGCAAATATAACTCTATTGTATATCAGTAAAAGACACCCAAAGGCCAACATATTTATTAATGAAAAAAGAGTATTCAGTGAATTACCGGTCAGGAATGCTTCTATTCGTTGTTGGTCTTCCATACGTTGCATGATATCACCATGTGTTTTCAGATCAAAGAATTTCATGGGTAGCCTCATGATCTTAATCAACAGATCAGTCAGAATAGAAATATTTACCCTCGTACTTATGTGTAACATGATCCAAGAGCGAATAAATGAAACCGCGGTGCCCCCGATAAACAACATCAATTGCGCTATTAATATGAGATTTATAAAACTGATGTTTTTGGTGTTTATCCCTATATCGACAACCGACTGTGTCAGGAACGGGGCTATTAGCTGGAGAATGGTCCCCACTAACATCCCAAGGATCAACTGGATAAACAGCTTCCTATATTTATAAAAATAAGTTAGTATTTTTCCCCATTTCAAAGTTGGTTCCGACTCTTCCTCACCCAATTGGTAAAAGTCCGGGCTAGGACTAAGAATTAGAGATAGACCTTCATGAAGCTCTTTCGTCGAGTACCAGTTCCTCGCAAATTCTTTTTCACTGTAGGTTATCAGACCCATCGCAGGATCAGATATATAATATTTACCATTTTTTACCTCATAAAGTACAACAAAATGATTCTGGTTCCAATGTAATATACAAGGCAATTCGATATCGTTCAATTGCTCTAAGCTTAGGCGGACGCCGTAGGTTCGAAATCCCATCTTTTCCGCTGCCTCGCTAATCCCACGTAGATTCACACCATCCTTTGTTGTTTGGCAAAGTCTACGTATTTTATCGATTGAAACCAGTTGACCGTAGTACTTAAAAATAATCCGAAGACATGTGGCACCACAGTCCATCTGATCTGTCTGCTTATAATGGGGAAATCGCTTAATCAATTTAGTTTATCATATTTAGTAAAACTTACGTTTCGCTTAAGATAACCAAAAATAGGAGAAATACTAATAGAATTGATATTGCAGACAGTAAAATTTAAAATTAAATAATTTCCTTTTTTTCGATTTGGGGTCTATCTTTATCTTTAATGTTGCTTCCTTCCAAATGAGCACTTATCTAACCTTCCGCTGAACCATCTCAAAAAGATGGACAACATTGAAATCGGCAGACCAATTTGTGAAGTACTGGAGAGACGAACCAATAGTTGTCCGATTCTTGCCAAACCTCGCAAATTATAAAAATAAGAAAAATTATTTGACGTCCTAATTGGTATTATATAATATTGACAAAATATTAGATCGAATATCTCTCTTCTACTTTCAACTCTTGTGGAATAGCTTTAAAAAGTATTACTATTAAATCAATCATATTTGTAATAAAAATAGATATTAGCAAATTTGAAAGAAAAGTTTCCATTGGGACTTCTAGTAGAAGGAATAATAAAGAGGCTATCAGCGTCACAGCGTTAACCAAGATGTTTGTAAACAATCTCAAAAATGAGACTGGAAATTTTTTAGATAAGAAAGTATTGAAATAATAATGTTTTTGGAAAATATTTTCGTGGAAGTAGGTCATCAGGTCTTTTATCTGCTCTTTAAATTTTTCTCTTTTCAGTTTTGTGTTTGTAATTTTTCTGTAGTATTGATCCATCCTATCAAACCACATGCTATGAATTTCGTGTGCATTAAAAATCGCCGTATTGCTAGAATATTCGTCTAAATATGACCAAATATAGGACTGATATTCATCATATCTAATAACATCATTTAAACTATAATTTCTATTATTGGTGTCATTGTATTTTAAAAAAGAGTCATCTCCATCCGAAAATCCTTTCATGGCTAAATAGGCTTGACCCATCCAGCCGTTAATCTGGGTTGTAATAGTTTCATGTTCCTCGTATGTTAATGTATTGTTTTTATCATCCCCCCTATAAATTTCAAAAGTCAGCCAGTTTAGCTTGTTGTTGAGTACAGATCGTATCGATGACTGGCCGACTTTCCAAAGACTATCTTCAGTTATCAGACGATACATTAATATCCTGAAGAAGTTGATTCGTATACTTAATTCGTCGACCTTTTTTTTGTATTCAACCCTCAAATTCCTTTCAGAAAATAGTTTTGAGAACAGGTACGTGATGATGATAGCAGAAGATATAGAAGATACTGATATTATTTGCTGTAGAACTTCCTTCTTGGAAATTACGGTATTATTTTGATACAAAGATATTGTGAGAAATAAAGCGACTCCAATTAATGGAATGATAAAGAAAAAATAGTGATTCGAACCAATATATATTATGCCTAATTTACCGTAACGAAGGATTTTATCAGAATAATATCTACTCTTATTAAGCAGCACACTTTCTTTTTTATATTTCATAGTTTTTCAAACTCCAGTTCTTAATACATTTTTTTCAAATATCTCACAAACTTTTTCCTCCCATAAACCATCCTCGAATTTTCGCTCCCTTCCTCCAAAGCAAAATCTGCCTCAGCTTTCTTATTGCACAGCTTTGCCAGCGCGATTTGAATTTCGAGCGGCGTAAACCTACTTTTGTACGCTTTCTTTAAATGAATGTAGATAGTTAGCGCAAATTTAGGCCTATCAAAATATTGAGTGACGACCATTCCTTTTAATATATCCAAAAGATTTTCATTGACTTTCGCCCGTTCGCCCTTTGTAACTTTGATTTTCCATCGAACGTTTTTCATAGTTCCGTCGTCATAGGTGATCGTAAATTTATAGTAGGTTATTTCGCATACCCTGTCACTAAAAAAGCTATAGGTTCCATCTATATTTAGTGTTTCGTTAGGTTTGACGGTGTTCGGAATAATTTGTTGAAAACTTGTGGCTGCAATGGCAGGTAACATGTCGAGAAATTCTGTTTTAATGTGCTCTTTGCCAAAAGGGTTCAGAATCTCAACAAAGTATTTATTGTATTTTCCCAGAAGGAATGAAATCTCCCTTTCGGAAGTGCCCTTCTTCTTGCATATACGATAGAAATTGGCAAGTATTTCGAAGTCCATCCTCGACACCTTTTGTCGGACATGTGGTTCTGTAATCGAGATAGTCTTGTTCGTTTCTTGTTCCTGCATTGAATCGGTTAATCTAGCCAATCCAAAAATAAGAAAATTTAATTTTAGATAGTATAGTGGCGGTTATTAAGTTTTAATACTCCATCTTTGACCAAGATGGTTAGTTCATTCAGTATTACTTGGCGTTTGACAGCCGTAGCCTTGTTGTGCGGCAAATATAGGTGTTCATGAATATCGTTGATGGATTTTGGTGAATCAAAATATTCGTTCTCTTTCATGCCAAGTAACACTTCTTTGGCATCGGACGGATTACTTAATGAGAATACAACTTTTTCAACGAGCGTACC
>Ga0079224_100008214_pt1 | contig 14114 bp, 11 predicted proteins | sample Stecom2015_FD_80414 | JGI IMG/M metagenome (GOLD analysis project Ga0079224, IMG submission 80414) | Agricultural soil microbial communities from Utah to study Nitrogen management - Steer compost 2015 | ecosystem: Environmental > Terrestrial > Soil > Agricultural land | place: USA: Utah...
AGCTTCTGGCGTAGTCTTCCGTCGTCCATTCGCGTTCATCTTGCCTGGCGAGATAGCCGATTTTCTGCTTCCAGAGTGACTGGCCGCGCTCGTCGAGTTCGTTAAAATTTGGGTGCTGCGACACCGTTTCGATGTCGAGAAACAGGATGTTTTTCAGACGTGACATGACAGGGCTGTTTTTACCGGTGAATAAATATTGCGATATTTGTCAGGCCCGAAGCCGTCTGACAAATCTAAATTTTTTTTACACATGACCCAGTCTTCTCAACAAAAACTCCTGGCGTTGGCCATGGTTGCCATCATCGCCTCGCTCGGGTTAAGCGGTTTCCTCGTCTATAATAAAATCAATCTCGACAAGTTGGTCAAAAAGCAAGGTGCAGAGTTGATTGAAGAAACACGTATCAGAGCAGATCTGGAGAAAACCTATTATGAAGCTTTATCCGACCTTGAGGAAATGCGCAGCAATAATCATGAGCTCAACGCCATGATTGAGACCCAGAAGCTGGAGTTGAAGAAGCAAAAGGACCGTATTGACGGACTCATTTCTACTTCAAAGGAGCTTGAAAAGGCACGCACCGAAATTGCTAATTTGCGGAAGTATGTGACCGAGGTGGAGGAGTTGCGCAAGAAAAATGCCGAACTTCAGGAAAGCAATATAAAACTGACGGGTGAACGCGATCAACTGGCCGAGCAGGTCGAAGAAGAACGAACAGCAAAGGAGGAGTTATCTGTAGCGCATACAACGCTTACAGCCGAACAGGAGCGCCTGCTTCAGGAAAAGGAAGCGCTCGCCGGTAAGGTCAACAAGGCTTCGGCAATCAAGGTGTCGGATATCTCCGCATCAGGATATGAAATCAAGAAGTCGGGTAAGGAAGCCGAGAAAAAGAAAGCTAAATCCATCGACGGCATCAAGGTTTGCTTTAAAACTACACCCAATGTTATCGTGGCTGACGGCACGGAGCGCTTCTTTATCCGCGTGATCAATCCCCGCGGTGAAGTATTGGCTATTCAGGACCTCGGCTCTGGTATGCTTCGTCTGGGCAACAGCCAGGAGACGATTCAATACACCCAGTTTTCCGACATCGATTACAAGCAGGAACCCGTACAGGTTTGCATCAATTGGCAGCCGGGCATGGTATTCGAAGCCGGCAATTACGAGGTGGAAGTGTACAACAAAGGCTTCCTCGTTGGGAAAGCAACTTCTGTATTGAAATAATCAACAATTTTTATCAGGTTATCTTTTACCAGGAGTCTTGCGATTATCCTGTAATTGCATGTCCTGACTCAACCATTATTTTCGTTGGTTTTCTTACTGCTTGTACTGCTAAGGTCAACAGCCATGCAGGTACTGCAGCTGGTCGACCGCTGATAGGCTGCTAAACATTTCTTCAGTAAATTTGTCTAACCTGATATGTTTTCCTGGCGGTTTCGCAAATATGATCCAGACGCTTTTCGCAACACTCCGTTCGACCGCTTGCTGCATTATTTCAAAGAATTGCTGCTGCATACCTCCGGCAATGTTCCGGATGCCTTAAGTTGGCTTACTGAACTGGATCGGCAATATGGCCTGACGGACGACAAATACGGTATAGCCGACTTTATCCGCGATCTAAAAGACAAGGGATTTATCCGCGAGAATCGTCCTGACCGGCAGATGGTACCTGCCGCCAAAATGGAAATGGAATTGCGGCGACAGGCACTTGAAGATATTTTTGACGATCTCAAGAAGTCGAAACACGGCGAGCACCGCACCTGGATTTCAGGGATGGGTGATGAAGCTACGGCGGAAATTCGTCCCTATACCTGGGGTGATTCACTCGACCGTATTGCGATGTCTGAAACGATCCGAAACGCCCACATCCACCATGGGATTGATGACTTCATCCTGACGCAGGAAGACCTGCACATCCATGAGAATCTCAATCAGGCGCAGATGAGTACGGTGCTCATGATCGATATTTCCCATTCGATGATTTTGTATGGGGAAGATCGCATCACTCCTGCCAAACGTGTAGCGCTGGCTTTGGCCGAACTTATCACAACACGCTATCCTAAAGACACGCTCGATATCATCGTCTTTGGTGATGACGCCTGGCAGGTTGAGCTCAAAGATTTACCCTATCTCGAAGTTGGGCCATACCATACCAATACCGTCGCCGGTTTGGAACTCGCCATGGAAATTCTGCGCAAGCGGCGCAATCCGAATAAACAGATTATGATGATTACCGATGGTAAACCGACCTGCCTCAAGATTGGCAAGAAGTATTACCAAAACGCCTTTGGTCTCGACCGGAAAATACTCACCCGGTGCTTTGCCCTCGCGGTGAAATGCCGCAAACTGAATATTCCGATCACGACATTCATGATCGCACGCGACCCGTGGCTGGTGCAGTTCGTCGACCAGTTTACCAGAGCTAATGACGGCAAAGCTTTTTACAGCACACCCGATGGCCTCGGCTCGTTTATCTTTTTAGACTATCACCAGAACAAACGCAAATTCAGGCATTGATGACAAACGCCACTACGCTGGGAGCGTTAAAAAAATCGGGCTATAGGCCAAAATCTATTAAACAGGAAATCCGCGACAACCTGATCGCCCGATTGCAAAATCGGGAACCTGTTTTCAGCGGCATTTATGGTTTTGATGATACCGTTATTCCCGACCTGGAAAGGGCACTGCTCTCCAAACACAATATACTCCTGCTCGGCTTGCGCGGGCAGGCCAAGACACGGTTAGCTCGTATGATGACCAGTCTGCTGGATGAATACATTCCGGTGATTGATGGCAGTGAACTCAACGACGACCCGATGGAACCGCTCTCGGTTTTTGGCAAAAACCTGGTGAGGGAAATGGGAGATGAGACGCCTGTCAAATGGCTTCCCCGCAGCGCGCGATACGTAGAAAAGCTGGCCACACCCGACGTGACGGTTGCCGATCTTATCGGCGATGTCGACCCTATTAAAGCGGCTACACTTAAGTTGCCGTACAGTGATGAGCGCGTCATTCATTTCGGACTGATTCCGCGGTCGCATCGATGCATTTTTGTCATCAATGAGCTGCCCGACCTGCAGCCACGCATTCAGGTTTCACTATTTAATATTCTTCAGGAAGGTGACTTGCAGATCAGGGGATTTACCACTAGACTTCCACTCGATATTCAGTTTGTATTTACAGCCAATCCGGAAGACTATACCCATAGGGGTTCGATCATTACACCACTCAAAGACCGCATAGAAAGTCAGATTCTGACGCATTATCCCGAAGACATTGAAACGGCCAAGGCCATTACGCGGCAGGAAGCACGAATTGAAAAGGCGCAGGCTGAACGAATTGATATACCAGAAGTCATCCGCAATATTCTCGAGCGCATCAGTATGGTCGCCCGTACGAGTGAGTTCATCGACCAGAAGTCAGGTGTTTCTGCCCGACTCAGTATTACGGCACTCGAAAATCTGTACAGTGCCGTTGAGCGTCGTATGATGTACAATAAAGCGGAAAATGCCACCGCACGTTTGGCCGATTTTCTTGGAATAGTTCCGGCCATCACCGGCAAGGTGGAACTCGTTTATGAAGGAGAACTCGAAGGCCAATACAATGTCGCATTGCAGCTCATCGGTCAGGCGATACGCGATGAGTTCCTTAGCCTGTTTCCGCATCCCGACCAGGTTGGGAAGAAAAAAGGACCGGATCCTTATGATGCAGTCAGAGCCTTTTTCGCCGACGGACATGTGGTCGAGTTGCCCAATGACCTGGCAGATGAGCGTTTTCATGCCGTTCTGGATAGCGTGCCGGGTCTCGACCGATTGCTGGGTGCGCATGATATACCCAGGCAGCACTACCCGGTGTATAAGGAAATGGTGCTGCATGCACTCGCCGACCTCGATGTGCTGACCAAAGAACTGACACAGGGACGGTTCGCTTTCAGCGATCCGCTGGGCGATATGCTCGACGGTTTACATGAAAACTGATACAGGTCAATGAGGATCATTTGAGTTGCCTGCGCCAAGTTGTTCACCAACACGGCTAGCCGACATTCCACACGGTCTTCCATGTTCATCAGCACTTTCTTTCGTCGCCAATATGCGATATGTCGGTCGACTGGGTGTCAATGCCAATTGAGGAATCCTCCTATATTTGCCGGGTTATAATCAAATCCAAAGCCTGTGGCGATCCTCATATTTCTGATTGTCTCCTATATACTGCTGAGCATAAGTCTCTACCTTCTCTTTCCAAAGGCAGGTGTGAGCGCCGTCAAAGGTTTGATTCCGGGTGTCAATTTCGTGGAGTGGTGTAAGCTCATCGGGCGCAAGCCGGCCTATGCGCTATGGCTCCTCTTTCCTGTAGTCAATCTCTTTATCTTTTGCGGCATGGCCGTCGACCTGGTCCGCTCGTTTAACAAGCTCGATTTTTTTCACAGCGCCCTTGCCGTTATGTATGCGCCTGCGGTATTCTTCTCTATCGCGCTGAATAAGAAGGATAAGTATGATTCGCCGATTCTGCCTCGTGAAGCTGAATATCGGAAGCAAATCATGGAGGCGCTCAAGGCCAAGAAGACACACCAGGCTGAGAAGCTGATGCGGGCCAATCCCTATCGCAAATCGACGATTCGCGAATGGACGGAAGCCATTGTGTTTGCCGTTTTTGCAGCCGCTTTCATTCGCATGTTTTTGCTTGAAGCGTATAAGATACCAACACCTTCCATGGAAGGTTCATTGCTGGTGGGTGATTTCCTTTTTGTCAGCAAAGCGCATTACGGCATTCGCACACCTATGACAGTCGCCATGTTCCCGCTTTTGCACAACCAGATACCAGTTATCGGAGGTGAATCTTATCTGGAAAAACCATCGCTTCCATATTTCCGCTTGCCGGCATTGGAATCGCTGGATCGCAATGAGCCGTTTGTTTTTAACTGGCCGGTGGGCGATAGTGTTTACCTGGCACCAAACAGATCTTATACGGCACATCAGGTTCAATCCAACCCAGATGTCAAACGCGAAGTTGGCAATGCCAAACTGATCACGCGTCCGATCGACAAAAAGGATCACTATATCAAGCGCTGTATTGCCGTTCCTGGAGATACCCTTGAGATTCGCAACAAACAGGTGTACATCAATGGTGTTGCTGCTAAGAATCCTAAGCATCTGCTCTTTGCCTATCAGATTATGTCAAAGGGCTTAAATTGGAAAAAAGTGGAGGAAATGGGCATTGATGTGCCTCCGAATAAAATTGTTCCTTTCTATCTCAGCGAGAGCCAGGTCAGCAAGCTGAAAGAACTTGACCCGGAAGCCCAGATCGAAGCCTTCGATATGAGTCCATATTCTATGGATTTGTTCCCGTATGATAAGACTCACTTCGGCGACTGGACAGTTGATAATTACGGTCCGATTTATATTCCAAAGAAAGGCGCTACTGTAGAACTTCGCCCTGACAATATCGCACTCTATCGTCGTGTGATCGATGTGTATGAGGGAAATGATTTCAAGGAAGAAAACGGTAAGTACATCATCAATGGTCAGCCGGCCACTTCCTATACCTTCAAGCAGGATTATTTCTGGGCAATGGGCGATAACCGCCACAATTCAGAAGATTCACGCGCCTGGGGATTTGTGCCGCACGATCATGTCGTCGGTAAACCACTCTTCATCTGGTTCTCGACTAAAAAGGGCAATATGCGGGAAGGCATCAACTGGGACCGCATCTTTACGTCGGCCTACAAGATGGATTGATGTGGGTAGCCAAGTATCCAAATGGAGTACGCTGATACTGGCGACAATCCTCATAGCCGGTTGTTCTTCGCTTGCCAGAAAGGTGCATGAACACCGCATGAGCAAAAAGGAAGGGTTTAAGTTTGAACCACGACTGGCATTTACTTCGGAGGAAGTGGAGTTGCTGGATTACTTCAAACCCAGTGCTTCCTGGCGGGTCAGGGCCGATGTAACCCTGACTCCAGACGAAGAGCCGTTTGATATGACCACCTATAGCGGATTGAAACGCTCCTATCGGAAATGGGGTGTTGCTAACTTCAGTATTCAGGGACAAAAGCAAAGGCTTGCGCTGTATGAAAATATGGCACATCAGAGCAATCCGATTTATCGCGACTATCTCTTTCTGCTATTTCGTGATCTCACCAACGGAGAATCAACTTATGGCGGTAGCAGGTATATCGACCTCACCAAATCCGCCCTCAATACCGATGGTACCATCATCATCGACTTCAACCTTTGCTACAATCCGCTCTGTGCATATAGCGAAGGATTTAACTGTCCAATTCCACCCAAAGAGAATCATCTCGAGATTGCCGTCATGGCAGGAGAGAAGAAGTATCGCGGTGAAGTGAAGAAGTCCAGGGAATAGACAGGTCGGTCGCCGTGCAGTATGGATTGTGTTGAGTTCGCATTGGACGCGCCGATGACCTTGACCGGAAATCACTACCTTTGACTACATGATAAATCCACCACAGATAAAAGTATTTGTTCTGTTGCTGACCATCTTTTGCTTTCAGCATCTGACGGCGCAGGAACACTGGCTGGTCAGGGTAAAGGGCGAAGGCGATTGTCTTCGCACATGGTGGAAACACCAGGATTTTTCGCGCGGCCAGGCCTCACTGGAGGCATTGCCGCTGGAGGGACTTTGGGCAATAACGGTACCGACTGAATTGTCTATTGATCTGAGTTCGCTGCCGTGTGTAGAATCAATCCGGGAAGACCGCCAAGTCTCACTTCGACGGACGCCGAACGACCCGGGATATATCAATCAGAAAGACATGAACCTCATCGGGATGCCCAGGGCATGGGATATCGCCACCGGAGGTCAGACACCATGGGGTGGTGGGTTTCCCATTGTGGTTGCCGTTATCGATGATGGTTTTCAAATCGATCACGAAGATCTCGCTGAAAATATCTGGTATAATGCCGGCGAAATTCCCGGTGATGGCATCGACAACGATGGCAATGGATATATAGATGATGTAACGGGGTTCAATGCCACAACAGATGATGGCGTGCATCCTGTTCGTTCGCATGGTACCTCAGTTTGTGGCATCATTGGAGCGCGCGGCAATAATGGCAAAGGTGTGGCAGGCATCAACTGGCAGGTCAAAATGATGTTGATTAGCGGGGCTGATCTGGAATCGAGGGTGCTCAAGAGCTATTACTATGTACTGGCCATGCGGAAGAAATTTCGCGAAACGCAAGGCGAACAAGGCGCGTTCGTGGTAGCCGTTAACTTATCTTCCGGTATCGACAACGCTTTTGCGATGGATCATCCCGAGTGGTGTCAGCTCTACGATATGCTCGGCGAGGAAGGCATTCTCAGCGTTTGTGCAGCGCCTAACCGGAGTATTTCTGTGGATATCGAAGGCGATATGCCCACGACCTGCACATCAGCGTATATGTTAGCGGTGACCAATGTGGATGTTTCCGATCAATTGGTCAGTTCTGCTGGTTTTGGTCCGGTCAGTATCGACATTGGGGCACCGGGTCACGGCTCCATCACGACGGCGGCACCCAGTCAGTACAAGGAGTTTACCGGTACGAGTAGTGCAACACCTCATGTCACAGGAGTTGTAGCACTGATGTACAGCATGAGTTGCAATGGGAATTTCTTTAGCGATATTTGGACAGATCCAGGCGGCATAGCGTTGCGCATCCGGAATATCATCCTGGAATCGGCTAAGCCCAATGAAACACTTAAGGATGTCACGGTGACCGGACGCCGCCGGGAGGCGGATGCAGCACTGGAGTCGCTGAGGCAGAATTGTGGCGACGGACCGCTTCCTGAAGGTAATGTGCATATCGAGACTATTTGGCCTAATCCTGTCAGGGCAGAGGAGGTGAATGTGAAATTTTTCGTGGCAGGTGATACCGCTACAGTATATTTCGAATTGTACTCCGCGATCGGCCAGCTTGTGTACAAACTGAAACCCACCAGTAGTGAATTTGCCAACGGGAGAGTCAATTTGAAAGTGGGTGACCTGCCAGTGGGCATGTATATACTGACCTTGCGCAGTGGAAGAGACAAAGTCACGCGGAAACTTTGGGTAAACTGATTGCAGGACATAGTCTTCTTATCGGGCGGGGAGAAAAACTATTTTATCAGATACTCGGTTTTTTCTAATGAATACTTATCTTTGCGCTCCATTTTGAGTTTTCGGCTTCGTAGCTCAACTGGATAGAGTCCCTGACTACGGATCAGGAGGTTGAAGGTTCGAATCCTTCCGAAGTCACGAATTTTTCATTCAAGTGATTGATTCACTTGATAAAACGCATTAAGAAATAACGCCAGATATTATGGCCAGAATCTGTCAGCTCACCGGCAAGAAACCCATCACGGGGAATCGCGTGTCTCACTCCAATGTGAAGACTAAAAGGCGCTTTTTGCCGAATCTTCAGAAGAAGAAGTTTTTTATTCCTGAAACCGGTCAAACGGTACAACTTCAGGTATCGACTTCGGCGCTCCGGAATATTGACAAGCACGGTATCTACGAATACCTGCGTAAGCTTGAAGCTCAGGGTGTCAAAACCGGTGTTAGCCTGAAATCTTAATCCTATAGCATCCGACCACCATGGCAAAGAAGTCAAAAGGTAACCGCAATCTGATTATCCTGGAATGTACCGAGCACAAGGCTACAGGCCTGCCAGGTATTTCGAGGTATGTTACGCAGAAAAACCGGAAAAATACACCTGATCGTCTGGAACTTAAGAAGTACAATCCGGTGTTAAAGAAAGTAACTGTTCACAAAGAGATCAAGTAAGATAGCATCAGATTATGGCAAAAGTTTCTAAAAACGCAAAAGTTGCCCAACGGGCTTCCAATGTGGGTTCCGGAAGGGATTTCGCCAAGGTGATTAAGCCTGTGAAAGATCCCGTAACCGGTAAGTATTCCTTTAAGGAAGTAATGGTCCACAAGGACAAGGTGAAAGATTTTTTCGCCGAGAAGTAATAGGGAGTTCCATATACATAGCGGGTTATCCCGCTATGTATAAATCCTGTTTCCATGAGTTTTTTTAAGAAATTCTTTTCCCGCGAAAAGGAAAAGGAACTCGAAGACGGCCTCGAAAAGACCAAATCCAGCTTTTTTCAAAAGATTTCCAAAGCTGTCGCCGGCAAGTCGAAAGTCGATGTCGAAGTACTCGACGAACTCGAAGCCGCACTCATCAGCAGTGACGTAGGTCTGGACACTACCGTTCGCATTATTGAGCGGATTGAAGACCGTGTCGCTCGCGACAAATATCTCACGACAGCCGACCTTAATAAAATCCTCCACGAAGAAATTGCTGCTCTCCTCACGGAAAACAATACGGCTGATCTCGATGACTTCGAGGTGCCCGCCGGTGTCAAGCCATATGTCCTCCTGGTCGTTGGTGTCAATGGTGTTGGCAAGACGACGACAATTGGCAAGCTCGCCTATCAATACAAACAGCGCGGTTTTTCTGTGCTGCTTGGAGCAGGTGATACCTTCAGGGCTGCAGCAGTCGACCAACTTAAGGTTTGGGCGGATCGGGTAGGGTGCGATTTTTTTAGCAAAGGGATGAATACAGATCCTGCAGCTGTGGCTTATGAAGCTGTGCAGGAAGCCCTTCGCCTGAAGTCCGATATCGTCATCATCGATACTGCCGGTCGCCTTCACACCAAGATCCACCTCATGCGGGAGCTCAGCAAGGTCAAGAAGTCGATTGAAAAATCACTTCCCGGCGCACCTCACGATGTCATGCTGGTGCTCGATGCCACTACCGGCCAGAATGCCATTGAACAATGCCGCCAGTTTTCCGAGGCCACTGAAGTGACCTGCCTGGCACTGACCAAACTCGACGGCACTGCCAAAGGTGGTGTGGCATTGGGTATTTCCGATCAGTTTAAAATACCCATTCGCTTTATCGGCGTTGGCGAAAGAATCGACCAACTCCAGGTCTTCAATAAAAAGGCATTCGTAGATTCACTCTTCCGCAACCAGGAAGGCGTAGTTTCTGAATAGTTTATTCCTTTTTGACCATCCTGACTGTGACCATATATGAGGTCAGTTGTTTGGGTTGGTGGTAGCGCACCTTCTTAAAACTGAGCGTATTTCTGATCATGTCGCACAATGCGTCATTGTCGCTGATGACATCCAGAATTACCAGTTCGTTACGCGCATTAATCAGAAAAATCACTTTGGCCTCCTCCGTCGGTGCTTTTAATACGCTGAGGTCCTTCGAACGCAACATCCGGTCGATCTCTTCCTTGAGCTCGCCTGTTTCATCCGGACGTGGGTCGTTCACTGCCGCATAACCTAAATTGGCCATCATCGGAAGGGTGATCAGTAAAGCGAAGAGATACGTTTTCATATTGATCGAATTTTTGAATGGTGTTTTCACGAAGTCTGTCTGCTATCATGCAGTATGCTTCTTTTCCTTGTTCCTATAATAGACGGAAGCTGATCGCCGAAAGTTGCATCGTTGAAGAAATACTCGGTCAACGATGGGTTCTGCTCTACCAATGACGGCTCAAGAGCGACATTTTCCGGTTCGGCACTCATTTTTTTCGGCTCGTAGGGTCCGGGTAAGCGCTTGCCATATTGCCGGTATCTTGTAATTTTGATCGGGTAAGTAAATATACTTTATGAGCAAAAGCCACAACTGGTTCGTACTACTGGCATTATTGGTTGTCGTTTTGGCAAATGTCAGCAATCCTCCTGACGGCAAGACTGGCGCACCAGGCGATGGTTTTTGTACGGAATGTCATTCATCGATCGGTGCACCTGGTGCAGGATTTATAGCAGTTGAAGGGTTTCCCTCTTCGATTGTACCCGGTGAGGTGTATCCACTTTCTGTAGTTAATCGGGATACCAGCGGGAAAGCCAGTATCGCCGGCTTTCAAATGACGATTCTCGGGCCTTTCAATACCCGGGCAGGCACCTTGCGGAATCCCTCGGAAAATTCAGTGATTACGTTTTCTTTTGGTCGCCAGTATTTCGAACATCACCCTGCTGTGATGTATCCCGACAGCCATGTCGTCAGGTGGGAAGTCGAATGGGTTGCACCTGATTTGCCTGCCGGCAGTCCGGTAACCTGGTGGGTGGCCGGAAATATCGGCAATGGCAACAACATGGATACCGGTGACAAAATTGTGGCAGCCAATGGAACAGGGACAGTGCTCCTGTCGGGTGTCGATGACCCGTTAAACCCGTTATTGACAGTTTATCCCAACCCCGGAAATGAGGAGATCAGGATAACGGACGGACTACAGGAAACAGGCGGCCTCCATGGCGAGGTCGTGTTTTACGATTTACAGGGCAAAAAAAGAGGAGTGGCCGCCCTTATTGGTGGTCTCGTGCACGAACCGGACTTGCCCGGCGGATTATACCTCATTCAGATCCAAACGCACGACGCAATTCGCCTGGTCAAGTGGGCGAAGAGCTGATGTAGAAGATATTTCACCCTACCGGACATTTGATTTTCACACCAAAAACTATTGACTATGTCAAGGATTTACTACCTATTTGCACTCCTCATCGGTGCTGTCATGCTTGTTTCCATATCTTCCAATCCCCCTGACGGCCATACAGGGGCGCCCGGTGAAGGCCTCTGTACCGCTTGTCATTCGTTAAATGGTGGAACTCAAAACGGTTCCATTACGCTCAGCGGATTCCCTTCTTCAATCATTCCCGGCATGAGTTATGTCCTGACGATTACAAACAGCAATCCTAATGGTGTTGCCAATATCGCCGGGTTTCAAATGACTGTACTTAATAGCAGCCATAACAAGGCCGGAGATTTCAGTTCGCCAGGCGCCTTTTCTACTATCAGCAGTTTAGGTGGCAGGCAATACTGGGATCACAATCCCGCGCAGTTGTACGGCTCAACTAATATGGTTAGCTGGACAGTCACCTGGACGGCACCCAATGGACCGCCGGGAGAAGAGATTACCTTTTATGCTGCAGGCAATGTTGCCAACCACAATATGTCCAATACGGGCGACCTTATCGTCACGAGTTCCGGGTCAGGTACAATTATCACGACCGGTGACCCACTGGAAGTGGCTATTATCGACTACACTGACCTGATGTGTTTTGGTGATAACTCAGGAACAGCTACCGCCGAAGCGACTGGTGGTACAGCACCATATACCTACGAATGGTCGAATAATGCCACCGGTGCTGCTGTGAGTAATCTGTCGGCCGGAACCCATACCGTCACGGTTACGGATTTAGTGGGTTCGACGGCCACGGCAAGCGTGACGTTATCAGAGCCACCCGCTATACTTTTTGGACCCGCCAGTATTGAAAATATTAACTGCTTTGGGGATAGTGATGGCAGCATCCAGATTATCGTTACGGGTGGAAGCCCCGGATACGACTATCTATGGTCAAATGGTCAGGCTACACCATCAATCGATAATCTGGCAGCCGGCACATATACCGTTACGGTAACTGATCAGGATCAGTGTACTGCTGTGGAGAGTTATGAAGTGACACAACCCGGAGAAATTATGATCACCACAATTGAATTGCTCGATGAATCATGCTTAGGTGAAGAAGATGGCAGTATCACTATTGCCGTTACCGGCGGTGTAACACCGATTTTTGTGGAATGGTCGAATGGTTCTATCGGTAATTCGATCAGTGAACTTGAGCCAGGTAATTACAGTGTAACAGTGACTGACAATAATCTATGTTCAGCTTCGGCTGAATATGAAATTCAACAGGGCAGTCTGGTAGATGCCATTTTGCAGAATATTCATCAGGTGACCTGTAACGGTGGAAATGACGGTGCCTTGAGTGTGCAAGGCGTCGGTGGGGTTGTGCCTTACACGTATGAATGGTCAAACGGCGCGTTTTCCTCTTCTATTAGCGGGCTCGAAGCAGGCGTTTATCTGTTGACAATTACAGATGGCAACAATTGTACAACCTTTAAAGCGTATACAATTACCGAACCCGGGCCAATTGTCGTAACCGTAGTAACAACCGATGTTTCAGGCCAAGGCGCTAATGATGGCACGGCAACTGCCTCGGCCACTGGCGGCATAGAGCCGCTCAGCTATTTATGGAGCAACGGCTCAACGGAGTCGGCACTCACTGATTTGCCTCCAGGCACCTATACAGTGACTGTTACGGATGCCAATGGTTGTACAGCTGCAGCATCCGGGCAGGTGAATGCATTCGGATGCGAATTAACCGTGGAATTGATGTCGGCAGATACGGTTTTTATTTGTGAAGGAACATCGATTGGCCTTATCCCTGTGACAGAAAATGGCGGATTAATTGTGGGATATATTTGGTCAAATGGATCATCAGACTCCAGTATTGTTATAACGCCATTGAATGGAGAAACCACATGTGTGACCGTAACTGATGATGCCGGATGTACTGCAAGTGATTGTGTGGTATTTATATACTATCCATCATTGGTGATTGAGTGTCCTGTAACCCATGAATCCGCTCCAGGAGCCAATGATGGCGCGATTGGTTGTGACAGTATACCTGGCGTTGTAGCCTATGCCTGGACAAATGGTGAAACTACACCATCTATTTCCGGACTCGCACCTGGCGACTATTGCCTGGCCGTCATCGATGAAAATGGTTGTTTGCACGACCGGTGTTTTACAGTTAATGCAGCCGGTTGTGATCTGGTGGTGACTTCCATTGTTGATGACCTGAATTGCTTTGGCGATGATGATGCCAGTATAAGTCTTACTATTGAGAATGCTGCGCCACCTGTGATGTTCGCATGGTCAAACGGCGACACACTATCGACTATTTCCGGTTTAACTGCCGGCATTTATATCGTAACGGTCACTGACGCCAATGGATGTATGGACATATTGACTTTTCAAATTTCACAACCTGATCAACTCATTATCGTCATTGATAGTATCATGCACGCCAACGATCATTTGTTGGGGTCCGGGTATTCAACGGTTACTGGTGGTACGCCGCCATATACTGTTGTATGGACGCATTTGGCAGACTTTATTGATTATTTCGGTGAGGATATTCAACAGGAATTGTCTCCCGGATTTTATCAGGTGGTCGCCACGGATGCCAATAGCTGTCAGTCTATGGATACGGTTACGATCGAGGGGATCCTGGGTGTTCCATCAGGTCCTGAACATCGACCGGTTGCAGTCTATCCCGTGCC
>Ga0079224_100008216_pt1 | contig 14113 bp, 12 predicted proteins | sample Stecom2015_FD_80414 | JGI IMG/M metagenome (GOLD analysis project Ga0079224, IMG submission 80414) | Agricultural soil microbial communities from Utah to study Nitrogen management - Steer compost 2015 | ecosystem: Environmental > Terrestrial > Soil > Agricultural land | place: USA: Utah...
ATGGAAATGGTGCAATTTCACCCGACCGGCCTGCTGGGCGGGCCCGATACGCGCATGACAGGTACCGTGCTGGAGGAAGGGTTGCGTGGCGCCGGTGGTTATTTGATCAATGGCGCAGGAGAGCGCTTCATGAGCCACTACCATGAACGGGGCGAACGCGCCACGCGTGATGTGGTCAGCCGCGGGATCTATGCAGAAATGCGCGCCGGACGAACCAGCCCCATGGGTGGCGTGTATATCCAGATGTCGCATCTGGGCGTGGACCATGTGCGCAAGTCCTTCCCGGGCATGGTGCAGCGTTGCGCCGATTGCGGCTTTGATCTGGCCGGCGGACAGGTTGAGGTGGTGCCTACCGCCCATTATTTGATGGGCGGCCTGGAATTTGAAGTGGACTGCTCCACTGCATCTGCCGGCCTGTTTGCCGCCGGAGAAGATTGCGGAGGCGTGCATGGCGCCAACCGCCTGGGCGGCAACGGTGTGGCCAACTCCACGGTGTTTGGTGGTATCGCCGGCGATTCGATGGCCGCGTACGTCAGAAAAGAAGGCAGCTGGAAGCAACCCGATCAGGCTGTGATCGAAGCCGGTATCGCCCGTGCCGAATTTCCGTTTTCGAAGAAAGCCGATATGACTTTGCCGCTGCGCGAGGCGTTGTCAAAAACCATGTGGAACGACGTGGGTATTTTGCGCAAGAAAGAGGGCATAGAAAAGGGCATTGCCAGCATCGCCCGCCACCATGACGCATTGCGTTCGATTGGCGTGGCCGACGGGCAGCGCAGGTTCAATTTGAGCTGGCATGACTGGCTTAACCTGGAGAGCCTGACGACAATTTCAAAAGTCATTGCAACGGCGGCGCTGGCCAGGAGCGACAGCCGGGGTGCGCATTTCAGGGAAGACTATCCGGAAACCGGCGATCTGGACACCACCGCTTACACCCGAGTCAGCGGTCGTGATGACGACCTTGAACTGCAGATGGTTCCGGTCAAATTCGATATCGTTTCTCCCGGCAATACATTGATTGGCGAAGAAGCAGAAAAATGTGCGTGAACGCAAACGGATATCAGGAGGCAGATAATGGCAATTGAGATAAATACGATTGAGCAGGCAGCGCTGGAGATCATGAAGCGCGCGGCCATCGATATTCCCGAAGATTACAGCCAGGGAATCAAGGCGATGCAGCAAACGGAGACGGGCAAGTTACCGCGCTTTGTACTGCACGCCATGGTGGATAATTGGGATGCGGCCAGCAAGGACCGTCGCCCCATGTGCGCCGATACCGGGGTGCCGCGCTATTACGTGAAAATGGGCAACAACGCCAGTGTGCAATCGGGGTTTATCGGCATTGAACGGGCCTTGCGCAAGGCCACCGCAGACGCCACGGTACAGATCCCCTTGCGGCCCAACAGAGTACACCCGTTGTGGCGCACCGAATACAACAACAACGTTGGAATCAACGCGCCGGAGATCGAATGGTCCTTCGAGCCGGACGCGGACTGGGTGGATATCACCACCGTGCATAAAGGCGGCCTGTTCGGCACAGACTATCGCATGCTGTTTCCGGGTGACGGGATTGACGGCATCAAGCGCTTTGTCCTGGATGGCCTGATTGCATTCGGCAAGCGCGGGCTGGCCTGCCAGCCGGCGATCGTCGGCATCGGCATTGGCGGTTCCAAGGACACCTGTATGCAATTGGGCAAGCAGGCGGCCTGCCTGAGAACCGTGGGCGAGCGCAACCCTGATCCGAAAATCGCAGAGCTGGAAATGGAGTTGAAAAAACTGGGTAATTCAATCGGCATGGGAGCGATGGGTTTTGTAGGATCATCCATGGTGGTCGATTGCCATATTGAGGTGGGCTATACCCATACTGGCGGTATGCCTGTCAGTATTCATACATTCTGCCTGTCATCGCGACGGGCGACCGCCAGGATTCATGCAGACGGGCGTGTTCAATATCGTACCAATCCGGAATGGTTCACGCCTTATATGAGAAGGGAGACAGTCGAATGGAACCGATGAGCAACCAGGATAAAGAAAACAATAAAGATGAAGATCTGAAAATTTTCAGAATCAATCTGCCGGCCACAGCCGAGGATATCGCCAGCCTGGAAATCGGCTCGGTGGTCTACATGAGCGGCGTGGTCTATACGGCCCGGGAAGGGGTCTATCAGAAAGTTTTGGGTAACGGCGAAGCACTGCCTGTCGATTTGAAAACGCTTTCCAACGTCAATTTTCATTGTTCGCCGGCGGCCGCCGTCACATCAGAAGGTCAGTACAACGTGGGCGCTGTCACGGCGACCGCCAGTTTCCGCTTCTCCAAGTGGATGGCCGACTGGCTTGAACTGACCGGGACGAAAATCGTGATCGGCAAAGGCGGCATGCCCCACGACGACTACGCCAATATCATGGTGCCGCAGGGCGCTGTCTATCTGACCACCGTCGGCTATGGCACCGGCGCGCTGCTGGGCCGTGGGATCAAGCGGGTGCGCGACGTCTTCTGGCTGGATGAATTGGGTATCGCCCAGGCCATGTGGCTGTTTGAAGTGGAGGATTTCGGCCCATTCATTGTCGAAAGCGACATCAACGGGAATTCGCTGTTCCATCAGCACGGCGAGCAGGTCAATGCCCGCATCGATGAACTCTATGCCGGGCTTAAGCCACCGGCATTGCATCGCTTTGGGGAAACCAATGATCGCAAGAACGAAGTGATGTAGGAGAATCATGCATGACCATTATTGATTTTCGGCTAAGGCCGCCGGCAGGGCAGTTTTTGTCTACGCTCATGTACGCAAAGGGCGAGCGCCGGGACGGCTTTACCCGTACGGTTGGCTTTGAACCATCCCCGGCGGCGCAGCAGCAGTCCATGCAGATGACGCTGGCGGAAATGGATGCCGCCGGGGTCGCGCACGGTGTTGTCGTGGGCCGGCTCGCGGGCATGCTGGGTAGTATTTCAAATGAAGACGTACTGGCGCTGATGCACGGATATGGTGAGCGGTTTATTGGCGCAGCGTCTATTGATCCCACCAACAGAGTCGCGGCCTGCCGCAGTATCGATGAGGCAATGGCGGCGGGCTTCCGGCTGATCAATATCGAGCCGGGCGCCTATCCGGCCCCCATGTACGCGGACGATCGGCGCCTGTATCCCATCTACGCGCACTGCGAAGACCGCAACATTCCTATCATATTGATGGTGGGCGGCACAGCAGGACCCGATCTGAGTTATTCAGACCCCATTCGCACGGACCGAATGCTGGCTGATTTTCCCGATCTGAAAGTGGTGCTCGCTCACGGCGGCTGGCCCTGGGTGACGCAGATCCTCCATATCGCCTTCCGGCGCACCAATGTATATCTGTCGCCGGATATGTATTTTTCGCGGATGGCGGGCTGGGAAGAATATGTGAAGGCCGCCGATGGTTTCCTGGCAGACCGGATGCTTTACGCCAGTTCCTTTCCGTTTTGTCCAATCAAAGGATATAAGGAGTGGTTTGAGTCTCTGCCAATCCGGCAAGAGAATCGCAGGAAAATCATGGGGGCAAATGCGGTCAGGCTGCTGGGGTTGGGCGCCTGACTCTTATCGGACCTTAAACACGCTGCGCACAGATCCGCTCCGCGTTGGGGAAGTCGCAGACATTCACAAAGACAGTCAACACGTTCACGCTTGCGATGGCTGGTTGGGTTCTGGTCCCAAAGCGACGGCTCGTTTTCTGACAACATTCTGAATGGTTGTTTTTTCAAAATTATTATTTTTTTTTCACGACAAAAACCCGCTTACTCGGAGTATCATCAACATAAAAATAAAAGCAATGTAATTTTCCGGCGGACTCGCGCCAGAATGGTCATTGGCCAATTGCCATGGTTATATAAGTTAATTGTTATCCCAACGTATCCAGCAGCAAGGAGCAGTCATGATTAATAAATTAACGAGCATTGTCATCGCGCTTGTGGCAATTGCGATGCTATACATGGGCGGCAAGCTATTACTGGTAGGCGGTTCGCCGTTCTATGCCATCCTGGCTATCGGTCTTCTGATTACCGCCGTTCTGTTGTTCATGAATCGCGTTATCGCGTTGTCTGTCTATGCGGTCATCATGTGGATCGTGATGGGGTGGACCGTTTACGAGGTTGGCTTCGATAAATGGCAGTGGATTCCCCGCGGCGATATTATCGGCCTGATCGGGCTGTGGCTCGCGCTGCCGTGGGTGGTGCGTCCTTTGCTCAGGACACAGAGCCCGGGCTCGGCCCGCTCGTTCCACCCCTTCCTGGGCGGCACGGTCATTTTCGCCATCGTGCTTGTGATCGGCATGATGTTCTACGACCCTTATCCACAGCACGGTAATCTGGCGAATAATCGCAATGCCGCTGGTGTCGACGTCGCGCAGAATGACTGGACGGCCTATGGCGGCACCAATAACGGTCTGCGTTTTTCCGCGCTCAAGCAGATAACCAAAGACAATGTGGGCGATCTGGAAGTGGCCTGGACCTATCATACCGGCGACCTGCGGCAGGACGAAGACGCCAGCGAATATACCTTTGAAGCCACGCCGCTGAAGGTAAACAACACGGTCTACCTATGTACTGCCCACAATGAAGTGCACGCCCTGAATCCGGAAACGGGCCAAGCCAAATGGAAGTATGCGCCCGAGAAAAACCGCTCCTATCTGCAACAGCACCAGACGTGCCGGGGTGTGAGCTATCATGAAGGCAATGGCGCGGTCGCCGCTGCCGCCACGCCGCCTGCAGATTCGGCATCCGCGGCGGTACCCGCGCAGGGCCAGGCGAGCGCATGCAGCAAGCGCATCCTGAGCGCCACGGCCGATGCCAAACTGATCGCGCTGGATGCCGATACCGGCAAGCTTTGCGCAGACTTCGGCAAGGGTGGCGTCGTTGACCTGCATGCCAATTTGGGCGAAGTTCGTCCTCATGCCTATATGCAGACCTCTGCGCCGCTGGTGGCCGGCAACCTGGTGATTGTCGGCGGCTCTGTCATGGATAACGGCTATGACAAGGGTAATCCTTCCGGCGTCATCCGGGCGTATGACGTGACGACCGGCCAGCTGGTCTGGAACTTTGACCCGGCCAATCCCGGGGACACGCAGCCGATTGCCCAGGGAGATCGCTATCCTCAGGATACGCCTGTCGCCTGGGCGACACTGAGCGCAGACACCAAGAATGGCATCGTGTATGTGCCTTTCGGCAACGCCTCTCCGGATCTGCTGGGCGATCAGCGTGACCCGAACAGCAATACCGAGAAGTTTCGCGATGCGCTGGTCGCGCTTGACTTGAAAACCGGCGCCTTGAAATGGCGCTTCCAGTCCTCCGCAAACGATTTATGGGACCGCGATAATCCGTCCCAGCCTTCGTTGCTGGATATCGATTACCAGGGGCAAAAGCAGCCAGTCGTTGTGCTGCCTACCAAAGTTGGAAACCTGTTCGTGCTGAACCGGCTGACCGGCAAGGCAGTGTATCCAATCAAACAGGTTGATGTGTCCACGCAAGGGCTGACAGGGGAAACCTACGCGCCGACGCAGCCGGTGTCGGCATTGAACTTCATCCCCGAGCCGCTGACCGAAAAATCCATGTGGGGCATGACGCCATTCGACCAGATGGCGTGCCGTATCGAGTTCAACACATTGCGTTATGACGGCAACCCCTGGACGCCGCCAACCGAAGCCGGCTCATTGATCTTCCCGGGCAATATCGGCGCCTTCAACTGGGGGTCGGTGGCCGTTGACCCCGAGCGTCAAATTCTGATCGGCGCGCCGGTTCGTCTTGCCTATAAATACAATCTGATCAAACGGACGCCCGAAACCGCAGACAAGCGTTTGTTCACTCAGAAAGATACGCCCTACTGGAACGAGAATTTTGACGGCACGTATGCGACCCAGATCCGGCAGCTTGCCTCCGGCCTTGGCGTTCCATGCATTGCGCCGCCATGGGGCCGCATGGTGGGGGTTGACCTGACCACCGGCAAAACGGCGTGGATGCGGCGCATTGGCAATACCAAAAACCTGAAGACCACCTTCCTGCCCATGCGTTTTCCCGCTGGCTTCCCCATGGGCATGGTGGCGCACGGCGGTCCGCTCACGACCGCTGGCGACCTGGTTTTCCATGGCGCAACGGCAGATAATTTCTTCCGTGCCTACGACATCAATACAGGCGAGCTGTTGTGGGAAACCGAGTTGCCCGCCGGTGCTCAGGCCACGCCGTCCACGTATATGGGCGCGGACAACAAACAGTACGTGATTATTGCGGCGGGTGGGCATGGTTCGCTGGGCACCCAGCAGGGCGATGCAGTGGTGGCGTTCCGATTGAAAAAATAAGGCGCCTGTCAGTGGAGCGTGTCGCTGCGATGAACGTCGCGCGGAATCGTTTGAGCCGCTGGTAAAAAATCCGGGAGCCTGGGCATCCCGGATCGCGTAAGCGGTCTCGTCATGCTGGCGGGTTTTAGGGCGAAATGCCCAGTCGCTGCAAAACGGCATCGGTATCCTGGCCCAGGCGCGGCGGTGGGCGCAGGGTGGCTTCCTGGGCAAGCATGCCCGGCATGCGCACCACCGGCAACGTCGAAGCGTAACCCAGATCCATTTCCTGAAAGAGACGATAGGTTAGCGCCTGCGGATCTTGGCGGAACGCATCGTAGTTTTGTACTGGCTGGCAGATCAGATCAATCTGGCGGGCGCCGGCAAGCCAGTGGGCGGTCGATTGCGTGACCAGTTGCGCCTCGATCAGGAGCCGCAACTGATCCTGATTATCGTAACGGGCTTTCTGGGTTGCGTAATCGGGATCGGAGAGCAGATCGGCGCGGCCGATCAAGGTAATAAAATCAACCACCTGCTGGTCCCGCATCGCGCTCAGGGCGATGTGGCCATCCTGGGTTTTGTAGATCCCGATAGCGGCAAACAGTTCGCGGCTGATGACGCCTTTGGTCGCCGCGTATTCCGCGTATTTCGGACCTTGTACGGCGCTGATGCCGTGCATGAGACTCAGGTCGATATATTGTCCCTGGTGGCTTTTGCGATGTCGGCGCATCAAAGCCGCCAGTACCGCATGACTGCCGTATATGCCGGTCACGATATCCACCACCGAAATCCTGACGCGGACGGGATTGGCCATATCGCCGGCGCCGAATGAAAATCCGGTATAAGCCTGCATGGCGGCGTCGGTAGCAGGCAAGTCGCGATGCGGCCCGGTCTGGCCGAAGCCTGTTACGGAAAGGTAGACCAGACCTGGGTTGAGCTGACGCACGTCTTCGTAGGACAAGCCCAGGCGGCTCATTACGCCGGGGCGGTAGCTTTCGATCAGGACATCGGCGCGGGCAATCATGGCCAGCGCCTTTTGTTTATCGACGGGGTCTTTCAGATTCAATGTCATCCCGTCTTTACCACGATTGAAATAGCCGAACAGCACGCTGGTGTCTTCATGGCGGTGGCCCAGACCGCGCAGCCAGTCTCCGGCAGGCGGTTCAATCTTGACGACGTCTGCGCCCATTTCGGCCAGCAGGCAGGCGCAATGCGGCCCGGCAATCCCCTGGCTGAAGTCCAGGACCAGCATGTCGGTAAGTGCATCATTTAACATACTGATCCTTAACCCAGGGAAATATGAGCGGCCCGGATGACGTCCCGCCATTTTTTTGTTTCAGAATCGATTTTTTCGCCCAGTTGTGCGGGCGTGCCGGTTGTCGGCGTGACGCCCAGCGTATTCAATTTGTCTTGCACATCGGGCTGACCCATCGTCTGGGAAATGGCCTGATTCAGTTTCAGAACGACATCCTGTGGGGTGCCGGCCGGTGCGAGCAATCCATACCATCCGCTGGCTTCGAAGCCAGGCACTCCTGACTCCGCGACGGTAGGGACGTCGGGCAACACCGCAGCACGCTTTTCGGTTGTAATGCCCAGCGGCAGTAACCGGCCGGATTTGATCAGCGGAATCACGGATGCAAGCGACGAATAGGCAATATCTGTCTGCCCGCCCGCTACGTCTGTATTGGCGGCACTCTCCCCTTTATAAGGCACATGCACGGCGTCCAGCCCGGTCTGGCTTTTGAATAATTCCATGGTGAGGTGAGACGTGGTGGCGTTGCCGGCTGACGCGTAACTGAGCGAGCGCGGCTGTGCCTTTGCGGGATTGATCAGTTCTTGTACAGATTTGATGCCGGTTTTGCTGTTTGTGACCAGTACCAGGGGAAATGTGCCCAGGGTTGCCACCGGCGTAAAATCACGCTGGGTGTTGTACGAAAGATCTTTGTACAGACTGCTGTTGACCGCAGCCACGCCCTGGTACACCAGGATCAGCGTGTATCCGTCGGCTGGCGCCTTGGCGGCTGCTTCCATGCCGATAATACCGCCTGCACCGGGTTTGTTTTCGACCACCACCGGTTGTTTAAGCTGGTCCGACAAGCCAGCGGCCACCAGACGGGCCAGCGTGTCGGTCAGGCCGCCTACCGCAATGGGCGCGATCAGTCTGATCGGATGGTCAGGGTAGGCGGCGTTGGCCGCGCCTGCAGCGGTCATCAGCGTCATTCCCATGACCAGGGACTTCAGGGTTGAATGAAACACGTTTTGTCTCCTTGGGTGAAAGGCGATTATCGGCCAAATGATTCCTTTGATAGGGTTATCTGCGTTTCCCGGGATGAATGTTCATTGTTTTCGCAATGATCTCAAGCATGATTTCATTGGCGCCGCCGCCAATGCCGGTCTGGCGCAGATCACGGTAGGCGCGCGAGATCCAGTTTTCCGACATGACGCCTTGTCCTCCCCAGTACTGCAGGCATTCGGAGGGGATCTTCATCGAAAGCTTGCCTGCCAGGTATTTGGCCATGGAGGCCAGCTGCGTGATATCCTTGCCGTCCATGTATTGATCGATGGCCCGGTACAAAAGCGAACGCAGCGCTTCGATCTCGGATTGCACTTCCGCCATTTTGTGGTAGACAACCTGATTTGACAGGACGCTGTGTCCAAACACCTGACGCTGGCTGGTGTACTCGATTGTTTCTTGGACAGCCAGTTCCATGGAGCGCAGGCAGCGTGCGGCGACGAACATGCGCTCCTCCTGGAACTGCTCCATCTGATAGATAAAACCCATGTTTTCATCGCCAATACGGTTGCTGACCGGCACCCGAACATCGTCAAAGAAAAGCTCGGCGGTATCTGATGCGCGCAGCACCATCTTGTCGAGCTTGCGCGAGACGCTGACGCCGGGCGTCTTGAGCGGCACGATGATCAGCGATTTGTTCTTGTGTGGCCCGCCTTCCTGCGAGGTATTGCACAGCAGGCATATCCAGTCGCCCTGGACGCCGTTGGTGATCCACATTTTGGAGCCGTTGATAACATAGTCGTCGCCATCGCGCCGCGCCCAGGTCTTGATTTGCGAGACGTCGGAACCGGCAGACGCTTCACTGACGCCAATGCAGCCGACAAGGTCTCCGGCAATGGTAGGCGCAAGGAATGCTTTTTTCAGCGCATCGCTGCCATGGCGTGTGAGCGCCGGCGTGCACATCGTACTTTGCACGCCGATGGCGGAGGTCAGTCCGCTGGATCTGACCTCGTCAAGGGTTTCGGCAAAGACCATTTCATAGCTGAAATCCAGCCCCATTCCGCCGTATTCTTCAGGCTTGCCGATGCCCAGCAGGCCGGCGGATCCCAGAGCCTTCATGACCTGATGGGCAGGAAAAATCTGCTCCGCCTCCCATTGATCAATATGGGGATCCAGATGTTCCTGGATAATTCGCCGGGTGGTGCGTTGCAGTTCATTATGTTCGTGAGTCAATTGCATGTGTTGTCCTCGTTTCTTTCATTCTTCTCGTTGGGTGTGCGGCACGATCGCAGATTATTTCGTACGGGCAAGCCGGACATGACCGCTGATCAGCGACGATCCTTGTTGATCTTTGATCCATACGTCGTATTGCTTCGGGTCGTCCGGGTTGCGTTGACCGCCGGCGGTAATGGTGCCGCCCGCGTACAGCGGTTTTAAAAAGCGTATATCCAGGTCAAGGCTGTTCAGCAGGCTGCTGTCGAAGGTGCGCGCCAGCGCCTGCCAGATCAGATTAAGCGACAGCGTGCCGTGCGCAATGGTGTTGCCCATGGGCGTCGCGGCTGCGAACGCAGGATCGACATGCAGGGGATTGAAATCATCGGTCAATTCCGCGTAGGTATTGATGTTCTCTTGCGAGACCGTCATGGATACTTCTTGCAGTTGTTCAATCATTGTGTCCAATCCTCATTGTGCCCAGATCAGGCTCATCCTGCCGACGTACAGCGGGCGCTGATTCGCATCATAGCCGGTGACCTCCAGATCAAGATAGCGTCGCCCCCGCTTGATCTGTTTGTCGATACAGCGAATTTTGGAATGAACGCTGTCTCCCGCCTGCGGCAGGTTTTCAATTGTCATCAACTGGCGTGCGTGGATATTGCCCGGTGGGCGAGGGGTGACCACCTTCAGGAAGGCGCGCATCATCAGTGCGATGCATAAGCCTGTCTGTCTGGCGGGCTGATCCTGCTCGCTGGCGCCAAACAGGCTGTCCCAGGTGGCGATCAGGCCGGCATCTACCGGCTCTTGCCAATCACCAAGCTCTGTGCCGGGAGTAAACGAATCATAAGTCAACACGTCGGTCATGCCGGCTCCTTTTCAGCAATGGGAAGCAGGCCTTCCGGCCGTGCCTCGAATCGAATGCGCACTGTGTCGCCAATGGTCAGATTGATGTCGGCGCCGTCGCGCATATTAACCATGAGGCGAAACCCCTCTTGCATGTCTATCAGGGCGATCACGTAGGGCGTCTCGCTCTTGAAAGCGGGCGTGGGCGCACGATAGACCGTGGTATGACTGAGTACGACGCCCAGTCCGCAGGCATCTTGCCATGCGAGGTCTCGGCTATGGCAACGCGTGCAGACGCTTCTGGGAATCAGTTGCACCGTGCCGCAGTGTTGGCACAACTGATAGCGGATTTTCTCTTGCTGACATCCATCCCAGAACGGGCGATTGTCGGCGGTGGGGCGAAAGGCGGGCTTTTCCATGTCAGACAGCTCCAAAAACCAATGAACAATGAGCGGAAAGAATGCCTCCGTCGCCATGCACGAAGGCCAGGCGGGCATTGTCTACCTGTCGCTGTTGCGCCTGACCGCGCAATTGATGCACGGCTTCGACGGCATGGAACATGCCGCCGGCTGCGCCCGAATGCCCATAGGAAAGCAGTCCGCCATGGGTATTGCACGGCAGCGAGCCGTTCAGCCCCAGTTGGCCGCCCAATGCAGCGGGACCGGCTTGGCCGCGTTCAAAAAAACCGATGGATTCGAGTTCTACCAACAGCGTAATCGTGAACGAATCGTAGATTTGCGCGACATCAATATCGGCAGGTTTTACGCCGGCCGCGGCGAATGCCTGCGCCGACGATGTCTTGCAGCCGAAATCGGTCAGGCTTGGCGCTGCGATGATATGTTCATGGGTATGGCCCTGGCCGGCGCCCAGAATTTCAATTCCGCGACGCTGGCTTGTTGCAGCCGCTGTCCTGCTGCTGATGACCAGCGCGGCGCCCCCGTCTGAAATCAGGCAGCAATCGAGCAAATGCAGCGGCGAACAGATTTCGCGCGACTGCAGTACATCGTCGATCGTAATCGGATCGCGTTTATGAGCCTTGGGATGGCGTCCTGCATGGCGGCGATGTTCGACGGCGATGGCGGCCAAGTGTTCGGACGTGACGCCGAATTCATGCATATAGCGTTGAGCGACCAGGGCATAGGAGGCGGGAACACTGATGCCGAAGGGGCGCTCGAACTGTGGATGGCCTACCTCCGAGAGCGCAGCGACGGCGCCGTCGCGCGACATGCCGGTCAGACGATTGTCTCCCGTAACGACAAGGACATGCTGACATTGACCGCTGGCGACCAACGCAGCGGCCTGCATAATCATGATGCACGCGCTGGCGCCCCCGGCCTGAATGGCCGAACAGAATTTTGGATGAATGCCTGCATATTCGCAAAAGACCGAGCCCAGCATCAGGTGCGGTTCGGTGAAAGAATACGCGCACAATACGCCATCGATGTCGCCCGGCTCAAGCCCGGCATCGCCAATGGCGCCGAACGCAGCCTGCGTATGCAGTCCCATGCAACTGGACTGCGGCAGTTCGCCTATCTGAGTATCATAGGCGCCGGTAATAAAGGCATGCATGCTCATGTGCGCTCACCTTCAGGGTCTGTGTCTTTTGGCCAGTTGAACGACAGCGGCTGCTTTTGCAAAAAGCGTGCGACGGCGTTGTCGTGGTAATCGGTGTGCAGGGCGAGCGCTTGCGCATGCGACTCCAGTTCGGCCAGCGTGCTCTGGTCCAGGTTGAATGAACGGTTAAGAATGTTTTTGGACATGCCCAGCGCTTCGGTGGATGCCGTATGAAATCGGGCGGCCAGATCCAGGGCTTCCTGCAGCAGCGATTGCGCGGGAACGATCCGAAACAGGATGCCCAGCGCATGGGCTTCGTCTGCAGGGACTTCTCTTGCAGTGAAAACCAGCTCCTTGGCACGTTGCAGGCCCACAATGCGAGGCAACAGGAAGAAGCCGCCCAGATCAGGCACCAATCCTATACGGCCGAACACGGCGCAAAAGCGGGCGGCCGGCGTGCCCAGAATAAAATCGCAGGCCAGGGCAAGATTGAAGCCGGCCCCGAAGGCCGGGCCATCTACGGCTGCAATGACCGGCTTTTCCAGATTGACCAGTTCCTGGAACCAGGTGTGCAGTAGACGGATGCGCTCGCGATCCTTGTAAATCGGCCGCTTTGCCGCAGACAACGACTTGAGGTCGCCGCCAGCGCAAAAAACGCCCTGGGTACCGGTAATAACGACGGCCTTGACGGTATCATCGTCCCGCGCCTGCAAGACCGCCTGTGCCAGGCTCTCCCGGACTTCAAGATCAAAGGCGTTGCGTCGTTCCGGACGGTTCAGCGTGATGACCAGCGTAGCGTCGTGTTTTTCACATAAAATGTAATCCGTCATGATTTGAACCCCAGGTTGCTTGCAATAATATTTTTCTGAATTTCGCTGGTTCCTTCGCCAATCACATAGACAAGCGCATCCCGATGAATACGACCCACCGGGAACTCGCGCATAATGCCGGCGCCCCCCAGGATGCGAATCGCCTGTTCGCTGGCGAACACCGCCGTTTCCGACGCGACGAGTTTGACGCGGGCCGCAGTGGCAGCGTCCAGCGTGCCCTGATCCACGCGCCAGGCCCCGTAATAGACCAGCCATCTTGCGGCCTCGATACGGGCGGACATATCGGCCAGTTTGTGACCAATCGCCTGGTATTGACCAATTCGTTTGCCGGCGACCACCCGTTCGCTGGCGTAACTGGCGGCGGCATCGAAAGCCGCCCTGGCCATGCCCAGTGCATTGGCGGCCACGCCCACCCGGTTTTCACTTAGCGAGTCAAGAATGATGGGGTACGTGCCTTCTATCTCTCCCAAGAGACAGTCATCCGGCACAAAGGCGTTGTCAATATGGATCAGGGCGGTTTCCGACGCCCGGATGCCTTCTTTTTTGAGTTTGGACATGTGGAACCCCTCATTGGGGAGTTCAACGATAAACAGACTAATGGATTCCGGCTTCAGCTCGCTTTTGGTGCGCGCGGCGACCAGCAAAAAATCGGCAAATGGCGCATTCGTGATATAAAGCTTGCTGCCGTTGAGTCGCCAGCCGCCTGCGACGCGTTCTGCGCGCGTCTTCATGGCGCGCACATTCGATCCTCCATCGGGCTCGCTCAACCCGAACCCGGCCACTTTTTCTCCTGCCAGTGCGGGCGCCAGAAAACGCGCTTTCTGTTGCGACGTGCCTGCTTTCCAGATCGGCCATATGCCAAGGTGTGTATGTGCTGACCAGGTCGAGGCAAACGCCTGCGACATGTAGCTGAGTTCCTCGCGCACAATGCAATCGCTGATCTTATCCAGGCCGCTGCCGCCATCCGCTTCAGGATAGCGCACGCCCAGCAGACCCAGTTCGCCCCAGCGCCTGAATACCTGTTTTGGAAACTGTTCGGTTTCCTCTGCTTCGAATACCAGACAGGCCAGCTCATCCTGGCACAGCCGCCGAATCGTGTCGCGAACGCCTTCGTGTTCGCCTGAAAATTCAAAATTCAAACTCACTCC
>Ga0079224_100008218_pt1 | contig 14112 bp, 17 predicted proteins | sample Stecom2015_FD_80414 | JGI IMG/M metagenome (GOLD analysis project Ga0079224, IMG submission 80414) | Agricultural soil microbial communities from Utah to study Nitrogen management - Steer compost 2015 | ecosystem: Environmental > Terrestrial > Soil > Agricultural land | place: USA: Utah...
GTTGTTGCCTGGGGTAAGATTGCCGAGATCGTTGAGAAATACGTGGGCAAGGGAAAGGAAGTTGCCATAGAGGGCAAATTGACCTCCCGATCCTATGAGGCCGAAGCAGGAGGGAAACGATACATTACAGAAGTGGTAGCCGATGAAATCCTGTTGCTCGGAACCAAGGACAACGGAAGCGCTGAATAACAGCGGTAAAAATCAAGAGGGCGTTCCCGATGAAAGTAGCGCCCTCTTATTACTTATTAATTACTAAATCGAACTTATAATGAAGGCACAAGTTAATGAAATAAAAGAAGGATTGCAACATTTTCACGGAACGGAAATGTTCTATCAAATCCCATTATTAAGAACACGTTTTACGGACGGACTGAAATATCTTTCAGAAGTTGCGGATTGTTTTTGGCTGATTACCGATACTTCTGTAATTGCCAAAAGCCTGATGGACCGAAGCGAATTTATAACCATAGACTTCAAAAGATTGTCCGAGGAAAAACAGGATTATACAGGTTATGAAGCCGAAATTATCTATACCGATGGAAACAATAACATTTTGGAAAAGCACGGTTATCGTGCAACGGATTTTCCTTTGGATGAACTGCGGTTATTTTTTGTAAATGATACGCTGATGTTACCAAGCGAATATTAAGAAATTTAAACCAAACGTTATGATTTATCTTAATTATTCAGACCTGAACGAGGAAGCCCAAGAGCGGCTTTTGGAAAGTTCAAAAGAGGATAGGGGACTGCAAGAAGAGTAATCGTAGAAGGATGTTCCCTATAAAAACCTCTACCGGTTTTTAAGACATGGCAGGCGTAGATTCAAAAGAGGGAATTATAAACAGACCAGAGGAACTATCAAAGACAGGGTGTCATTGAAAAACGCCCTAAAATAGTTTAGAAACGAGAACGTTGGGATATAGAAGTTGATCTTATGATCGGCAAAGACCACAAGTCAGCCTTGCTGGTAATGACGGAGAGAACCACGTTGATAACGACATTGGATAAATTGCAGGGAAAAGGACTCTGAGGTTGTTCAAGAGCTGATAAGTAAAAGAATATCAAGATTGCGGCAGTAGCTGGATAAAAACCATGACTTTTGACAATGGAAAAGAGTTTGCAGGCCACAAACAACTAGCTGATAAACACGGTGTCAAAACTTATTTTACTAGGCCCTTACGTCGCAAGATAAAAGAACCGTAGAGAATCGGATAGGGCTGATAAGAAGATTTCTACCTAAGAAAACAGACTTGAATTTAGTAAGTTCAAAAAGGATCAGAGAAATAGAAAAATTAATTAATAACAGAAGAATTAGAAAGTTTGGTTACATTAGTCCAATAGAAAAACTAAAATCTACTTGGCCAGTTGCACTTATAGCTTGAACATGCCATTAAAACTAATTTAAAATTAATTATTTTTTCAAGCTTTTACATTATAGAATAGAGCTAACCACTGTAAATACCATTATTAATATTTAAAATAATGAACATATTCCAAAATATTGGAAATATTCCATAGTTTTGTACTATGGTAAACAAGTCAATATTACATCTCGACCTCGACACTTTCTTTGTATCCGTAGAGCGTTTGTTAAATAGTGAATTGCTTAAAAAACCAATATTGGTAGGTGGTACCGGAAGTAGGGGAGTCGTGTCTGCGTGTAGTTATGAGACACGACGATTTGGTGTGCGGTCTGGAATGGCCATGAAGATGGCACGGCAACTCTGCCCCCAGGCTATCGTGATTAGGGGAAATGCCGGAACCTACATGAAATACTCCAACATTATTACGGACATAATACGGGATCTTTCATTAATTTTTTATAACCTTAAAATTTTGAACAGCGCCATTCTTGTGAATAACTTTTAGAATATAAACTCCTTGCACTATATGATTTAATTCCAATATTTTTTGTGTGGTTTCCAACTCTAGTTTTCCCAGCAAATCATACACCTGAATAACTTTAATATTTTCAGAGGATTCTATAAATATTTTGTCATTAACTGGATTTGGATAAATGCTAAGATTGTCATTTTCATTATCAATTATACCCAGCGGATTGCAATCTTCACTAAATACTATCTGTGGATCTACATCGGGCCAATTTGCATCACTATAAATAGGATCATCAACCTCTATACAACTTAAATTAGGATTATCATATGCGAAAAAACCTGTAACATTTATGTTATTTCCATTTTTCACATTTAAGGATTCTAATTGATTCATTTCGCAGTGGAGCCAGATTAATTGATTCCCATTTGATAAATCTAAAGATGTAATTTGATTATTATTGACTCCCACTTCTATCAGTTCAGTATTTAAACTAACATCCAGTTCAGTGAGATTATTCGAAGATACCACGAGATTTTGTAGGCCTAAATTGTGGGATAAATCTAAAGAAGTGATTAAGTTCTCAGAAAACCAGAAATAAGTTAAATTGACATTGTTGGATAAATCTATACTTGCAATATTATTAATTCCCGCGAATAATAATCTAAGGTTTATATTTTGGGTAACATCTAAAGCAGTCAAATTATTTGCATGACAATATAATATTTCCAATTCAGTACAACCGGTAATATTGAGGTTATTCATATTATTGCCTTGGCAGGAAAGTGATATAATATTAGGATTGGCTGTGGTATTTAAAGATGATAAGGAATTACTTTGGCAATGGAGAATTTCTATAAGTGGATTATTTGATAAATCCAACTGCGAAAGATTATTGTTATCACAGTAAAGTTCTTTTAACTGAGAATTTTGAGAGAGATTTAAAGTACTGAAAGAATTATAGCTGCAATTAAGAATTTCAAGCATTGAATTTTGACTTACATCCAATGAAGAAAGAAAGTTGTTGCTAACAACAATTCGTTCTAAGTTTAGATTCTGCGAAATATCTATGCTAGTCAAATTATTATTAGTAGCATAAAGTATCTCCAGAGCACTAAAATCCTCTATCCCTGTTAGGTCAAAAATACCTAAACTGGAAAGAGTGAGAACTGTTATATTTTCAATATTGGCAGTGGGCACATAATTGTCTAAAGGAGGATTGTCATATCCCATATCTATTAATGCTTGTTCAAAAATATCATCAGGAACAAAGGTATTCTGGGCATAAGTTCCAAAACTGAGTAATAGTACGGTAAAAAGTATTTTTTTATTCATAACAACAAGTAATTACAATAGCAATAAAGCTAATGATATCATTAATTAAAACTATAAAATGGGATGGAGAGTTAGTTTGAGTGGCTGCAAATGTAGGAAAATTACTTTATAAATTATTAATAACATTTCTATAGCAAACAACTTACCTTGGCTCAATCTAAAAAATGATGAATATCATTTTTGACAGGTCATAGACTTTTTATCTTTGCTCTGTGAAAAATGTAATTCTTATAATTGCTTCTTTATTAATCCTCACAAAACCTTTATGGCCCATGGTGAATTATATAGTAAATTATAATTATATCGTCACCGTGCTTTGTGAAAACAAGGACAAGCCCGAAATGCAATGTAACGGAAAATGCCATTTGACAAAGGAATTGGCGAAAGAGGCCGGTGCCGAAGATAAAAATCCATTGAACAATAAAACTTCAAAAACTGAGATTCCGCAGTATATCATTTCAGAAAATATTTCAGAATATACCTTTGCTTCGGAAACTGAAATAATTTCTTTTAGAAATATTGGCTACAAGCCGAATTTGAATTCTTCCCTTTTCACTTCAAAAATCCTTCATCCGCCACAGTTGGGATAATTTATAGCAACGGTCATTTTTGAAATTTCCAATATTTCGAAAGGACGATTCTTAATTAAATTATCAAAACAATTATAAAATGAAAGCATTTATAAGTGTGTTTCCCTCAAGGGGAATACTTATGGGTTGCCTTTGGTGTGCATTGCTTTGCGGAACGTTTATGTCGCAATTATACGCCCAGCAAACTCCTGCGGATCGCTTGAAATTAATCCATCTTCACGAAGTGGTAGTAATTTCGGCAGGAAAGCAATTGGATCATCAAAAGCAGCGAAAACCTTTATCTACTTTAGACGAGTTTTTGGAATCATCGCGCAGCATCAATATGGTGAAACGGGGTGCCTACGCTTGGGAGCCAACTATGAACGATATGGCTTCGGAACGTTTGGCAGTGACCATAGACGGGATGCAAATTTTTGGCGCATGTACCGATAAAATGGACCCAATAACTTCCTATGTTGACGTGTCAAATCTTTCGGAAGCACAGATTGGTTCCGGTCAGCAGGGCGCGGCTTTTGGAAATACTATTGGCGGCGGAATCAACTTGAAATTGGACAAAAGTAATTTTAAAAACACAGGCTGGAACGGTTCTGTGGAAAGCGCTTTTGAAAGCAATAACCTGATGCGTGTTTTTGGTGGCGAGCTAAATTATTCCGATAAAAAATTCTATTTGAACACGGATGCAATCTATCGAAAAGCCGATAATTATAAAGCAGGTGGCGATAGGGAAGTGCTTTTTTCTCAATTTGAAAAATATAATTTCTCTGTTAATTCTGGCTATAAATTGGCTACCGATAAATCCATATCCGCAACCTTAATTTATGACGAGGCGAACGATGTGGGTTATCCCGCATTAACAATGGATGTTTCGTTGGCTCGTGCTATTATTGGCTCAGTGAGTTTTAATCAGGATACTTTATTCGGTAATTTGACCAATTGGGAATCCAAGTTGTATTACAACAACATTAAACACGTAATGGACGACACAAAGCGTCCCAACGTGCCGATACATATGGATATGCCGGGCTGGAGCGAAACGACTGGGTTTTATACGCAAGCCAATTTCAATAAAGAGAAGAATCATTTTTTCTTCAAATTGGATGGTTTCTATAACAAAAGTTATGCAGAAATGACGATGTACCCAACCAATGGCAACGAACCCTTAATGTTTATGCTAACCTGGCCCGATGTGCGCACCAAGAATGTTGGGTTTTATGCCGAAGACCATATTTCATTTGAAAAAGCTTCCGTAAAACTTTCAACACGTTTGACGTACCATTCAAATACGGTTGCCGATGATTTTGGGTTGAATAGTTTGAAAATATTTTATCCCGAAATGAAACGCACACACACCCGTTTCCTGAAAAGCTTTTCGGCGCAATACCACAAAATGCTGAATGATTTTCACTTTAACGGCGGTATTTCCTATGGTGAACGCGCTCCGTCGGTTTCGGAAGGCTATGGGTTTTATCTTTTCAACAGTTTTGATAACCACGATTATATTGGTGACCCGGATTTGCAAACAGAAAGTGCCGCAGATGCCAATATTTCGGTGACCTATAAAAAGCGCACTTTTGAGATTACTGCCGCTGCGAATTATTTCCACGTTTTCAATTATATAATTGGAGTGGTGGATAATTCCCTCAGCACAATGACCATCGGTGCCGATGGGGTGAAAATTTATACCAATCTGGATTATGCGCAGCTTTTCAACGCAACGCTTTCCGGCAAGTATAATATTTCAAATGCGTTTAAACTTAGCGGAAATATTTCCTATCACCGCGGAATTGATAATGAAGGAGAAAACCTGCCATTGATAAGCCCGATTTCATACAGAAGTGCGCTCGATTTCTATAAAAACCAATTTTCTGCATCGCTATCAGTTGATGGCGCTGGGGAACAAACCAACTTCAATCCAACTTATGGAGAAACCAAAAGTGCTGCTTATGCAACACTTTCGGCGAGTTTCGGGAAGCGAATTTTCATCAATGAAAATGATCTTTTTGTGAAAGCTGGAATTGAAAACATTCTTGATACCTATTACTCAACCTATACCGACTGGAACAATATTCCGCGTATGGGCAGAAATTTTTATTTAACAATTTCTTATTCAATCAATTAATTTAAAAAGATACCCGCTTACGCGGGAATGAAATTATGAAAACACTAAAATATATTTTCGCGATCCTAATTCTTTCAGTTTCATTTTTAAGCTGTTCCGATGAAAATGATGAAACCCCAATGGAACCAGACCCTGTGGAGGGTTTGAATAAGATTTATGAATTTCCATCGGCAGACCATTCCGTAGAAATCTATTCAGAAAAAACCGCTTTGGAAGTTGGCTATAACGAAATTTCAATCAGAATAAAAGATATGGCCACGGACAAATACATTACAAATGCCGAGGCAAGCTGGATGCCGATGATGCATATGGAAATGATGGAACACTCAGCTCCGCACAGTACTTTGAGCAATTCGGAAAGCAATTCGGTTTATAAAGGCCATATTGTTTTTCAAATGCCCGGCAACGAAACGGAATATTGGGAAATTACGCTAAATTATAATTTGAACGGACAGGCAATGACCGCAATTCACCGCATTTCTGTAGCCCAACCAGCCGATGGTTTGAACAAAGTACAAGTATTTATGGGAAGCGATGACAATAGGTATGTTTTGGCATACGTAAATCCAACGGAGCCACAGGTTGCGATCAACGATTTTCAGGCGGTACTTTACAAAATGGAGAATATGATGAGTTTTCCCGTGGTTGAAAACTATAAAATCACGGTTGACCCAAGAATGCCGGGAATGGGCAACCACAGTTCACCAAACAATGAGGACTTAACGTATAACGCCGCTACCAAAATGTACAACGGGAAACTGTCACTGACGATGACGGGCTACTGGAAAGTAAATCTAAAACTTCTTAACCCAAGTGGTGAAGTTTTGAAAGGGGAGGATGTTACGGAATCCAACCCAGAGAGCAGCCTTTATTTTGAATTGGAATTTTAATTTGTTTTCATATTAGTTTTAGCAACGCCCGCGGAAGTGGGCGTTTTTTTATTTTTTAAGTTATAGTTTTTAAATATGATATCGGTCATTTAAACTTTCCTTTATAAAAGTTATTTTTGAAAACAGTAAGTTAAAGCCTTTAATAACGCTAAAATTCATTAGATATGAAAAAAATATTAGTTCCCGTAGATTTTTCCAGCCATTCAGAGTATGCGTTGGAAGTTGCCGCAAACATTGCAAAAAACCAAAACGCTGAAATTGTTGCAGTACATATGATGGGGCTTAGTGAGGCTGTTGTAACCCGCGACGAAAGTAAGGAAGTTTTTGAGGCAATGTATTATATGAAATTGGCCGAAAAACGATTTGCCGAATTTTTGGATAAAGATTATCTGGAAGGAATTAAGGTTACCGATGCTGTTCACAATTATAAAATTTTCAGCGAACTCAACCAATTGGCCCACGAGTTTGGAGCAGATTTAATTGTGATGGGATCGCACGGAAGCTCTGGTTTAAAAGAAGTTTTCGTTGGTAGTAATACTGAAAAAGTGGTACGTACATCTGAAATTCCAGTTTTGGTAGTAAAACACCGCCACGAAAATTTTAATCCTGAAGTTGGCGTTTTTGCGTGCGATTTTCTGAAAAATTCAATTGGTCCATACAAACGCGCGCAAAAGCTATTTGATACCTTGGGGATAAATATGCAATTGCTTTACGTAAATCTTGCAGGCGATTTCCGCAGCACGAGGGAAATAGAAAAACGAATTCTAAACTTTCTGAAAAATACAGAAGAACCAAATCCGTTGGAAACATTGAACAAAGTGGTACAATACAATGAATATTCGGTAGAAGCCGGAATTTTTGGGTACAGCCAAGTGAGCAACACAGACATTATTGCTTTGCCAACACAAGGCCGTCAAGGTTTGGCGCACTTTTTCTCCGGAAGTATTGGGGAAGATGTGGTAAACCATTCAGATTTGCCGGTAATTACTTTTAAAGTATAGTTAATTGCTATTGACATCAATTAACGCTTAAAGCAGGAACTTCGATTTTGAATTCCTGCTTTTTTATTGGGAAAGAGGGGTATTTATTTTAAGTGCTATGTTGATTTATAATATTCACCAAATCATTTTTCTGAAGTACGCCACTCTGTCTCCAAAGTTGTTTTCCGTTTTTAAAGAGAATCATCGTGGGTACACCGCGCACTTGATATTCTGCTGCCAACGGCTGATTTTTATCAACGTCAATTTTTACAATTTTTATGCTATCTCCCAGTTCATCTTTAACTTGCTTCAATATGGGCGAAAGCATTTTGCACGGCCCACACCAATCTGCAAAAAAATCGACCAACACAGGAATTTCAGAATTTATTATGTCTTTAAAATTGCTTTTCATGGGAATGGCAATAAGTTTTACTGCTTTATTTTTGGCTCTCAGCTCTTGGCTCTTGGCTCTTTTCAATCAACCGATCAGCGGATTCTTATTGTTTTTTCTTAAAACGGGCATCAACATTTCCAGTGGAATTTGAATGGAATAGGTTCCCGTGTATGAAGGGCAAATTACGCAATCGTCAAAATAAAATTCTACTACATCATCATTTATTACAAAATTGTTTTTGGCTTCAAAGAAATCATCTGCGGAAATAGCCCAACAGTCATAATACATTTCGCCCGAATTTATTTTTTCATTTAAAAGTGTGTTTAAAATTTCACGAAGTTCTTCTTCAGTACCGGTATTGAAAAAATCCTCATAATTCATAAAAACGGAACGCTCCAGATCAAAATTCAAACAGTCAAAAGTATAAGCGGCGTGTGCTGCGCCGGTGTATTGGTTTTCTTTGTAAAAAAGCACGCTTATAAGTCTGTCGTTAAGGTTGTAGATTTTATAACCTACCATTCGCTTTTCATTTTGCTTTGGAACTCCCAAGGAATCACATAAAAGTTTTTCTTCCAAAATTTGTTTTTCAACACCTTTGGCATCCAAATAGTATTTGCTGATATATTCGTTGAAATTTTCAAACTGTGGCTTTATTTTTTCGTTGAGGTGCGGATATTTAAAATCCATAGTGTACCAATCGGTTTCTTTCAAAAATGATTTTGAAATCAATAGGTTTTCCAGCTCAACCTTTGAATCTTTTTTCTCGATGAGTTCCTGCCGTTTGAGGTTTAGGGTTTTTTGTTGCGTTTCCAGATTTCTGTCGGAAATGCGCAAGGAATCCACCATTTCGTCTGAATTCATTTCTGTTTTATTTTCAATTTGCCGAGAGTCGTTTTTGCAGGCAATAATGGTACAGAGTATGAAGATTGACAGAAAAAATTTCATAGTAGGGTTTTAGTTTATAAAAATACGGAAACAATTAAAATGATAAAAAAGTGAAAACAAATTTCGAAATTACTAATCTTCCAAAAGCATTTTCAGCTTCGCCAGCATAATCACTTCGCTCTTGTTTTTTCCTGAAAATACATTTGCGATTGCATTCGCGGTTTTCCAAATAAGATGCTTTCGCTCTTTTGTGAAAAGTTTGGGATGTTCTTTTGTATACTGGGCAAAACTTTCAAAACAGACGTCGGCGTCCAACTGTTCGTAATCAAACCAATCAAAAACCACTTCAATCTGGAATGCGGCATCGGTATGAAATAGGTCTTCATAGGTGTCAAGATTCTTCCATTCTTCCACGACCATTTTCTTTAATACATCGTATTCGGTTTTCCGAACTTCTTTATCAGCCGCAGCAATTGAATAAAAAAGTTCGCCCAATTTTTGGTAAAAGAGTATTTGGGGTTTGTCCATAGTTCCCATATTGTTTCAGTTTAATGATTTGTAAAAGGGTAAAGCTACCCGTTTCCATGCATATATTTTATGACATTCATCAGTTCCCAAAAACTGTATAAAATTATTACTTTTGAAGGATGAAGGTATTCGAGGAAAAAAAAGGAAATATATTCAAACTGCTTTCTGAAGCTATTTCCGAAGGTATAATCATAGTCAACGAAAAACAGGAAATTGTGGCTTCCAATGAAGCGGCAAATCTAATGTTTGGGTATGGGGAAGATGAACTGTTGGAGCAGAACCTAAATGTCCTTATTCCAAAGCAATACCATAAAAGTCACCCAAAACAGGTTGACAAATTTATACACACCAGCGACCAACGGCAAATGGGGCATGGGCGTGATCTTTACGGCCTTCGGAAGGATGGGAGCCAATTTCCCGTAGAGGCTGGACTGAACCCTTTTGAAATTTACGGCACTCATTACGTAATGGCATTGGTGAGCGATATTACGGTTCGCAAAACACAGGAAGATGAAATACGGGATATGAACGTCACCCTGGAAAGGAAAATTACTGAGCGTACCAAAGAGCTCAATACAACCATAACCGAACTAAAGGAAGAAGTTGCAAAACGAAAGGAAGCCGAAGATAAAATAAAGGAATCCCTTCGAAAGGAACGGGAGCTCAATGAATTGAAAACCAAGTTTCTTTCCTTGGTTTCACACGAATTCAAAACGCCGTTAAGCGGAATACTTACTTCGGCAACCCTTGCGGGAAAATATACCGAAACGGAACAACAGGAAAAACGGGATAAACATTTAAAAACTATTCAGGATAAGGTAAAATATCTGAATAATATTATAAACGACTTTCTTTCTGTGGAAAGGCTGGAATCTGGGAAGGCAACCTATAAATTTGAAACCTTTCCCCTAAGCAAAGTGGTAAACGAAGTAATTTATAGCGCCAATATGCTTTTAAAGGACGGCCAGCGCATTAACTATCCGCAGAATATTGATGATATAATAGTGCATTTTGACGAAAAAATTCTGGAACTGGCGCTCACCAATCTCATAAACAACGCCATAAAATATTCTTCGGAATACACTACAATTGATATAGTGGTTTTGACGAAAAAGGAATTAGTGACAATACAAGTAATAGATGAGGGCATGGGCATTCCCAAAAAAGAACAGAAATATATCTTTAACCGTTATTTTAGGGCTGAAAATGCCCTAACAAATCAAGGCACGGGCATCGGCCTCAACATAGTACAAAGCCACTTGGAAAACCTGAACGGAACTATAACCTTTGAAAGCGAGGAAGGTGCAGGAAGCACTTTTATCATATCATTTCCCAATAAAACCGTAAATTAAATGAAAACAATTCTGCTAATTGAAGACGATACCGCCCTTCGCGAAAATACAGCCGAACTATTGGAGCTTGCGGGTTACAAGGTTTTTACCGCCCCCAATGGAAAAATTGGAATTGAAAAGGCAAAAAAAGAAAACCCCCATATCATCATCTGCGATATTATGATGCCCGAAGTGGATGGATATGGAGTGTTGGAAGCAATAGTGGCCGATGCCTCCATCGGTTATGTTCCCTTTATTTTCCTTTCTGCAAAAACTGAGCACAAAGAAATACGCAAGGGGATGGACATGGGCGCGGACGATTACCTAACCAAGCCGTTTGAAGAAGAAGAATTGCTGAGCGCCGTGGAAAGCAGGCTGGCAAAAGCAAGTATTCTTTCAAATGTTATGGGCTCGGAAAAGGATAATTTGAAGCCCAGTGATACTGAAAACCCCAGCAATCTTAACCAACTTAAAAATTTTTTCTGTGATGAAGGAGCGTTGGCAATTTTTAAGAAAGGCGAAACAATTTACCGCCAAAGCGACCACAGCAACAGCCTTTTTTTAATTTTAAAAGGCGTAGTAAAAACCCATAGTATGGATGCCAATGGAAAGGAATTGATTACTGCCCTTTACCGTCCGGACGATTTTCTTGGGTTTACTTCCTTTGATGAAAATACTCCCTATAATGAATCTGCAACAGCCGTTGATGAAGTGGAATTGGTGGGCGTTTCAAAAATATATGTAAGGGATATTTTGAAAAAAAACCAAGATGTTTCCTTGGAATTGATGAACCTTCTTACTGACAATCTTTCGGAAATAAAAAACCAATTGCTGAAAATGGCATACAGCAGCGTGAAGAAAAAAACCGCAGCCACCATATTGCAGTTTGTGGCAATTATGAACAAAAATCCCAATTCACCCATTAAAATTTCCCGCAACGATCTGGCCAGTACCGCCGGGATTGCAACCGAAAGTTTGATCCGCACGCTTTCGGAATTTAAAAAGGAGGGATTTATTGAGATTGATGGAAGGAATATTAAAGTATTGGATATTGAAAGCCTGGAAAATATAGAATAACTTCAAATTTTCACAAACTGATTTTTATCATTTTCTGTAAAACTCTATCCCAATATTTTTGCGGGTAAGTTAAGCTTGAAATGAAACACGTTTTAATCCCGACCGATTTTTCAGAAAACGCACAAAATGCGGTAAAATACGCGTTGGAATATTTTAAGGATATTCCGGTGGTTTTTTATTTGTTGCACGTTTCCCTTGCCACAAACAAAAGTTTGGAAAAACAAGTGGAGGGTATTTTTGATAATTCCAATGAAAAAATTTGGGTAATCAACAGCCCCACTATTAAACTTCAAGAACAGATAAAAACCTGTGAAACCTTAACGAGGAATCCTAACCACGAATTTTTCTCTATCCATCTCAACAATCCGCTGATAGAATCTATAAGAAGTGTTGTAGTGGAAAAAGAAATAGATTTTATACTAATGGGCACCAAGGGCACCTCAAATATGGAAAATCTCGGTATCGGGAGCAATACGTGTGAAGTAATCACGAAAGTGAAATGTCCCGTTTTGGTAATTCCCCAGCACGCAAAATATACGGGAATAAATAACGTGGCTTTTCCCACAGACTATAACTGCATATACAAGAATAAGGTGGTAAGCAACATTTTCGAAACGCTGAAATTACACAATGCAGCGTTGCGAATATTGCATATTAAATCCAGACAACGGCCGCTAAGTATCCACCAAACAGATAATAAAAATTTTTTGCAGGATTCTTTAAGGGAAACCCCGCACAGTTTCCATTTTTTGGAAAACAGCCACATTGAAACCGAGATACAGAATTTCGTGGAAACGTTTCAAATAGACATGATTGCGCTGGTGGCAAAAAACCTGAATTTAATACAGCGTTTACTTTTTAACCCCAAGGATAACTGGGTAAATTATCCCGCCCAGATTCCATTTTTGATTGTTCACGAGTAAAAAAATAGGACGGGAAACTCCTTTTTTACCGAGGGAAATCTTCATAAAAATTTTCAAAAGTTTTTTGGGTGCTATAATTATCCTTCAAAATTTTAATGACTGAAAAGACCAATAAAATTTGCCCGAAAACCGTCAAATAAAATATCAAATTAAACGAGAGCCCCATAGCAGCAAAAATAACAACTGTTATAAGAACAAAAGTAGTGGCTATTAGATAGTTTATTGCTGAAGTTTTCATGGTTTTTTATTTCAATTTACAAAATTTTGCCCGGCAGTTCTCTTAAGTATTCCTTAAATATCAATTGATTAGGTGATATTTATCATATTTTTTTATAGGATAAAAAGCTAATTTTACGTGATTACAATTCTAAGATTACGCCATGCGAAAAATATTAATCCCTACCGATTTTTCTGAAAATTCCTTCAACGCCATTAAATACGCTTGTGAGCTTTTTAAATATGACCGTGCGGAATTTTATCTTCTAAATGCGTTTGCGGATACGGTTTATGATACAAGAATGGATTCAGAAAACACAACTTTTGAAGAAATAAAAAAAGAAATTTCAAGCAAAACAAAAGATGCCTTGGAAAATTTAAAAAATAAAATCAGAACCTTTTCACCCAATCCTAAGCATAATATACATATAGAGGCTGAGTTTGGTTTGTTGGTTGATTCTGTTAATGATTGGATAGAAAAGGAGAATATTGATGTGGTGGTTATGGGTACTAAAGGCGAAACTTCCAATAAAGCAATCACCTTTGGCAGCAATACATTGCAAGTATTAAAATATGTAAAATGCCCAGTGCTAGCCATTCCTGAGGTTTATAAAGATATACAGCCAAAAAACATATTATTTCCCACAGATTATCAACTGCCCTATAAGCGCCGCGAATTGAAGCTGTTGGGCAATTTTGCTAAACGTTTTGTTTCTAAAATCAATTTTTTATACGTTTCAAAATCCCAGGTTTTTTCGTTGAGACAAAGGGATAATAAAGCATTTTTGGAGGCATCTTTTGCTGAAAATCAAATCAATTTTCATCAAGAAAACGGAGCAGAACTTACAAAGACAATTAATAAGATCATAATTGAAAACCCAATAGATATGATGGTTATGGTAAATACACGCCATTCCTATTAGGAAAATATACTTTATCAATCAAACCTTGAAAAAATAGGACTTAAGATCGACATTCCATGTTTGGTGCTTCAAAATCTGCACAGATAAA
>Ga0079224_100008219_pt1 | contig 14112 bp, 11 predicted proteins | sample Stecom2015_FD_80414 | JGI IMG/M metagenome (GOLD analysis project Ga0079224, IMG submission 80414) | Agricultural soil microbial communities from Utah to study Nitrogen management - Steer compost 2015 | ecosystem: Environmental > Terrestrial > Soil > Agricultural land | place: USA: Utah...
GCATCTACGCCGATGCTCGCCGCGCCCTCAGCCGCCTGCGCGATCCCGATGGTGACCTCGTTCCACAGACGCAAAACATCCCAGTACAGCGTGCCCCGAGCCTGCACCGGGATGTTTGGAAAACGGTGAACCTCAGTTTGCTCCAGGCGGTCGCCGTCAAAGCTGACGCGCATCACCCGCCCAGACTCCGCCCCTAGATCGATGGCAATAACATGCATTGCGTCCAACTCTTTCGTAAAAAAACACGCGCGCTGCACGAGCCAAAGTTGTTTTCACCTGCTAATGATAGATGAAGCGCGGAGCGCAGTCAAAGCATCACCGCGCATCGATGCGTGTTTGGGAACCACGCCGCGGTGTGGTATAACGTGCTGCGCACGAAACGAGCATAAAGCACCACACAACGCCCGCTCGACGTGCCGGGCGAGCGTCACGGAAAGCAAGCACATGACCGATTTTCCGCAATGGAATGAACGGGAAATGCGCCGCCAGATCTGTGAGGTCGGGCGGCGGTTGTACCAGCACTTTTTCGTCGCAGCGAACGATGGTAACATCTCGGTGCGCCTCAACGAGCGCGAAATCCTGGTGACGCCAACGAATGTTGGCAAGGGCGACCTGACGCCCGACATGCTCGTCAAGATCACGCCCGAAGGGCAGCCGATCGAGTCAAATAACGGCTGGCGCGCCTCGTCTGAAAGCCGGATGCATCTGATGATCTACCGAGAGCGCAGCGACATCCGCGCCGTGGTGCACGCCCATCCCCCGACAGCAACCGGCTTCGCGGTGGCGAACGTCAGCCTGGATGCGCCCTTCCTGCCGGAAGTGGTGATCCGAACCGGCGGGACGCCCGTTGTACCCTATACCATTCCCGGCGGTGACGAGCTTCCGATGTCGCTTGTCCCGTACCTGAAAGACCATGTCGCGCTGCTGCTCGGCAATCACGGCGCGGTCGCCTTCGCACCCACCCTGCGTGAAGCGATGTGGCACATGGAAACCATCGAGTTGAACGCGCGCATCTATCTCACCGCGCACCAACTTGGAAACATCCGCTTTCTGGACGAGAATGAGGTCGAAGCCCTGCAAGAGCGGTACATTGGGGAATAGCGTCAGAAAGGGCGCGAACTATCGCAACATCGCGCGCCTGGAGCTGCCGCCCGCGAAAGATAGTGCGTTTTAAGAAGCTGGTTACAGCATGGACTTTCCCCCAAGACCGTCCCCGATCGACCAGCCGGTCGCGCTATACGTCACCTGCCTGGTCGATTACCTGTCCCCCGAGGTGGGGATCGCGGTCGTGCGCCTGCTGGAGCATCTCGGCATCACCGTGACCTTCCCCGCCGCGCAGACCTGCTGCGGACAGCCCGCCTACAATGGCGGCTACCAGCATGAGGCGCGCCCGCTCGCCGAACGCTTTCTGGACGTGTTCCACGATGCGCCGGTGATCGTCTGCCCGTCCGGCTCGTGCACCACCATGATCCGCCACGAATACCCGCGCCTCTTCGCCAACGATCCAGCTCGCGCCGAGCAAGCGCGCGCCATCGCCGCGCGCACCTGGGAGTTCACCGAGTATCTGGTCGATGGCCTGGGCCGGACCGATCTTGGACTGCGCCTGCGCGCGCCGCAGACCTTCGCCCTGCATGACTCGTGTCACGGGCTGCGACACCTGGGGTTGGGGCGGCAGGCGCGGGCGCTACTGGGCGCGGTCGAGAACGCGACCGTCGTCCCGCTCGAAGACCATGACGAATGCTGCGGTTTCGGCGGGCTGTTCAGCGTCAAAATGCCGGACCTCAGCGCCGCGCTGCTGAGCAAGAAGATCGCCCACATCCGCGCGGGCGAAGCGCCGACGATCGTCACCGGCGATGTAAGCTGCATGATGCACATGAATGGTGGCCTGGCGCGGCAGGGCGCGTCGCAGCGCGTGCGCCACATCGCCGCAGTGCTGGCCGACGGCCTGCCGGAAGGGATGCGCCATGCGTAGCGAAGCCGGGCGCTTCGTCACCGCGGCGCGGCAAGCGCTGACCGACACACCGCTGCAAGACGCCGTCAAACGCGCGACCGACACCGCCGCCCGCAAGCGCGATCTCGCCATGTTTGCCGACGGGCGCGACCATGGCGAGGCGCTCCGCCAGCAAGCCGCCGCCGCCCGCCATCGCGCGCTGAGCCAGCTTCCCGCGCTGCTGGAACAAGCCGAAGAACGCTTGACCGCCAATGGCGCAACGGTCCTCTGGGCAACCGACGATGCCGAGGTTTGCCGCCACGTGCAGGCGATCGCCGCGCGGCACAATGTCCAGCGCGTGACCAAGAGCAAGAGCATGATCAGCGAGGAAGTCGGCCTCAACGACGCGCTGATCGCCGCCGGGATCGACGTGCTGGAGACAGACCTCGGCGAGTTCATCATCCAGCTTGCCGAGGAGCCGCCGAGCCATATCGTCACGCCCGTGATTCACAAGTCGAAAGATGCGATCCGCGATCTGTTTGTCGAAAAGCTCGGCATGCCGCCCACCGACGACGCGCAGACGATGGCGCGCTTCGCCCGCGAACACCTGCGCGCCGCCTTCCTCAGCGCGGAGATGGGCATCTCCGGCGGCAATTTCATCATTGCGGAGACCGGCACGCTCTGCCTGGTGACGAACGAAGGCAATGGGCGGATGGTCACCACCCTGCCACGCGTGCATGTCGCGCTGGTCGGCATTGAGAAAGTGGTTGCCACGCTCGAAGATTACGCGCTGCTGACACAGGTACTGCCGCGCAGCGCGACCGGGCAGGCGCTCGCCGTTTACACCCACATGATCAACGGACCGCGCCGCCCCGGCGAAAACGATGGTCCCGAAGCGCTGTACGTCATCCTGGTCGACAACGGGCGCAGCGCGATCTACGAGACGGAATACGCCGAGGTGCTCGGCTGCATCCGCTGCGGCGCGTGCATGAACGCCTGCCCGATCTACGAGGCGACCGGTGGGCACGCCTATGGCTGGGTGTATCCGGGGCCAATTGGTGCGGTTATCACGCCGCTGCTGACCGATCTCAAGGAAGCGTCGCCCTTGCCGCATGCCAGCAGTCTGTGCGGCAAATGCCGCGAAGTCTGCCCGGTGGACATCGACCTGCCGCGCATGCTGCTCGATCTACGGCGCGATCTGGTCAATGCGGGGCACACGCCGCCCCCCTGGACCGTCGGGATACGTGCGTGGTCCGCAGTGGCGCGCTCGCCGCGCGCCTTCAACGCCGCCGCCCGCGCCGCGCACATCGCGCAACACGCGCTGCCCCAGGGTCGCAAGCTGCCACTGGGCCCGCTCGGGGGATGGACCGCCAGCCGCAATCTGCCAAAGGTCGCCGCGCAGCCGTTTCGTGCGTGGTGGGCCGCCCGCGAGAAAGCGAGGGACCGCGATGAGCAGTCGTGACGCGATCCTGCGCAAGCTGCGCGCCGCGCAGACGCCGTTCGCGGACGCGCCGCCACCGGACCCGCACCTGCCGGTGGTGCCGCTCGACACAGGCAACCGCGCCGCGCTGATCGAGCGTTTCATCGCGCAAGCCGAAGCGCTGAGCTCCGCAATACACCGCTGCGCCAGCCCGGACGAGGCGCATGCGGCCATTCTGCGCGTTATCGCGCCGGACGAGCGTGTGCTGTGCTGGGATTTCGCGCACATTCCCTTGCCTGGGTTAGACGCGGCGCTCGACCGCGCCGGGATCGCAGTCGCGCCGCCGGGTGACGCCAGCGCGCGTGTGGGCATCACCGGGGCGGATGCCGCGCTCGCCGCGACGGGCAGCCTGGTGATCAGTTCGGGGCCGGGGAAGGCGCGGCAGGTGTCGCTGTTGCCGCTGGTGCATATCGCAGTTGTGCGCGTGGATCAGATTGTGCCACACATGGAAGCGTGGATCGCGGCGCTGCGCGCTGCTGGAACGGACGCGTTCGCCGCCGCCAGCAGCACGGTCATTGTCAGCGGGCCCAGTCGCACGGCAGACATCGCGATGGAATTGATCTTAGGGATGCACGGGCCGGGCGCGCTGCACATCGTTCTGCTGGATAGCGAAGCGCAGCCATAAAGCAGCCAAAATAAAGCGCGCCAGGGGTGCAAAACCTCTGGCGCGGTGTTTTTCGCATAACTTGCAGGCGCGCTAGGCGATCTTCTTCGATGCCTGCGGGTCGAACGCGTCACGCAACCCGTCACCAATCAGGAACAGGCACAGCACGGTGATCACGATCAGAATACCGGGCAGCCAGACAAGGTGCACACCTTTGGTGAAGAACGTCTGCGCATTGGTGAGCATGTTCCCCCAGCTTGGCGTCGGCGGGCGCACGCCAAGGTTCAGGAAGCTCAGCGACGACTCGACCAGGATCAGCGAGCCAATATCCGACGCGAGGTTAACGATCAGCACCGAGAAAACGTTCGGTAGAATATGCAGGAACATGATGCGTGGCGTATTCGCGCCGACCGCCTTCGCCGACACGACGTACTCGCGTTCGCGATGGGCCAGCGTCTCGCCACGCACGAAGCGCATAGTGCTGGTCCACGATAGCAGCGCCAGGATCAGGATCAGCGTGCCGACAGATGGCGTCAGCAGCGCCGCGATAATCAACAACAAGAACAGGGATGGGACCGAGTTTAGCGTGATGACGAACCACATTAATATGTCGTCGATGAATCCGAAGCGCCCCCCCTGGTTGTAGCCAGCAATCACGCCGACCGTCGTCCCAATCAGCAGCGAGAGCGCCGCCGCGGAAAACGCGATCCCTAGCGAGACCTGCCCGGCGTACAGCAGGCGCGCCAGTTCATCGCGACCTAGGTCATCCGTCCCCAAAATATGTCCAGGATCTCCTGGCGACGCGAAGGTGTTGGCCATGTTCGTGCGCCGATAGCTCACGTCCAGCGCGTCCGAGATCACCGGAGCCAGGAGCGAGAGCACGCCAAGAATAATCAGCACCGTCAGCGCGGCCAGCGTCAGATAATCGTGACGGATGCGGCGCATCGCAAGCTGAAATAGCGATAGGCTCTCGTAATCCTCTTCCGAACGCAGGCTGATAACAGCCCCGTCTGGAGCATTGTGCGCGCTTGATCCAGCGGTAGTCATTGGGCAGTACTCCTACGAAAGACGAATACGCGGATCAATCAGCGCGTACAAAATATCGGACAGCAGATAGCCGATAATGGTCGCCAGTGAGACAAAAATCACCGACGCCAAAATTACCGGATAGTCATAATTCAGCACCGCTTGATAGGTCGTCCGGCCCACGCCCGGCCACGAGAAGATCGTCTCGGTAATCAGCGCGCCGCCGATGATGCCGGGGATCGCCGGGCCGAGGATCGTCGCGATCGGGATCAGCGCGTTGCGCGCGGCGTGCGTGAACCACACCTGGTGATATTTCAACCCCTTGGCCTGCGCCGTGCGGACGTAGTCCTGACTGAGCACGTCCAGCGTTGACGCGCGCATAAAGCGCGAGAAGATCGCAACCCACCCGGTTGACAGCACTGTCACCGGCAGAATCAGGTGTTCAAGCCGCTGCCAGACCGTCACTTCTCCGGTCAGGAAAAAGTCGCTCGGACGGCGCCCGCCCATCGGCAGCCAGCCAAGCTGCGAGCCGAAGATCAGCAGTAGCGTCAGTCCCAGCCAGAAGATGGGAACCGCGCTGAACACCACCGCCATGACGCGGGTGAAATTATCGAAGATGCCCCCACGTCGCACCGCTGCCACCACGCCGATCGGGATGCCGACAATGATGCCGACCAGCAGCGCCAGGCCGCCGAGTTCTGCCGTCGCCGGAAACTTCTCGATCACGACTTCAAGCGCCGAACGTTTCGAGGTGAAGGAGTCGCCGAAGTCTCCCCGGAGAATCCCCTTCTGCGTGCCGCGTTCCATCACGACTTCGCCGTTGGCATCCAGGATAACATTGCCCCGCCCGTCAAGCTTGCGAAATTCTTGCCAATCGTTGCCGATCAACCAGCGGATATACTGCTTATAGACCGGGTCGTTGATCCCCAACTGCTCGGCCAGTGCATTCTTTTGTGCGATTGTCGTACGCGGCCCAAATGCGAGCGTCGCCACCGGGCTGCCCGGCGCGGCGTTGAGCAGCGCATACGACAGGATCGTGATCCCGAACAGCGTCGGGATCGCCTGGAGCACGCGGCGAATAATGAACTGCGTCATGCGGCACCCTCGTACTAGAGTTCTAGTCTACGTTTCTCAGTGTTTGTCTTTAGGGACTTGTTCGTGGACGAACACCGCTATTGAACCGAGAAACATCAATTTTACCTGCGTTCTATCGAAAAACTACCTGCCGACCGGCACCGTTTTAGATGCCGGCCGACAGGTATAACCGTGCTAGTGCATTACTGAGCGGAAATCACCCAGTTGTGAACGTTCCACATCGGGACGTTCGCGTACGGCTCGAAGTTCACAACATCTTCGCTGGCCGCATACATCAGGTTCTGGACGAAGAGCCAGACATACGGCTGGTCTTCCTGCAGAATCCGCTGAATCTCATGGTAGATCGCAGCCCGCTCTTCGGGGTCGCAGCCCGGGACCGTGTTGGCCTGGACAGCGAGTTCCTCGAATTCGGGGTTGTAGTACGACGTCACGTTGCTGGCCTGGTTCGACGGATCGTCATTGCCGGAATGGAAGAGCTGGATCTGGTCCGGGTCCGACGGGAAGCCTTCCTGCCAGCCGAGGATGAACGCGTCGAAGGTCTGGGCGCCGAAGGTCGTGTCCAGCAACGTCTGGAAGTCCACGGCCTGGAAGTCGACATTGATGCCCAGCTCGAACAGCGCGTCCTGGATGATCACACCGATCGACTCACGACGGGTGTTCCCCTGGTTCGTGATCAGCGTGAACTCAAAGGGCGTGCCATCTTCAGCGTACATGCAGCCCTGGCAGACGCGGACGCCGTCAGGGCCAACCGGCCAGCCAGCCTCGTCGAGCATCTGAGCGGCCATATCCGGATCGTACGCGATGGCCTCGAGGGTCGAGTCATAGGCCCAGGAGGTCGGGATCATGTTCGCAGCCATCTGCGAGCCCTCACCGAAGACAGCGCCTTCGATGATCTCAGGGACGTTGATGGCGTGCTGAATCGCGCGGCGGACGCGGACGTCACTGAAGATCGGGTGGACACCCTGATCGATCGGGTTGCCGTCGGCATCGCGGCCCGGCTGCGGATTCTCAGGATCGGCCAGGTTGAAAGCCATGTAGTCCCACGCGTTGCCGGGGAAGTCTTCGACGACGACACCGGGCGCTTCGCGCAGGTCCTGGCGACGCTCAACCGGCGCGCCTTCGAGATAGTTGGTCTGGCCGGCCAGGAACTGCTCAACAAGCACAGTCTGGTCCGGAACGTCCGTGTAGATGAAGCCCGAGGGGATCACAGGGCCTTCGTTCCAGTCAGTCACCGCGCTGGCGCTCACGGCTTCGCCAGGGATGAACTGCGCAAACTGGAAGGGACCATACGCCACCGACGGGCCGGTGTCGAATTCGTGATCGACCATTACCGAGAAGTCAAAGTCTTCGCTGCCATCATAGCCGAAGACGTGCGCCGGAACCGGGCGGAGCGAGCCAACCGTGCCCAGCGCCGTGCAGCTCGCCTGCTCGAAGACCGCTTCGATGGTGTAGTCATCGATGATGTTGATAGCGCTGATACCCAGCGGGTTGCCAGCCGGATCGTAGTTCAGCCACCCATACAGCGGGGCATCGATCTGGCCACTCGCCACCGCGTCAAACGCAAACTTGACGTCTTCCGCGGTCAGAGGCTCGCCATCGGACCACTTGGCATCATCACGCAGGGAGACCGTATAGACCAGGCCATCCTCAGATACATCCCAGTCCGTCGCCAGCGCGCTGAAGACACCATCTTCACCGACGCGGGCATAGTCCTGAGTGTACGGGCTGGCACCGATCACCGACGGGAACAGCAGATCCGTATATTCGTTGGTCGCGGTGTCGTTGTTGCGCAGCGGGTTCATCGCGCCGAAGTTGGTCGAGCCACCGAAGTTACCTTCAACGATCGGGCCGCCTTCGCCTGGCCCCTGCGCCAACGCCACCATGGGCGCCACCATTATTGCGGCAATCGTTACAAGTATAACAACCGCCTTTTTCATGCTAAAGACCTCCTAACACAACAGGCACTATGGAACTGAACTCGTATGCCTCCCGACAGGTGGCAGTCCGTGATCCTGCTACCCTAATGGTGATACGAGCCTTGCCTCTATTGTTGCCTCTTTTTAGGAAATATTCCAGTTTTTCGCAAATTGCTCCTGACGGGCTCTCAAATTCGCTCAACCTGGCGCACTGCCGCCCGCCACAGCACGCGAATCAGCACCGCGCGCGCCGTCAACGTTCCCACCATCACCAACACGATCGTCGTCGCCGGAAACTCCAGCAGATAGCCTACCGGCGGGCCGAGCAACACCATCGCGATCACGGTAAACCCCAGGTCGTAGACCTCGCCGGGCGGTTGCACGAGCATCAGGAGCACGCCGACAATCAGGTCCACGCCCCACGCGAGGAACACCGCGCCGATCGCGGCGGTCGAGGCCGTGCGGACCGACGAAACAGATGCGCTCGCCGCCAACGCCGCAACCACCATGAGCACAAACTGCTGGACGCGGTCGATCAGATAGGCTGCCAGCGCAACAGCCGTCACAATCAGCGCGCCAAAACACAACAGATTCTGCCGTCCGATGGCGCCTTCTTCGGTCCTGGCAAGCAGCCCGCCAGACAGCAGCACCATCGCGCCGCCGCCGATCAGCACCGCCGCCAGCACGTGCATCTGGACGTGCCACACCGGGCGGAGCGTGCGCCGCAACGAGGCCAGCGCGACCTCGGCTTTGCTGAGCAGAATCTCTTCAGTCGTAAAGGGAGTCGTGCGCAGAATCTCCCAGGTCTGCGCCTCACGCTCGCGGGAGACGAGCGGCCCCAGCGCCAGCGCAAGCGGAAGCGCCCAGATCAGCAGCGAAGGAACCAGCGCCACCATCGGAAAAAGCAGTAGCAGGCCGTTCAGACAGAACGGCGCGCCAGGAGAGCGCGAGGCAATCACTGCCGCCACATAGAGCGCGCCCGCTATCACCAGTAGCGGCGTCGGCACGGTTTTCAGCAGGTCTACCCCGCCGAGCAACCCCTTGACGTTAACCCGATCGCGTGAGGCAACCACGGGGGGGTTCTTAACCGCATCCGACCATGGAAACAATCTGCGCAGCAGTTCCCACGAGCTAGCCGTTCGCCACCATACCTGCATCTGCCCGAGCACTCGCTTCGGTCCTTTCGCGTGCCGAGTCACCCACGCTATTAACCAGTTTCTGTTCATAATACGCGCCAAATCAGCAGAAGCGGTATGTACGTCTGAGTTTAGCCCCTCTTGCGCGTGCGACCAAGGTAGAGCGAGGCGGCAGCGACGTTCCGCTTGACATAAGCGCGTCGGAGCAATACGATAGTAACGAAAGATTCCAACATAGGTTAATAGGTTATCCGGCAGAAGGATGATGCTTGGCTTTTCACCGCGCCAAATAACGGCAACGTGCACACTGTTTCGCCTGCTTGCGGGGCGAACCGCATCTCCCTCTGCGCGGGACCGAGCGCGTGGCGCTTGGGTTCCCATCGTCAGACGTTCGCAGATCTGGCAGGCGAGGTGCGACCCGCTTCTTACTCCCCGGTCGTACGCTTCGTTCTCGCGCGCTGGCGATCGCACCACACGAGGACGCGTGCACCCTGCGTCAGCCGGTCGTTAGGTGGTCACCACCATCGATTCGCGATTAGAATCGAGGTGTACACCCAACCCACGAGCGGTTGCTCACAGGGTTACATCCCGCTTTCAGCTTTGGAAAGGAGGTAGCCGTCGCAATTCCGTCCAGACCTTTGTGTTTCTGCTGGTGTCCAGCTCGTACAGTTTTGGAGGGAAATCCATGCGTAAGATCCTTGTCTTTGTTCTCATGCTCGGCCTCGTCTTGAGCATCGCGCCCAACGCCGCGCTCGCGCAGGATGACGAGTGTGTCATCTCGTTCCTGACCGTGTGGAGCGGTGAAGCCGAGCTTCCATTCTGGGAGGGCATGGTCGCGCCGTTCGTGGAAGAGACCGGCTGCACCATCGAAGTGGAAAGCACCCGTGATCTGGTTCCGGTCCTGACAACCCGCGTGGAAGCCGGTAACCCGCCGGATATCGCCGGGGTTCCGAGCTTTGGCGCGATCGCGACCTTCCTGGAAGAAGGCGACGTTGCGCCGCTTGACTTCCTGGATGTGGACCGCATGAACGAGCAGTTCGGCGAAGTCTGGATGGACCTCGGCTCCGTTGATGGCACGCTGTACGGGATCTTCCCACGCGCGTCGCTCAAGAGCCTGGTCTGGTACAGCCCACCCGCCTTCGAGGCCGCTGGCTACACCGTCCCGGAAACCTGGGACGACATGCTCGCGCTCTGCCAGCAGATCTACGATGACGGCGCCGCCTGCTTCTCGATCGGCCTTGAGGCGCAAGCCGCGAGCGGCTGGCCCGCCACCGACTGGGTCGAAGACATCATGCTGCGCACCGCCCCCCTGGAAGCTTACGACGCCTGGATCGACCACGAGATTGAGTGGACCGGCGAAGAAGTGACGCGTGCCTGGGAAACCTTCGGCGAGATCGCCGGTAACGAGGACTTCCTGTTCGGCGGCGCCGCGGGTACGGTAGCGACGCCCTTTGGCGAGTCAGTCTGCCCGCTGTTCACCGATCCGCCCGGCGCGTATCTGCACCGCCAGGCCGACTTCATCCAATCGTTCATCGCGGACTGCCCCGGTGGTGAGGCGCTGGTCCCCGGTGAGGACTTTGACTTCTTCCTGTTCCCGTCCATCAATGAAGAGTTCGGCACGCCCGGCCTGGGCGGCGCGGACCTGTTCGTGCTGTTCAGCGACGATCCTAACGTGCAGGCGCTGGCCGATTTCCTAACCCAGCCTGAAGCGTTGCAGGGCTGGCTGGATGCCGGTGGTAGCGGCATTGCCACCAACAATCAGTTCCCGCTGGACTCCTATCCTGACCCGGTCTCCCGCCGCGCGGCTGAGCTGCTGCAGCAAGTGGACTCGTTCCGCTTTGACGCATCCGACCTGATGCCCGGCGACGTGAACCAGGCGTTCTGGACCGGCTCGCTGGACTTCATCCAGAATCCGGGCTCGCTGGCGGACATCCTGGCCAACATCGAGGCGATCGCTGACGAGGCGTACGCCGAGTAACGGCGAGGCAATCTCAGCCAACTGCGGGGCAGCTCAGAGAATCTGGGCTGCCCCTTCCCTACCCTATCCATACGCACACGAGGAGCGCGCCCGTGAAAGCACAGGAGTCTAAATGGGGGCCTGCCGTTTTCCTCGGCCCGGCAGTGTTCTTGCTTTTCCTGCTGATGGTCTACCCGGCGTTGGAGACCGTTCGCCTAAGTTTTTTTGATCGATTTGGTGAGAATTTCGTCGGCCTGGACAACTATGAATACGCCGTCAGCAGCTCGCGGATGCAAGAGGCATTCCGCAACAACCTGCTGTGGCTATTCGTCTTTACCATCGGAACCGTCGGCCTGGGGCTGCTGATTGCCGCGCTCGCCGACCGGGTGAGGTACGAAACGCTCGCGAAGTCGATCATCTTCATGCCGATGGCGATCTCCTTCGTGGGCGCTGGCGTCATCTGGAAGTTCGTGTACGACCTTCGCCCGACCGGGGAGCCGCTACAACCACGGGAGCAAATCGGCCTGCTGAATGCGATCCTTGTCTCTGCCGATCCCGACGGCACACTGGGCGATGGGATCAGGTTGCTCAACGAGGAAGGAATTCCCATCGATGCCCCAGCGGTCCGGCAGGCGATCATCGACGTGGAAACCGCCGCGATCGAAACCGCCGTTACGGACGAAGAACTTTCCCGCTCTGAAGCAGACGAACTGCTGGAGATATTGCCTGACCGCGCCGACGGCTACCTGAACGGGAGTCTGCCGCCCAACGACGAAGACTGGCAGGCGCTCGGTCAGTGGCCGCGCGCCTCGTTGGGCGCGATTAACGCGGCAATTGCCACTATGCCGGAAGGCAGCGGACGCGCCGTCTGCAACGCGATTCCGCATGTGTGCATGTCGGAGATCGAGCGCTTTGAGTCGAATGCCATCGACGAGGCGGTAGACGCCGGAACAGTCAGCGCGGAGCGTGGAGATGAGCTTCAAGATCAAGTGCGCGCGGTCGCGCTGGCTTACGTTCAAAATGGCACGCGCCCCGAAGGCGAGGGCTGGCAGACGGTCGATCATTGGGACCAGATCATCACGGATGTGAACCAGGTGACCATTCGCGGCATCAACACCACGCTTGACACCGGGATCCAGCCGATTGACTGGATTCGCACGCGCGGGATCAACAACTTCGCGCTGATCATCGTGGGCGTCTGGATCTGGACTGGCTTCTGCATGGTGGTGCTGTCCGCCGCGCTGAAAGGCATCCCGGGCGAGCTGATCGAAGCGGCCCGCGTGGACGGCGCGCATGAGGTCCAGGTGTTCTTTAGAATTATCATCCCAATACTGATGCCAACGATCACTGTGGTTATGACGACGATGGTGATCAACGCGCTCAAAGTATTTGATATCGTCTATGTGATGACCGCCGGGAACTTCGGGACCGAAGTGATCGCCAACCGGATGTACTTCGAGATGTACGGCGGCAACCGCGAGTTCGGCCACGCCAGCGCGATCGCAGTGATCCTGATGCTCTCGATCGTCCCGATCATGGTCTTCAATATCGTCCAGTTTCGCAGGCAGGAGGCGAGGCGATGACATCCGCGACACCCGCTGTTTCTACGCGATCCTCATCGACGAGCCGCGACGACAAGATCGGCTTCAACTGGGGACGCTTCCTCGGGCGTATCCCGCTGCATGCCGCGCTGATCCTGCTCATACTGATCTGGGTGCTGCCGACGGTCGGCCTGTTAATCAGCTCGTTCCGCCCGCAGCAAGATATCATGACGTCGGGCTGGTGGTCAGCCATCAAGAACCCGCTGGACCTGACGCAGTACACGCTCGAAAACTACGACGCGGTCATCAACAATCCGAATTACAACATGGCGCGAGCGTTCCGCAACAGCCTGATCATCGCCATCCCGGCGACGTTCTTACCCCTGCTGTTCGCATCATCCGCCGCTTACGCGTTCTCGTGGATGAACTTTCGCGGGCGCAATGTACTTTTTGTGGTGCTGGTGGGGATGCTCGTCGTGCCGCTGCAGCTAACGTTCATTCCGATTCTGACGCTCTTTAATCGGCTCGGCATCACGAACAACTCTTATGTGCCATTCCTCGGCATCTGGATCGCGCACACTGGCTACGGCCTGCCCTACGCGATCTATCTGCTGCGGAACTACATGGGGTCGCTGCCGCGTGAGGTATTCGAGTCCGCCTACCTTGATGGCGCCTCGCACCGGACCGCTTTCCTGCGGCTGGCGCTACCGCTGTCTATCCCGGCGATCGCCTCGCTGGTGATTTTCCAGTTCCTGTGGGTGTGGAACGACCTGCTGGTCGCGCTGATCTACGTGGGCGGCGGTAGGAATGCGCCGCTGACCTACGCCCTGAGCGGCCTGGTGAACTCGCTGGGCCAGGACTGGCACCTGCTGACCGCGGCGGCGTTCGTTTCCATGGCGCTCCCGCTGATCGTGTTCCTGGGGCTTCAGCGGTACTTCGTGCGCGGCATCCTGGCGGGTTCCGTCAAGGGCTGATACGCGTGCGAGCGGAATGAGTACGCTGCGCGATCATCTGATCGACCTGCTGAGGCACTTCGATCCGGGCGCGGTCGAGCCATTCTTCAAAGGCGCGGCGGTGGGGCTGATGGTTCCGCCGCCGAACTTTGAGGCGTGGACGCTGCGCCTGGACGACGATCAGATCGCGCTGCTTCCAGGGCTGAAACGCGCCGAGATTGTCATCCAGGCGCCACTGGACGCTTTTCGCGCGGGGCTGGTTCCCGGCAGCGAGTGGGACATCCAGCGGGACGCGCACCTCGTCGGCATCGCCACGCCGGGCGACGGCGCGCTGATCCAGCGGGTGCTGCGCCCGTTCCACATCACCGCGCACCTGCCCCGGCTGGACCTGCGGCGCGCGCCCATCTCAACCCAGTTCGGGCTGCCGCTGCGCTATCCCGCCGGCGAGAACGCGTTCGGCTCGCACCGCGACGA
>Ga0079224_100008221_pt1 | contig 14110 bp, 5 predicted proteins | sample Stecom2015_FD_80414 | JGI IMG/M metagenome (GOLD analysis project Ga0079224, IMG submission 80414) | Agricultural soil microbial communities from Utah to study Nitrogen management - Steer compost 2015 | ecosystem: Environmental > Terrestrial > Soil > Agricultural land | place: USA: Utah...
AATCCAGTTGTAAAATACCTCGGATTATTGGTCACTAACGCTGGTGTACTTTCGTCCGGAACAAGTGGTGTACTTTTGTCGGAATATTCATTAGGCCCATCCCAAGACCCATACCACATCATTCCATTTGAATCTTGATATATGGCCGATATCGCTCCGCTCGACAATCCCTCCGCATTGGTAAGGTATTCAAAATTATAGCCTACACATGCGTTCACCGAAGTGATGAGTGTAGAGGACCAATCTCATAAGATATTTAAACAGTTCACCTAGGTCTCAACGTCGGCAAACCGTGGTGAGCAGAAACTAATAATAATAATAAAAAAAAATTCAGCTATTTACTAAACTTTATTGTCTCCAATAACTGTTTATTATCGTTGCTCCATAATTCTAACGTCAAGTCAGTAGCGTTTTGTACCACCTCTACGCAAGGGTTATTGCTGGCTACCCATTCTTCCCACCGACTTTTGGTCATCAAAAGCTTGGCCCCGCTGGTAAACGTAACTTTGTCGTTATTAAAGTTGTTTACACTGTTTCCTCTGTAATCCAGGTACGAAAGTTCAATGCCATCTTGGAAATTCAGCGACTTCACATCACGAGCTCTTAATCGGGATATTTTCTTACCCGCGGTAATTTGAATGAAAACCACACCATTTGCATCGCCCGGTAAGCCGCTGATATCAATTTCATCAAGATCTGCATTCCAATATACCAGCCACGTCAGCCCTATGTTTTTCCTTAGATCGAGCACGTTGGATCCGAACCGTACGGCCGGGATACCTAACGTAGGGATGGCCTGGAAGTATTCAATTCCACTCAGGTCTTGGATTGGAAGGTCGGGGTTACGTAAACCATCGCCCCACCATTCGGTCCCGCCGGGCAGCGGATTATCGATTGCTTTGCTTATGATTAAGCTATCCCCTTCCAGTAGGTCCGGGTGGCGGCTTCTCAACAATTCCCTGAAATATCTATCCTTAATATAGAATTTGGTGGGTTTGTAGAAGACCACTTCCCAGTCTTGGGTCGAGCCATCATCAGCGGTAATCGTATAGGTCACCGTTTTCGAGAAATCAACCACCGATTGGCCGCTGGTCTGTTCAACGCCGTTACAGATTACATGCTTCACATATTTCGATGTGGTGAAGTCGGGCGTCAATGGCACATTGTCCATTCCTGCTGTCCAGTAAGAGGCCACCCTAATGGACTTATTCTCCCGATTAATCTCCCCTACCAGATCGCCCATCAATTCAGGGTTTTTAGCCTTGCTGAAATTGAACGTTAAGAAATCACCTTCTGAACTGGGGTCACGCAGACTCGCATTGACCGTCCAGGTTTCGGGATAGTCATCAGCCAAGGAAAGCGTATAGGTTACCGGGTTGGTGAGGTCTATCACAGACTCGCCGCTTACTTGGGGGGTTCCAGCTATGGAAACCGACACCTCCTCAGGCACAACGAAACGGGCAATTTTATCGGTTAAAGGTACGCCTCTTCTTAAAACCACATTGATCACTCTATTCAACGAGTCGATCTCTACGTCAGAGTCATACGGAAGTTCCGGATTTTCTTCAATCGAAACCACATAAGAAAGGAATGGTTTTTCTTTATAAAATTCTACGGAGTAGGACCTTTCTTGCCCGTCTTCACTTACTACCCGATAAGTTACCGGATTCGTAAAGTCGACTTCGGAGGTTCCACTATCCTGGACTTCATCCCCGATGTATGCAATGGCCCGATCGGAATGGACAAACGTAGGTTTAAGACCCTTCCAGGTTTTCGCATAATATGGTGCTAGCACGATTATTTTGTCGTCATAGATCACCCCTTGGACATCTTTGACAAAATTAGGGAGTTGTTTTTCCGGATCGTTCGGATCGGCATAGGTACCGCTATTCGCTGCCAAGACCGAAAAATTGACCAGCTCATTTCTGCTACTGACGGCAGGTTCAAACTCTTTGGAACACCCTACCATTACGATGCCCAGTAGCGGGATGATAACGTATCTATTAATTAATTTTTTCATAATATTCATCAGAACATCAAATCAGTAATGCTTTATGCTTAAATGTCGTTGCTATCGGGATATCACCACCCATAATTTTGCCAGTCTTCGCCGGTGATCTTCTTAACCTTTTTCACCTCGTCGTATGGTAAAGGGAAGACCAGATACTTGGTGTCATAACACAATCTAGGGCTTAAGAGAACACGAGTGCTTTTCGTTTCATCGGCGTCTATTTCGATGCCACTGAGCTGTTTATCGGTCGTACTCAGGTTACCCGAAGGTAATTGCCATCTTCTCACATCAAAGAAACGCTTTCCTTCAAACGCTAATTCCACCCTTCGTTCATTCCGGTAGCGAAGTTCAAAAGCGGCTTCGTCTGCCACATCGTGCGCCGCTATACTGGGCATCCCTCTCGTATTGCGTATTCGATTCAGTGCCTCAAGGGCCGTCTTTTCGTTAACGAGCGGATGTTCATAAATGCCCGTCGGACCATGGGTCTGGTTTAATGCCTCCACGTAGTTGAGGTAAAGATGCGCTAAGCGGTAATAACGGTTATACCCATCCTGATTGTCACTGACCGAAGAAATGGGGTTTGCAAACTTTTTTTGGTAATACCCTGTACGTGTGTTGCGAATATTGTTCGGATCGGAACTTATTTGATGATTACCACCTATCCTTGTCTGCACCGTAATGTCGCCGTGCCACGAACCATTATAATATATGGTTGCATAGAAACGGGGATCGCGATTCTGGTACATGGCATTACCGTTATCAACATACCCCAAGGCCGCCGCTTTAGGGTTTATATTCGGGGCATGGCTTGCCGGATCATAAGGGTTAGCAAGATCCAGAATCGGATAGGCTGTATTTCCGTCGGTAATTTCATACGCATCCACCAGCTCCTGTGTTGGGCAGGAGCCCGCACTCAATTGACCCGAAACGGGGATACCGCTATATTGCCATGTTTTGGTTCGAGGGATGCTGTTGTTATTCATTACAACGACCATGATCGTCTCTTTGTCGGATGCACCGGTGAAATCCGGGGCCGTTAGAAAATAATCGGCTATATGCTGAGCCGTTTCGCTGGTCGTGCTACCGCTGAAATCCTGAAGGGCATATCCATGATCAAGGCAATTTGCCAATGCCTGAGCGGTTATTTCTAAGGTGCGCTCCCATGTATATGGGCTAGTTCCTTCGAAGTCGTCGGCCCATAAAGGACTTGCGGCAAAGGTAGCCGCCTCTGATTTGATCATCCAAGCAATGGCCGCGGTCATGTCGGTTCGGTTGAGCCCCGCACCAAATATCCAGGCAATTGTTGGTTGGGCTTGTTCCAGCCCGATGGCCAACCCTTTATCACAATCTTCGATAATAAAATCGACGCATTGGGCAAATGATGCCCGTTTGTCTATTGAGAAGTCGTAAGATAACTCTAAGCGCTCGTCGACAATTGGAACGCCGCCGTATCTTTTAATTAATTCCAAATAATTGAAGGCTCTCATTAAATAGGCCTGCGCTAAGTAGTAGTTACGGAAGCCTTCATTATACTGTGAAGCTGGGACCTCGAAGTTGGGATCGCCAAGGTATTTTATCAACGTATTGCACCGCCTTATTGCAGCGTAATAATTACTCCAACTGGTCAATTCCTGATTGAATATAAAAGACTCGGCCGTATTTTTACCGGTGTACCAACTGTTTACTTTTGATCCGGGTTCCAGGTTACGGGCGTCTAAAGCCTCGTCGCTGAATGAAGCTAAGGTTGACCTGTTGTTGTCGTAAATAAAACCGCCTTCCCATCCGTTGGTAGAGACGTACCAATAGGGATGTTCGATATAGCTTAACAACTTAGATTTTGACTTGAAAATTTCATCCAGCGCAACACGGTCATCTTTTGGCGCATCCATCTTGTCAGAACAAGCATACAGCAAGGTGAGGAACAGTGTAACGACTATTATATAGTATTTTTTCATCTCTCTTTTATTTTAATATGGTTTAAAACATAGCACTTACACCGATATTGAATTGGCGATAAGGCTGGAACGTCTTAAAGTCGGCAACTTGAGGGTCAACATAATCCGATTTCATCGCATCTATTGTAAATAAATTCCGGACAGACAGCGTAAAGCGAATCTTGCCCGCATTTACTAATCGCGATAGTTTTGTTGGCATGGTGTATCCAAATTCCACATTTCGGAGCGTAAGGAAAGAAGCATTATTTAGAAAATAGTCGCTTGATTGATTACTGGTTGAGTTAGCAATATAAAGCGCCGGGTAGGTGATTTCAACGCCGGCCTGGTATCTTTCTTCTGTCCATGCATGACGATGGATATCGGTAAAGATGCCATCCATACTATTCGGTGCGGCAACCAGCATTGCATTTGAGCTACTGGCAGCAATAACGAGGAAATTGAAATCAAATGCTTTGTATATAAGGCCTCCATTGAACGAATAATAATATGGAGGTATGCCCGTTCCAAGGTAGTCTTGGTCTTTTTCATTGATTACGCCGTCTTCGTTCAGGTCTTTGTATATCAGATCTCCGAGCCTGGGTGTTCCGAGTCCACCTTCCACATACTTGGGGGTATAAAGTGCCAATTCCTGTTGCGAGTTGATAAATCCGTTGCCATTTGTATAGTCAACTCTGTAGCCAAAAATAGAGGAGGCTCCATACCCGTGACTCCTATAGGGCGCATAATAATCGTCGTTAGGTATTTCTCCTATATCTATTATCGTATTTTTCGAATAACTTATTCCGACGCCAACGTTAACGGATAAATCTTCACGTAGCTTTTTCATATAGTTGGCACTCCATTCCCACCCTTTATTATTCATCCTACCTTTGTTGATTACCGTCATTGCCCCTGTACCGATATAATTAGGGTATAGGTTCTGCGCACCGATCAACATATTATTGTTACGCACGTTGAAGTAATCGAATGAAATGGACAGCGAATTAAATAACCCCAGATCAATACCGTAATTTTGCATCTGCATCTTTTCAGCAGATAGATTGGGGTTTCCTATGAGCTGTTCGGAGCCGTCGCTGCCAAAATAATCCAAATACAGGAATCTTCCCCCTCCCGGGAACTGATCATTAGCTGAGATGCCGTACGATGCCCTCAACTTCAGATTCGAGACCGCATCTACCGCATCCATGAAACGCTCGTTCGATAGTACCCATGCACCCGAAACAGCGGGCACTGCGGTGTAGCGATTTTCTGGAGCGAACTGATCGGATCCGGCATATGCCATATCCAATTTGAGGAAATACTTGTTAGCATAACCATACTGAAACTCCAAACCGGCGGTATGGCGGTTGTACGGCATGATCGTAATCCCCTGACTGCTGTTCGATAAAACTTGTTTCAAAAAGAAAGAATATAATTTCGCATAAAATTGATGGTTACCCGACAGCTTTTCATAATCAATATTCGCAAAATAGTTAATGTTATACTGGAAATTACCCGTGTTTGAGTTTACAATCGGCGTATTGGTATGCGAGGGAAAAATATTGTCGAATACGGGTTGGGCATCATAGCCGTTTAAAAGATTCCTTTTTTGGCGTTGATAATCCTGCGCATTCCTTTGTAGCTGAGCAGAAGTACCCTGAAACGCCATTGAGCCCGATACGGAAAGTCCGTCGGTCAGGAAACTGAGGTCTAGTTTTAGACCTGCATGCGTAAGAAAGTTTGTCGTCGTGCGAATGTTATAACCAGAGCGATTGAGAATACCATAAATCGGATATTCCTCTTTGTCTGTTGTTACGACCGCACCTTCTCCATTCGGGCCTGTCGTAGGCCCATAGATTGTTGGCGGTAAATTTTGAAGACGACCATAAATCAATCGGCTATTTTCCATCCCCCCATCGCCCGGTGCGATGGATAACCTGTAGCGCGTCATATTGGCCGAGATTGCCGCAAAACCACTGAGGTACCTATTGAAATCCAAGTCTAAGTTTGTTCTTGCTTTCAAGAGATGCATAGCAGGCTCAGCATTATATTTAGACTGATTTTTGTCCGTCCAGAACTGGGAGCCTTGATGGGTGTACCCTAATTGGGAATAGTAACGGATGCGTTTCGATCCCCCCGATACATCCATTCCTATACGTTGCATCTGCGTTAACGGTTTGAGGTACATGTCTACCCAGTTATTATTCGGGTAGTATCCGATGCCGCTGCGAAACCCATCGATCTCTTCTTCGGTATATTGTGAGAACTTGCCTGCAGATCTGTTATCATGATATGCGGCCTGATTGCGCAACAAGGCATATTCAGCGGAGCTTATCGATAGCGGGCGATTGGTCATCTCCTGGAAGGCATGATCGTAATAAAACCGGGTTTTAGACTTTCCCACATGGCCTCTTTTGGTGGTAAATACCAACACGCCATTGGCACCCTGAATGCCGTATAATGCCGTTGTCGAGGCATCTTTTAAGAGCGTGACACTTTCCAATTCCTGTGGGTTTATCCATTTATAATCGTCTGTTGGGGAGACCACACCATCTATTACTACAAGAATCTTCCTCCCTCCGAGGGTCGAAATCCCCCTGGAGACCATACCGACGTCGGGATCGAATAAATTATTTACAGACTCGAAATAGTTTAACCCTACTAAATTGCCCGACAAGGTTTGGGATATATTCATCGTCGTCTGCCTCGCTAACACTTCACCACTCACCGAGGCAATCGCACCTGAGAGGGAATTCCTGGTTTGGGTGGTATAACCTAAGTTTATGGTCTCATCGGTGAAGTGTGCGTCTGGGGTCAGCACCACATTTAAGGGCGTACTCCCATCGGTAGACTGTGTAACCGAATGGTATCCGGGCAACGAGAATGTAAGTTCGTAAAGTTCGTTTTCCCCGTTTATGGAGAAGCTTCCATCCGTCGCTGTAAGGGTGTAGGTGCCATCAAATTCGACCTTTACTCCGGCAAGGGGCATGGAAAACACATCAACAACAGTTCCTTTGATCTCAGCTGCGTTTACCGGTGCAGTCCAGAAAAGCATAAAGGCAAGTATTGTATATATTAATCTCTTCATCTATTTTAAATCTTAGCATTTTAAACTTTAGTTCCATCCTGGGTTTTGCCATTCTACACCTGTTGCATTCCGCATACGGATAACATCTTCCCTGTTTATAGGGAGGAGAAGGTATTTGTTTTGCCAGCCTCCTTCACGGGTAGGACCATTCTCATTTTTATTGACATGGATGCGGTTATATTTAAAAGTATCTCCACTTGGGGTTATTTCCATTGCCGAAATATACTTGTCGGTCGCGCTTAAATCGCCGTCCGGATCCGCCCACCGTCTAACGTCGAAGAAACGACACTCTTCAAAGGCAAGCTCTACCCGTCGTTCGTTGCGAAGGCGCAGTCTCATCATATCTTTATCCGCTACCGTCAGGGTAGGCAGTGGTGGCATCCCCACACGGTCACGGATGGCATTAATCTGAGCAGCTGCTTCCTGCTGTAAGCTCAAGTCCCCCCCCTTAGCGATGGCATATTCCAGGGCTGCTTCGGCGAAATTCAACTTAATTTCGGCAAGCCTAAAATATTTCCACGCCGGATCGTTTATCCGGTTCTTATCAGAAGCTCCCGGCCGCCAGAACTTGCGTGCATAATACCCCGTTTTTGTATTCTTGGCGTTCCCGCTCACAAAAGCAATAGTGTGGTCGCCTCCTACAAAACTACTTACCGTAATATCGTCGGTCGTATTCCAGGAAATCTTGTCACCGTTCCTCAGAACCGTGGTGTACAAACGAGGGTCTCTTTCTGCCGCATAAGGATCGGAATCGTTATAGCCTAAACCGACCGCTTCCGGATTGATATTAGGGTGGAGATGGCCAGCGGAACCATCAAGATAGGGATTCGCTAGATCCAGCAGAGGTACCGCTTTCGATATGTTCCCCGACGCATCGTATTCTACCACTTCAAAAGCGTCGACCAACTCTTGGGAAGGCCAATACGCGGTGTACATCGCTGTTCCGGGTAGTCCGGGCAGCGAATTCAGTGACCAGCTTCCAGCGGTCATACGATTGTTTTGCCAGATTGTCTCTTTATCTATCGAAGGTGCATCGAAGCTCGATGTGATTTGATAAAAGGCCGCTGCTTTACCAAAGCGATCATAGATATCGACCGAGTGCGTCGTGAAGAGCATAAAATCATTTGATTCTAAAACAGCGATGGCTTCTTTGTTAATCTCATAAGCCTTTTGCCAGCGCGCGGCCCTCATCTCCTGAGAAACCTCTTTGTTGTATAAATCGCTGGCGGCAAAAAGATACATTTTCGACATGATGGCCCATGCCACCGCTCTGTTCACCCTCAGCTCTTCGCCCGAGGTTCCAGACGTTTGGCTTGGCACAAACCGGTTACGATACGGGAAATCACTTTCGCTAGCGCTGTTTAGCGCAGCACGACAGTCGGCCTCAATGGCTTCGGCTACTTCCCAAACACTGTTCCTTTCGGCGGCCGAATAGTCGTGGGTCAAATCGTACAACTCCATATTATTCAGCGGTACAGGTCCAAACCACTTGACCAACTCTGAGAGATAATATGCACGGAGGACATATGCCTCCGCTTTCCAGCGCCTTTTGTTCCTCGGATCATCAATATTTGCATTGTCGATGCCGTTTATCAACTGTGTGCAGAGGCGTATTTGGGCAAAATAACGCTCCCAATAATTAACCATATTAGTTTGCGCCTGGATACCAGCGCCTACGATAAATGGATGGCTGGTTGCTGTGAGTGTATTTCCATAATAACTGGCCAGGTATTCGTCTCCCGCATATCCCCACGCTTCGTCGCTACAAATTGTCGGATAGTTCGTCCATCCTTGATAAAAGATCGATTTATTTGGCAGATAACTATAACATTGGTTCAAGAGCGCCGCTACACGATCGTTGTCTTGGAATATGTCGTTCAGATCGATTCTGCCGTCAGGAGACTTGTCGAGGATGTCGTTACAAGACGAAAAACACCATCCAATTATTAAAAATACCGGTATAATAAGTTTCACTTTCATAATCTTGTTTTTCATTTTATGCTACACGCACCAACTAAAAGTTGACCATCAGGTTAAATGTCATCATTCGGGAGAGCGGGTATGAATAAACCGATTCTTGTTCCGGATCAATATCTGTCGATATCATTTTGTCCCAAGTAATCAGGTTCTGTCCGATTACCGAAAATCTGGCGCCCTTAAGCTTCACTTTTCGAGACAGGCTTTCCGGTATGGAGTACCCGAGTTCAATCAACTTGAGTCGTACAAAACTTCTATCCTGCACGAAATAGTCGTTATTCCGACGGGACGAATTGGATGACGATGTATGTAAAGCCGGGTGCAATATCGGCTCCCCGTTTAAATAGCGCTCTTCCGACCAGGCCTGACGATGCACGCCGTTGTAGTAACCGGCAAACCCGTCGGGGGCCTCACTGATGAAAAACCCACTGTTCCTTGACGCTTGTGCGATCCCTTGGAATTGCACAGAAAAATCGAAGCCTTTGAATTGGACCCCCAGCATCGCCGAATAATTAATCCGTGGTAGTGCTCCATAGCCTATCGGAACCATATCTTCATCCGATATCTTACCGTCTTCATTTGCGTCGATATAAGCGAAATCCCCTAAGGTTGGCGCACCTACCGTCCCGTTTTCATACATCGGTTTATATTTCGCAAGTTCTTCGGCCGTATTGATGTAACCGTTGCCGTTACTGTAATCGATCCGATACCCCCAGTTCTGTCCATATCTAAACCCTTCTGAATGATAGGGGTATACATATCCTTCGCCCCTGCTTTGTTCTGATATATAGACAATTTGGTTATCGTTAAACGCAAAATTCGTCGATACACTTAATGACAGATCGCTATTAAGGGCCTTTCTATAACCTAAAACGGCTTCATAACCCCAGTTTTTCATCTCACCAATATTTAATAGGGGGAGCTGGGTGATGCCTTGGAACGTCGGTATATCGCTTCTCGTGGCGAGAATTCCTTTACGGAAGTTATTATAATAATCGAAGTTGAAAGAAATTCCCTGCGCCAATTCCAAATCAAGCCCTATATTCCGCTTTTCTTCCGTTTCCCACGTCAGATTAGGGTTCCCTATAAGGTTGAACCCCACTCCATTGCCGTACCCTAAGGAGCCGAAAACGCCACTCGAGGTCATCACGATGTTATCCAGATATAAGAATCTGGCATCGCTATGGGGGTTGTTACCAAATTTATCGTTACCTACTATTCCGTAAGACCCTCGCAACTTCAACATACGAATAGCAGTGGCATTGGCCATAAATTCCTCGTTAGACAGCACCCACCCAAGAGATACGGCAGGGAAAAAGCCAAATCGCTTGGTTGGCGCAAACTGTTCAGACCCGTTGTATCCAAGATTAAGTTCGGCAAGGTAACGCTCATCGTAACCGTATGTCACCCGGCCGGCTACACCAATCATATTGAAGGGCAGTGCTTGCTCATTAGACGTTTGGTATATCCAGTTATCTCTTTGGGCGAGGAACAATCCCGTCACGTTATGTTTTTCCGCAAATGTTCGATTATAATTCAGCTGATATTGCATATTTATACGATATTCAGAAAGATAGTCTCTGGTCAATCGTACAATATTGGCATAGTTACTGCCGTTGTCGACAGGTTCCGCCCAGGTATAGATATGATCTGCGGGATCGTTCACGATATATCGGTGCGACAGAGCGCTCATGCCCCTCAAATACGAATTTCCCACCACGTCGAAAGCAACAAGCGCCTTGGTTGAGAGCCCTTTCGTGATAAAATCAAGATCCCAATCTAAACCAATCGAGCTATTAAAATTTGATTGAGTGGCTTGTGTGTAACCGGCCGTATTTAAGAGTTCCCATATATTGAATCCGCCTAGGGTATATACCGGGATACCAGCTTCAACGTCTTCGCCCAAATTGTTTTTATAACCTGCTACGGTAAGGGGGCCTGGGTCGACGGGTCGTGTTTTACGGACAAAATCGAGTGTTCTCGACGCGATGCCGTTAAAGTCTAGGCCAAGCCCCCCTGCCAGGGGAGCAGTGGATTCCCTGATATCCCCCCCCAAGTCGAGATTGGCCTTCATCCCTTTGGCAAGCTGATAATCTACGTTAAGACGTAGGTTATATCGGTCCATCCGAAACGACGGGTCGTAACCCACCGTACCTTTACCTCCTTCTTGTTTGAAAATACTACCCTGATTCAGGAAACCGCCACTTACGAAATATTGAACGATATCGGTTCCTCCGCTCATGTTAACGTTTACCTGAGACTGAGGTGCAAAGCGCTTAAATATCTCGCCCTCAATGTTTCTATTTGGGTAGAAGGGGTCGTTGCCATCTTTGAATCTAACGATATCAGAATCCGAGAATTCCGGCAATTTGCCATCATTTCTCAACGCTTCGTTACGAAGCTGCGCAAACTCCCATGAATCAATATTATCTCTATGATATAACGGGGACTGCAGGCTTTTCTTAAATAGAACATCAATGTTCATCGACCCCGCTTTTCCTCGCCGTGTTGTGATCAGGATAACGCCATTTGCACCCCTTACCCCAAAAACAGCGGTAGCAGAGGCATCTTTCAAAATGGATATGCTTTCGATCTCCGAAGGATCTAAGGAAGCAATATTATTGCGAGGCACACCGTCGATAAGGATAAGAGGAGAGGTTCCGCCGCCAAATGTCGATATTCCGCGTACGTACATCAACACATCATCCCTGCCCGGCTGGCCACTGGTTTGCAGCGTTGTCAATCCCGGGAGGCGCCCTGCCAGTGCGGCCGAAAGGTTGGGTGCCGAGCTCTTGATAATATCCTCGCGTCCGACGGACGCGACAGCCCCTACAACAGATACTTTCTTTTGTCTTCCATACGCTACTGCAACAACCTCGCTCAGCACATTTGTATCCCCTAGCATCTGGATGTGGAGAAAAGTCTGATCTCCCACGGGTATAAGTTGCGTCGCATATCCTAAGTAGGATACCCTCAATGTCGAGTTTGCCGGAACAGTAATGGAAAAAGCCCCATCGACGTCAGCCACTGCACTGATTGTCGTGTTGGCAACCATAACGGTAACCCCCTCAAGCGGTTTCCCTTCATTGTCGACAATCTTTCCGGAGATCGTTTTCTGAGGCGTTTGGGCATTTCCTGAATATAAAACCCCTGTAAAAAGAAGCAAGAGTATTAAAATTCTCGAAAAAATCGACCAAGCACGAATTCCATTAATCGGTTTTAACGTAGAATGGTTTCTCATATTTCATTTATTTTAGATTAAAAAAATCATTGGTTAATGCTGGGCTAAACGACGACACCCATAATTGGCCGACAACAAATAACCCTCCTGACACAGGAAATCGATGTCAATCGTGTCGCTCCCATCCTGGTTACGAAATAGACCTGCTTCTCCGTGCAACGAGCGACCGACCGTTGGACAATGGTTTTTACCGGGGCACTCGTTCGCGTTGCTATTTTTATTTTATAACTTGAACATTGTCGATTTGATAAAATATGACCCCGTGATGCGCTAGTGTAGGGGAGAGCTTTATCATGTTTTCCGAAAAATCTACGGTGTACGTGTTTGGCTCCATTTTGGCGAGTTCACCATATTCAGCCTCGCGCGAGCGCCAATATTCCAAATCATGCTGTGACTGTAATTGCTGGGGAATATTAGTTGAATATAACGACCACCCGAACGACTCTGACGTGATGCCGCTCACCCTCATATCTTCCTCCCATGTTGGCCAAAAGTTCCCATGGTCGTCGTCAATTACCCACTCCGTGATGGCCGCCTTTCCATCGGATGATCTTACGTTATTAATAATGATGGTCGGACTTTCAGAAGAGGTCGACGACAGATCGGCGTTGTAATTATATACCATCACATAAAGCCTGTTGTTCGCTGCATCGTATGCACTCATTCCGTCTACCTTATTGGAGACCTTAGATGCTTTTCCTTCAATATCGAGTTGTACTTGGTTATGGCCTGTCATTTTGTAGCACAAATTTGCAACATGTGCGCTAACGAGGTCTACTTTACCCCAAACATCCTCTGTGTTTAACCCCCAGTTGGAGAACCAATCCGCTTCCAGTTCATTCATCAATTTAAACATATCCGCATCGGCTGATGCTTGAAAAGTGTGGCCCACCACTCTAGAACTAAGCGGCTTATTGTCTGGACCATTCAGTATCCGTCCTTCATCAATGCCAAATTGCAGGTCAGTAAGGCCACAAGACAGGGCTTTATCCTTAAGTAAATTAATGGTGTTTGCCAGGGAAAGATTAGCACCGACAGGTGTCCCCGGAGTTAGATCATAGAACGAGGCGGCTAAGTAATCGATCTGGGTACCAATAAGGCCGGTCTTGTAATTTGTTCCTGTCGCACAATGTTGTATGAATTCTTGTTCATCCCAGAGCCCTTGCGTACACGTCATGCTATGGGCACCAACAACAAGGTTTTCCTCTCCTATCGCATCCTGAAGCGCAGCAACCGTATAATCATAAAGTTTGAAAAAAGCCTCCTTTGTCTCAGACTTTACTTCCGTTTCGAACCAATCACCGTTTTCGTATTCGGTTAATACCCCCCAGGTCCATGTTTTCACTTCTGCCATTCCAAATTCAGCAATTAGCTCCTCGGCCAAGGCTTTAATGTAATGGTAATAAATATCGTAATCATATGGCGGGCGTGTGTTTACGCCGAACGTGCCCAATTTGGAATTATTTGAATATTTTTCAGGGACAGCGCCAGTTTTTATCATCGGTTTCAATCCTTTTGCCACTACTTGTTTAAGCGCTGTGACTAACGGCGTGAAATTGTAATCGTCCAACGTATTTACGTCTGCAGGATCAATGAATAAATCACGAGAGGCTGCGCCTCCTGTAGCGGTCATGAATTGAATCCTTTTCACAAATGGATATTTTGTCTCAAAGAAATCATTCGGCATCGTCGCTGCTTTATCCATCCAAAATGCGCGAAAATCCCACATATTCATATCCGAGAATATATTCTTAATAGGTTTACCCGACATGGTAGGGTCAATGGTGATGGTTAATTTAGTGGCCGTTTCGTTATTGGTTCCATTATTCGGTAATTCAGGTTTACAGCCGGTAAGCAAT
>Ga0079224_100008222_pt1 | contig 14108 bp, 8 predicted proteins | sample Stecom2015_FD_80414 | JGI IMG/M metagenome (GOLD analysis project Ga0079224, IMG submission 80414) | Agricultural soil microbial communities from Utah to study Nitrogen management - Steer compost 2015 | ecosystem: Environmental > Terrestrial > Soil > Agricultural land | place: USA: Utah...
CATACCTACGGACACGGGGTAATGGCGGCGCCAAGGAGCATATCATAGCTGACACGCTGGAGAGCTGGGACGAAGCTGACCTGCGTGGTATCGTTGAAATGCCGAGCGACGTGCTTTAGTGCCGGGTGCTATTGGGGCGGCCGTTCGCCGGTACCCCAGGCGGTATTCGGGCTGGGGCCCATTTCAAATGTTAATTTACCGCCTTTCATCAAGTCCTGCCAGTACATCCAGTTTTTATTATAATCGTCTCCATCGATCTGAAGCGACTGAACATACATATTTTCGGCGCTGTTGCCTTTGGTTTCAATGACCAGTGTATTGCCGCTGGCCAATTTGATGGTGGCGCGGTCAAAGACGGGACTGCCGAACTGTATGGTTGGCTCGGTGTCCGTCAACCCCTTCACATCAAACAGGCCCAATGCTGCCATAACGTACCAAGCGCCAAGTTGTCCCTGATCTTCATCCTGGCCGAAGCCGTATCCATGTATGGGTTCTACTCCGTAAAACTCCGAGCCGATGGCGCGCGTCCATTTCTGGGTCAGCCAGGGTTTGCCGGAGAAATTGAAGAGCCAACTGATGTGCAGGTTGGGTTGGTTGCCGTGATTGTAAAGGCCGGAGAGGCCTGCAAAGGCGTCAATGGTCTTCCCTCCACCAAAGATATTTGCCCGGGACACCTCAAATATGCTGTCCAAACGGTTGTTGAAAATGTCCTCACCCAGTGCGTCGACGAGCCCTGCCGGATCATGTGGTACGTAAAACGTATATTGCCAGGCATTGCCTTCCTGGAAGCCGCGCCAGGGCTGCGAGGGATCGAAATCGCCGATAAAGTTGCCCGCTGCATCGCGTGGCCGTATGAATCCGGTTTCTTGATCGAATAGGTGACGCCAACCCTCAGAAAGCTTGGTTAGCTGTTGGTAATCAGCTTCTTTGCCCAAGGCCTTCGCAAACTGCGCTACGGCGTGGGCGCTGAAGGCGTATTCCAAGGTGTGGGACGCGCCGAATCCGGATCCTTCATCTGCCGTGTCAAACCCAAGCCGCTCAACATATGGGGCATATCCGCGCTCAACAAACTGGCGTACGTCCATCTTCCCAGCGCCCTCCAGGCGGCCTTCCCAGGAGAGTTCGTTCTTCCGGGCGGCGGCGTAGGCTGTTTCAACATCAAATTCGCGTATGCCTGCCTGGTATGCCGCAGCAATGGCCAGCCCGGTAAAGTTGGTCCCGACGCCGGACACGTATTTGCTGTTGGCAATGCCGTCGCCCAACCATCCGGCATCCTGGTATACCAGCAGCTGGCTTTGTATCCAGTCTGCATAGTATTCCGGATAGGCCATGGCCCATAATTGGGTCAGGTTCCAGAATGCGCCCCAGATAGCATCGGTGTTGTAGTGGTGATGCTTGGGTTTTCCGCTGGCGTCCAGCGGTATCTGGCCTACGCTTCCGTCATTTTTCGGGTAGGCTCCGTTTATATCGCTAGCCAGTCCGCGGCCCAACAGGGCGTGAAAGAGTCCGGTATAGAACTTCCGCTTATCGTCCTGGTTTTTTCCTTCTACGGTGATGCGGCCCAGATAGTCGTTCCATATGCCTAATGCCTGTTCTTTTGCCGCGGCGAAGTCCAGCTCCGCGGCTTCAGAAGCGAGGTTGAGACGGGCATTGGCTATGGAGGTGTAGGACAGCCCCACTTTGGCCGTGACGGCCTCCCCTTCATCCGTATTGAAGGTGAGGTATAGTCCTGCTCCAGGTCCGGTGGCCTGCTTCGCCCCTGAACGGACGGAATCGCCGTTGAAGGCGCCCCACGCCTTAGGCGCTTTGTCCAGGACCGCTGAGAAATACATGGCTATTTCTGCACCGGCCTGGTATTTTTTTACGTACTCAGGTGTGGTGATTACGTAGCCTTCTACCCTGCCGTCTTCAGTCAATGTCACTTGTGCCGTTTTTACCGCTCCGCTTTCGCCTTGTCTGTTGCCGATGTCGAACAGGATATGGGCATCATCTGCCTTGGGAAATACATAACGATGGTAGCCGACGCGCGGCGTGGCTGTCAGCTCCGCCCGTATCCCGTAATCTTTCAGCAGCACCGAATAGAACCCTGAGGTGGCATACTCGTCTGCCTTATCGAACCTGGACCGATAGCCTTGGTCTGGATCCTCCAGCTTCCCCGGCGTTGTTTTCAGCGCCCCGACCATGGGGGCCAGGACTACGCCTCCCACCTGAAACTCGTGGAAATTGGCGAAACCCTCAATCGATTCATGCCGGAAATCGTAACCGACAGCTTCCCACCCTTGTTCATTACCGTAATGACCATTGGTTGAGGGGCCTACTTTAGCCATCCCGAAGGGAACGGCCGCCGGCGTGTAAAAAAACCAGCGTGAATGTGCTGTCCCGATATTTGGGTCGACATAGTCTGAAAGTTGCTGTTTCGCTGTGGTGCCGCAGGAAGCGGCCAGCAGGCTCAGGGCCCATAGCCCCACGTATGTTAATCGCTGTTTCATCGTCTGTATCAACTGTTTTCAAGGTTTATTCACTTTTGTGCTGTGCCCGCTGCTGTTCAATTTGTGCGAAACGCACATAAAGCTCCGGTATGCAGGCCTGGTCAAGTAACCACTTTGGCGTATCCCACTCGTCTTTCTCTCCATTCCAGTCGGCATAGAAAAGGCCGTTCCGGTCGCGGGCGTGCGCATAGGCGTGGTTAACATTGGCCATGATTGCATCTACGTAGGTGGGATTGCCGTCTACGGTATAAAGCGCATGGTATCCCCGGAATAAGACCGTGGTAAACCAAGGCACGTCCAGCAGAGCGGTACGCCCATCTTCCATGGGCTTGCCGAAAAACCGGAATGATCCGCGCGCAAGATACTGCGCCTCTTCCAGAAATGCCTGATCGCCGGTGATTTTATATAGGCTTACCGCGGCTTGTAGCATGGTGCCGGTATTGTAGGTCCACGCGGTCTTTAGTACCGAGCGGTCTGCCGTCTTCATGTCATTCCAGTAGATGCCGCTGCTGTCCCGCAGATGCGCGTGCATCCAATCATAAAATTTCCGGCCCCAGGTCAGATAGTACGGATCCTGGGTCTGTTCATAGATTTTCAGCGCCAGTACCGTGGCTTTCCCGTTGGAGCAGGCAGGTTTTTGGTCACGAACGCCCTCCAGCCAGCTTACCCCACCCCCCAACACATCATCCCAGCCGCTGATGATGAACTCGAACACGCGTTTTGCCCGCTCCAGGTATAGTGGGTTCCCGGTGGCCGCAAATGCATCGATGTAGTCTATACCGACCAGTCCGTTGTCGTCATAGTACCGGTCCACAATCTCGAATTTGGCGGGATACGCCTGGTAGCCAAAAGGCCGCCGGGTGGTGTCCAGGTATTCCTCTTGGCCTTCAATGATCTGCCGGTGCAGCGCGGCAAACCGCGCGGAGTCCAGTTCATACAGCAGGTTAACGGCCGAAGCCATCCCGCTGTAGGGCCAGAGGAAAGAGACTTCCTTGGCCTCCTTTTCGCCGTCATTGAAATACGTCAGGTTTCCGCCCTGGTCATGCGGGAAATGTTCGGCGAACAGTCCGTGTGCCGGTACATGGTACCGCTGGTAGACGGTATCAAAGATATCCATGGCCCGTTGAGCGTATAACTGGTGGCGTGTTACGGCCGTGGGCCGACAAGCGGTTATGCCGACGGCCACCACGCACGCGCACGCCAATAGTAATTGCCATGCCTTAGTTTTCATTGGCAACCTCTCCTTTGAATTGTGCAATCCTCGCATAAATTTCTACCATACACGTTTGGTTGATCAGCCACCGTTCCCGTCCGCGGACCCGGCCGGCCCAGTCTTCCAGGAAAAACCCATTGGCTGTACGCGCCGATTTCCAGGCATGATCTACGTTGGCAATAAGGGTGTGGATGTAAGCCGGATTGGGGTCATGGCGGTACACGTCAAGATAGCCTCGGAATAAAACCGCGGTGAACCACGGATCATGGTCCGGAAAGAACCGGCCGAGACCCGGCACTTCAACCGTGAAGTAGGCATATGAAGCGGCCGCATCGGCCTTGGCCGACTCCAGGTACGCTGGATCACCCAACACTTCGTAAAACAATATGGCGTTGGTGATCATGGCACCGCTATTATAGGTCCACTTCCGCTCATTGACTACCCCGGTATGTGCGTGCACGTCATTCCAGTAAGTGCCGTCTGCAGGATCTTGCATACGGCTTTTTATCCATTGATAAACGCGCTGAGCAAAATCCAGGTATTCGGCGTTTTCACGCTCCCGGTATACCCCGAGGGCTAGTTCGACAGCCAGGGCGCTGGAATTGGTCGCTTTGACGGTATTGGGACTTGCAGGGTCGTTCATCCGGTTTTGCTCACACCAGAATAGTCCGCCGCCTTGATCATCTGACTCACCGGACATGGTAAACCGCAAAGCCGCTTCAGCACGGTCCAGGTATTTCACGTCGCCGGTAACCTCATAGGCCAGCATGTCGTCTATCCCGGCAATTGCATTGTCATCATAGAAACGGTCGCCGCCGCCATATGCCCTTGGATAAGATTGGAACCCAACCGGCGAGCGGGCAGCATCCCAATAGACCTCAATGCCGTCCAGCACGCGGCGAATCGATTCGTCCTGGTAGCCCAAGGACTGCAGTAGCACGGCCCCGGTGTATAGGGTGGAGTGTGACCAGAAGTAGGCTACAGGGTTGTCCCCCGCCTGCGCGGGGTATTGTTCCAGAAACAGGTCTGTTCCGGGAACGCCATAGTGGGTCACGATATGCTGGAATACCGCATGGGCTTTCTCACGATAGGTTCCCGCGTCATATATGGGGTTGCCCGAGCCGCTACCGCCAACCTCAGGCGGATCTGTCACAAAATCACCCCCTACTTTTTCCGTACAGGCGACGGCGCTGATGCTCAGTCCCATTATGCCTATCCATTTCCTTATCATAGCTGTTGGTATTAGCGCACCGTTACCCGGTGTGTGTAGGGTTGCCCGGCAACCAATGACAATTCAACATCAATATGGCCATTATCTGCTGCCGGATCGAATTTATAGGTATGCTCCCACTGGTCGCTGTTAACCGGATATACATAGAAGTAGTTGGCCGGAGCACCTACGGGACTCCCGTTATTTGCCTGCTCGCTTCCCATAAACAGCGTTCCCGACCCGGTGGACAACCTGAACTTATAACGCTCATCACGTCCCCAGGAAAATGGGAAAAATTCCACGGGAATATTCTCGCCACGCCAAGTGCCATAACCGGCGTACTGCAGTGTTCCGATACTTGCATTGTAAGCGGACATGAACAGTTCGACTTCATGGATGGGGTTCAAGCTTGCCGTAGCGTTGTTGAAGTCAACCAGGACGTGGTACACCGCAAGGTCAGCCGTTACCGTTGACTCTCCGGTTCCGGTATGGACGATGCCATCAGCCCCAACGTAGTACCGATCCGCCTCACCTTCCGTACCCGACAGAAGCTGATAGCTTCCCGCTTTCAGGGAGGTATAGATCTCAAAAACGCCGTCTTCCACCTTCTTCATGGGTAGAGCTTCACTCATTTCCGCTCCGGCTTCAGTGGCACTGCCGGTAAGCCAGACATCAGCTGGCACGTTGGCGAACCCCATGGGCCGCGTGACCGTGATGCTCCGCGACTCCGGAGCCCGCAGCCTGTTGGTGCCCTTGCTGGCCAAAACCGTCCACTGCAGGTCGCCGGTCTCCAGCGAGCCGATGCCCGCCGCACTGGCCGCCCGGTTTAATGTGCCGTGGTCCAGTGACAGCGTTGTGGAAACACCGCCGTTATCAGCCAGAACTTTATAAACGGGTGCGGAAAAATCACCCTCAGGGCGGTCAAATATCACTTCGTAGAGAACCACGCCGCCGTCACTGGCTTTTCCCTCATCCCACTCAAAGATCAACGGCGCGCCGCTGGCAGGTGCAATATCAACGACTACGCCGTCAGCCGGGCCGCCCAGGGCCGATGGGGGTGTGAGGTCATCATATAACGTATACTGTTTCTCGCAGGCGGCCCCGAAGGCCAACAGGAGGCTCATCCCGATATAATTTACTAGTTTATACATGGTCTGTCAGTTTTATTGTCCAACCATAAGGTTACCAACCCGGGTTCGTGTCCAGGTTCGGATTACGGTCCCGTTCACTCAGCGGAATGGGCCATAAATAATGCTTTTCCGCATCAAACGTACGGAGGTCAACGCGCTCATACCCGCCATCCGCGGACGACCTGTCAGTCTTCATGCCGTGCAACCAACCATTGAGTACGTTCTCGGCTATGCGCCAGCGCCTGATATCGGCAATCCGCAGCCCTTCCATGGCCAGTTCCACACGGCGTTCCCGCCGGATCATATCCCGCCATGTGTCCTGCGTTCCCTGTGCGTCAAAAGCCAATGCGTCTGGATGGGTAAAACCCGCTCTTTGCCGCAGCGCAGCGATGGTGCGGTTCCATACCGCCTCGTCAAACTGCCCCAGCTCATTTTTGGCCTCTGCATACATGAGCAAAATATCCGCATAGCGCAGCAGGATCAGGTTGAGCCCGGAATTCACGAGGTTCTGCGCTTCCGGATCAAAGAATTTAGCTACGTAGTAGCCCGTCGGCGTGGTATTGGATGAAAAGCCCAGGCTGTTTTCCCCATTACCGGGGGCTGTCCGTATGGTTACCGTTGAACCGTCCGGTCGCGTCCATGGAGCATTGTCATATACCACGGTGGCTGCAAGTCGCGGATCGCGGCCCGCATAGGGATTGCTTTCATCATATCCCGAGCCGGCCTGCCCGATGGGTGCTCCATTTTCCATCAGATAGCTGTCAACCAGCTCCTGGGAGGGAGAAATGGCTGCGTAACCGCCTTCCGTAGGCGGAATCATGAAATACTGGATGCCGTGTGTCCGGCGGATGGGCATGTACTGTACATCCAGAATCACTTCTTGGTTGTTCTCGTTTTCGGGCTTGAATAGCCCTGCATAGCTGGGGAACAGTCCGTACGAGCCCGCTTCATTGGCAAAGAACCGCTCAGCAGCGTCTATTACACCCTGCCAATTGGCATCATACAGATGCGTACGGGCCAGCAGTCCCATGGCGGCCCCCTTGGTGATACGGCCTAGGTCTGCACTTCCATATTCCGTGTTCACAGGCAGATCCGCGTAAGCCAGCTCCAGCTCACTCCGCACGAAATCAGCGACCGCCTGGCGGTCTGCCCGTTGTACGTTGCGTGATTCTTCAATCGAAATCTCGTGTTCGACCAACGGAACACCGCCGAAATGGTTCATGAGCGTGAAATAGTGGAAGGCCCGGATGAAACGGGTTTCGGCTTTGAGGCGTTTGAGTAGACCTTCGTCCAGATCCGGCACGCGATCGATATTGTCCAGCACGGTGTTGCACCTTCTGATGCCGGCATAACGCTGCGCCCACACCTGCTGCATCAGCGGGTGTGCGGCATCATAATTGCCGTTTCCCACGTCACGGACCAGGTTACCGTTACCGGACCGGGTATAAGCGTTGTCTGACAGCGATTCGGAGAACGCCCAGGTTTCCGCATCATATAGATCGCCGTAACACGCGTTTACGGCATTTACCGCATCTGCCTGGGTGTTCCAGAAGGTGAGGTCTGACGCCCGGTCAAGGGGTGCCAGATCCAGCCGCTTGCAGGATTGTGTAACGACACCCAGTACTATTGCATAGAAGATCAATTTTTTCATAACGTGATTACGATTGGTTGTTAATACGTGAAATTCAGACCAATGGCGTAGACGCGGGCCACGGGGTATACCCGTCCGCTCTGTGCCTGCCCATTGAACACCTCCGGATCATTTCCCGCACGCAAGCGGGAAAACGTCAGCAGGTTATGTCCTGAAAAGTATAACCTGCAGTTCGAGAAGCCGGCCCGACCGGCAATACGTTCAGGCAAGGTGTAGCCTACCTGCAGGTTCTTGACACGCAGGTAAGCCGCGTCTTCAATCCAGAAATCGGATTTGGCGGCGTTATTGGCTGACTCCGACCCTACGGTAAGGCGCGGATAGGTGGCGTTAGGGTTATTCGGCGTCCAACGGTCAAGATGGAAGTCCATGACCGGTCCCTCGTTGTTGTTATGGAACGCCTCTGTCGCTTCTCCCCGTATCCACGTGCTGCGCTTTCCCACTCCTTGCAGGAATACGCTCATGTCAAATCCCTTCCAGTTAGCGGAATAGGTGGCTCCAAATGTATACCGGGGAAAGGGATTACCCAGCACCGCGCGGTCCTGTTCATCAATGATGCCGTCTCCGTTTTGATCACGGTAGCGGATATCGCCGGGTTTAACCTGCGATGCAAACGACGGATGAGGTCCTTGAGCCACTTCTTCAGCATTCTGGAAGAATCCGTCCCATTTGTAGGCAAAATACGAATTGATGGGGTCTCCCTCACGTACCAGGGTGTTCACATCAGTCCCATAGATGTAGTACTGCCCCCTGAGGTCAAGCACCCTGTTCCAGGTATCTGACAGATTGATATCCAGGGAATGCGAAAATGCTCCGTGACGCTGCCGCCACCCGACGGTGACTTCAAAGCCCTGGTTGCGCACCACCCCTGCGTTCTGTGTAGGGGACCCGCCGCCGAATACGTCAGGAACCGGAAGGTCAAGCAGGATGTCACTCGTCTTTTTATCGAAGTATTCTAGTGAAAAGGTTAACCGGTTTTTCAGGGCCGCCCCGTCGAGCCCGATGTTGGTCATGGTTGAGGTTTCCCAGGTGATTCCGGTATTGGCGACCTCAAAGAAGGCTCCCGTGGCGGGTGCATTGCCAAACGAGTAGGCCGGCGTGATTTGCTCCACAGTGTTCAGGTAGCGGTACAACCCGATATTCTGGTTGCCCAACTGGCCCCAGGATGCCCGGAGTTTCAGCTCATTGAATGCTGAACTCAACGCTTCAAACGCCGGTTCATTGGTTAACCGCCAAGCGCCGGATACGGATGGAAAAAAGCCGAAGCGGTTGCCTTTGGCGAAGCGCGAGGAGCCATCGTACCTGAAGTTGGCCTCTACCAGGAAGCGGTCGGCGTAGTTATAGTTCACGCGCCCGAACAGCGACGTAAGTGCCCATTCCTCTCCTGTACCGTATGTATTGTTGTCATCCGTGGTGGTGCCGTTGCTGATGACGCCGAAGTCATTGCCGGGAATACCGATCCGGCGGATCTGGCTGATCCGGTACTGGTTATGCTCCTGCGAAAAACCGGCAAGCGCCTGCAACTGATGGCTTCCCCATGCGTTTTCATACGTGGCGGTGACCTGGGAGTTCAGGAGCAATGTCCTGCTGAATTGGTTGGTCACCGAGCTCTCGTTGTCTCCGCCGCCCTGATACGGTGCGTAATCAATGGACTTGCGGAATTCGTCCATGAAGTTGTTCTTCAGATCACCGCCGAACAGACCGCCCAGCTTGAACCCCTTTGCGATCTTCAATTCCGCATGGAGGTTGCCCGATAGCGCATCGTTTGAAAATAGTCTTCGGCCGCCCTCTTCCAGCCGGGCCAGTGAATTGCCGTTGCTCCCACCTGCCAGGGCATAATTTCCGTTTTCATCCACGATGGAATAAATCGGCGGCATCCTGGTAACGGGCTCGATGAGCCATTCCGTCCAGTATGCATGCTCTCTGTTATCGCTGCGGTTATACGCCACAATGCCGCCCACCTGGAGCCGGTCGTTCACCGTGGTGCGCACGTTCAGGCGTGCGTTATATCGCTTCAGACCGTAATCCGGACCCTTAAACTGGCTTTCCTGCTGCATATACCCCGCCGAGAGGAAATAACTGGTAGCCGCTGTGCCGCCGGATACGCTGAGGTTGTGGTTTTGCTGCAGCGCCTCATCGCGGAACAGTGCGGCTATCCAGGACTCATTGGGCCCGTTGTCCCGGAAGGCCTGGATCTGATCCGGCGTAAATTGCGCCGGCAGGCCGGAGTTCAGCAACGCTTCGTTGCGCAATTCGGCATATTCCCAGGAGTTGGCCGGTTTGGGCAGGTTGGTGGGCGTCTGTATACCGACCATGCTGGAAACATCTATCTTGGCCCGGGTGTCCAATGCCCCGCGTTTGGTTGTGACCAAGATCACCCCGTTTGCGGCGCGTGCGCCGTAGATGGCAGATGATGCGGCATCTTTCAATACCGATATGCTTTCAATGTCATTTGGATTCAGGTTGTCAATGCTGCTTGCGATGCCGTCTACGATGACCAGCGGATTGGCGTCTCCCAGCGTGCCGAGCCCGCGTACATTGATGCTTAGAGCAGACCCCGGTTCACTGGAATTCTGTTGGATGGTCACCCCCGCGGCAGCTCCCTGCAAGGCTCCCACGGCATTAGCCACGGGGCGGTCCCGCAAGCGCTCGCCGCTGACTGATGTCACCGCTCCACTGACGTTTGATTTCTTCTGGACACCGTAGGCTACCACCACCACCTCATCCAAGTTGGCAACCGTGCGCTCCAGCTGCGCGGTGACGGAGGTTTGCGAGGCTTCCACCTCGATTTCTTGGGAAGCAAAGCCCACACCGTTCACCACGATGGTCTGCGCGCCTTCCGGCACGGTAAGGCTGAACCGGCCATCCGACCCGGTTGATGTACCGCCTGAAGCAACGCCTTTAACGGTCACCGATACCCCTGGCACCGGCTGCCGTTCCTCATCCAGCACCATACCGGTCACCTGCCGTCCGCCTTGCTGCTGCGCGAAGAGCGCAACCGTGTGCAAAACAATGGCGATGACTAATAGGCCAATCCTGCAAAAATTGGTTTTACGTATCATATTGGTTTTAATTTGGTTTTTTTTGTTATTTATCTTTCTCCAACCACTCCCGTTCAATATCTTCTAATGATTTGCCCTTGGTGTCCGGCAACAACCGGTATACCGTGATGAAAGCGAGCGCGCACCACAATGCGAAAAACCAGAAAGTAAAGGCTGCGCCAATACCTTCCAGCAATATGGGCGTGAGCTGTCCGATAATGGTGTCTGCCACCCACATGACCATGATGCTGAGTGCTATGGCTCTTCCGCGGATATGAGCGGGAAAAATCTCTGCTGCGACTACGAACTTCAACGGGCCGATGGAAAATGCGAAGCTGGCCAGAAAGACGATGACCGAGCCCAATAGCAATACGCCGCCCACATTTTCTGCGTGGAGGCAGGCTCCTACAACCACGAGGCTCACTGCCGCCGCCAGCGTCCCCACAAGGTAGAGCGGCCGCCGCCCAAGCTTATCTACCTTCCAGACCGCTATCAGCGTAAACACCATATTGGCTACCCCGAAGACGATCTGGCTCTGCAATGAGTTTGACAGGCTCACGCCGGTCGCATTCAGAATGCTTGGGCCATAGTAAATGATTGCATTGATTCCACAGAACTGCGAAAACAATGGCAGGAGCAACCCCAGAAGCAATGCTTTGCGCCATCTGGGCGCAAACAGTTCCCGGTAAGGGGCCTGACGCTGCGTTCCCTGCAGCCGCCTGCTTTCCATATCTGCGTTGGCTTCTGCCTCACCCACAAACCGCTTCAGCAGCGCCATTCCGGCGGCTGACCGGCCTTGCTGTATGAGCCACCGGGGACTCTCTGGAATAGCCATCAACCCGAACAGGAACGCCAGCGCGGGCAGTGCCTCCACTATGAACATGCCCCTCCATACTTCTTTGCCGAATCCTACACCCAGCCAGCCTGCTGCCTGCGTGCCCGCGGTTTCCGCGATCTGCAGCAAATAGGCATTGCTCAGGTAGGCCATGAGGATTCCTAAGGTCACGGCCAGCTGGTAATAAGTCACCAGCCGTCCTCTCACGCTTGCCGGGGCGATCTCGGAAATATACAGTGGCACCATGCTGGACGCAATACCCACACCCATACCGCCCAGTATCCGTGCCCAAACAATTGATGGGAAGGTCTGCAGCAGCCCACAACCGAGCGCAGACAGCAAAAAGAGCGTAGCTGCAAGCACCAGCATGCGCCGGCGGCCGTAGCGGTCTCCCAGCTCTCCAGATATGGCCACCCCTGCAATACAGCCCACCAGTGCCGAGGAAACGAACCAACCCTGCTGGAACGCCGAAAGCGAAAACTGTTCAGTGACCAATGGCAATACCCCGGAGACTACCGCCATGTCAAATCCGAACAGGAATCCGCCCAATGCCGCTACGGCACAAGCGAACCACAGGATCTTTGGGTGTTTACGACGCTGGTTCATAATTGTCCTTGACAAATGCCTTTACCACTTTGGCTGTACCGCCCCCCTTGTTTATCAGGGTGTACCGCGAAACGGCCGCGGGAATCACAAAGGTTTCTGCATACCGGAATAGGGTTTCCCGGTCGCCTATCCGCACTGACACCTCAGTGCCTTCTACCAGCATCATCACATGGCAGGCCTGTACGGTTTCAACGGTCACTTCCGCTTCAAATTCAATGCGATGCACGTCATAGAAATGTGCCTCATGTGTAGGTACGTGGACGGTCTTCCAACCCTGGCCTTGCTCCAATACATAAGGTTTAGAGATATGTTCCTCCCGCACGCGCGCGCCTTTCCGGTCAAACCGCAGGTTATTGAACGCATGTTCGATATTGATGGGACGCGGATTTCCGTTCAGGTCCTTGCTCAGCCAGTCATACATCTTAAACGTGAAAATGTAAGGGGTGGCGCTGATCTCAAGGACAAGGTTGTTTTTACCTGAACTATGCACGGTACCGTTGGGAATGAGGAACAAATCATGCTTTGCTGCCGGAAACCGCTGTACATACTTTTCAATGTCTACCGTAACGTTGTTCTCAAGGCTGTTTTCCAACTCCCGCCGGAAGGTCTTAGGGTCGATGTCATCCTGAAAGCCCAAGTATACCTTTGCGTCCGGTGCACAGTCCAGGATGTAGTACGTCTCATCCTGGGTAATCACCTCGCCGAAGTGTTCACGGATATAGGGCAAAGACGGATGGCACTGGATGGACAGATTGCCTCCATCAAACGTGTCCAGAAAATCAAAACGGATGGGAAACTCGCTGCCGAAGTGCCCATGGTGCTTACCGAGCACCCTTTCCCCTTCCATGATCATCAAACAGTCAAACGAGACCTCCAGCAACAACCCGTCCCGCTCAAACACCAGCCCGTTTTCCGGGGCAATGAGCTCAAACGACCATGCGTAGTTGGGTTCTTCCGGATTAACCTGGGGAATGTGCTTCTTGATCCACTGCCCGCCCCAGGAACCCGGGGTAAACCATGGGCGCGGCCTGAACACTGACTGCGAAAGGCTTTTCAGGCCACTGAACACGTCAGATGCGTGAGCCCATGTTATCCAGTCAATGCCCTGGCCGTCTGCCAGAATATCCGCACGGTGCAACAACTCTTCTTTATGCTTGTTGCAAACCACCCAATCCACAAAGTAAAACCGTTTGTACATCGCCGCCGGCTTTTCCGGTGATGACTTACCCAGGTTGGTAATTGAGCCGGCGTTCATCCTGTGCTGCAACTCGTTCTTCGGCAGATCAATGTAAATCACCGACGCATCCCAACCGGTCAGCGCAGCCCCCGTGCCGATCACGATGTTGACGGTGCTGTGCGGATCCGGCTTGACGTCCGCGAGCGCGTCCCACCGGTAAAAATCCCTCAGCTGAAGCGACGTTTTGGTTCCCCATACCGAATCCGGGGTTCCCAAAAACGGCTGAACCAGCTGCTCTATCTCAGCCTCCGGCTTCAGGAAATCACTCATTTGATACTGATTCACCTTTGCGCCCCGTTTTTCCAATTCAACGGTTAAGTCCGCCCCTATACGGTCCCAGAAGTTACCGACGTAACCATCAATCACTACGGTTTTCTGGCCCACTATCCATTCTGCCAACGAGTCGTATCCGAAGTGGATTTTCCCGCCCTCCAACGGGTGTGCGGGATAAATATCATACCCGTTCACACCCGCTGCGGGACGCTGCGCCGGCATGATCTCCTGCTTTGTCTTCCGCAATCCTGCAATACTCGACTTTCCTGTTGCTTCCGGTGACTCAGTGTCCCCTTTCAATTCTGTTGACATAATAATTTAGTAAATGATATATATGTATGGACATACTATTAAGCTATGGACAAATCACCACTCAATAACCCCTAATAACCGACAAAAGTTGACGTATCAGGCAATTGGCTCACA
>Ga0079224_100008223_pt1 | contig 14108 bp, 7 predicted proteins | sample Stecom2015_FD_80414 | JGI IMG/M metagenome (GOLD analysis project Ga0079224, IMG submission 80414) | Agricultural soil microbial communities from Utah to study Nitrogen management - Steer compost 2015 | ecosystem: Environmental > Terrestrial > Soil > Agricultural land | place: USA: Utah...
AGAGTGCCGTAGCCCCCATGAACACCAGTACGATCCGATAGCTGGAGACCGCAAACCGGTGAAGTCTGAAAAAATTACGCTGGCCGATGCTATTACCCGTTTTGATGGTAGCCGCGGCAGCTATCCCGCTCGCCATCATGTAAGTCATCGCAGCAAGCGTAATGGCCACCTGGTGAGCCGCCTGCTCACTTGCACCGATGGTGCCGGCTATGACTGCGGCGGCGGCAAAAGCACCCACTTCAAACACTTGTTGCAACGCCACGGGCGCTCCGATTTTCAGGAGAGCCACCATCCGGAATCGCTGAATGTTCCACAATCCGAACCCGTATAGATACCGTTTGAAGTTTGACGATCGGAAGATGTATACCCCCATAACCAGCGCCATCAGGCACCGGTCGGTCAGGGTGGCATACCCCACACCCCGCACTCCCATAGGCGGTACACCGAACATCCCCTTCACAAAAATCACCGCCAATATGACGTTCAGGACATTACCCCATAACGTAATATGCATGGCTTGCCTAGTAAATCCCAATCCTTCCGCGAACTGCTTGAATGCATTAAACACCATCAGCGGCATCATGGAAAGACTCAGGATAAACAGGTAGGGTTTGGCTTCCCGGACCACGTTAGGATCTTGGTCAAGGTGTTCGATCGCCCACATCGAACCGAAATAGACGATCGCAAACAGCAAAACCCCAACCCCGACATTAATCCATAAGCTGTTGGAAAGCAATACGCCGCACTCGGAAAAGTTCTTTTTTCCATTCTCCTGAGCAATCAGCGGCGTTAGACCGTACGAAATACCGATGCCAACAACCATAACAATCATAAAGACGCTGTGTACCAACGACACCGCCGCAAGGGGAACGGTACCCGCAAAATGACCGACCACCACGCTATCTGCCGTGTGGACGAGCATATGCCCCAGCTGAGAAATCATTACCGGGCCCGCTAATGCGAGTGTACTGAAATAGTATAGTTTGTACGATTTGAATCCTTGGTGCACATACCCTCCCTTTTTATTGAAGCCGCAAAGGTACGAAGAAGTAACGTTGCCGATCTATAAAACCGACAAATATGTCCCCACGCCCATGGAGGAAGCCGCAGACAAGTAGGCCGGTGCCGCGACCACGAGCCGGACCAATTTGGTGGGTAAATAGCCGAAATACTTACGGAAAGCGGCTGAGAAATGAGAGGCGTATTTATACCCCACCACCTGCGCGACGGCAGATACTTTGAGGTTTTCGTCCAATAACAGGGACCGTGCCAGCTCCATTCTGCGGGCTGTCAGATAACCGAAAACCGTTATACCATATACAGCCTTGAAGTTGTTTTTGAGACTGGTTTCATTGGTCCCTACCTCGTGCGCCAGCTTGACCAGGGAATAGTCGGCGGCTGGATCGTCATGAAGCATGGCGCGGACTTTCTTAACGCGCTCCAACTCCTCGGGCCTTAGATGCGCCGCCCCCTCCCACTGAACATAATCCTCTGCTTTCTCCAGAAAAAGAACCAACAGTTCCGCAAGCTTCAACTGGACAAATGCCGACTGCAAGTACTCGGGCTTATGCTCATGCAGGATCTGCTGTATAACCGATAGTTTACGCATGCCCAGCTGCATATGCGCATGAAACAGCCATGTACACTGATCCGCATTCAGCAACCCACGGAAGCGTGGATGGCTATCAGCGACGGGCAGGGATATATCTGAAATGTTTACTACCAGCATAAACAGTTCGCACCCCTCCGAACCGTCAATCACTAGTTTCTGGGAACAACCTGCTTTTACGAAAGAACAATTGCAGTCGCCGGAAGCGAATGCTTTTGCCTTTGCGCCTCTTCCCATGCGGATACCGGCCCCCTTCGTTAGAAAGACTAATCGAAGTTCGGGCCGCGGTTGCGGTAAAATCTCGCACTGATAAACAAGCGACAACGTACTGTAGATCCGGTAATACGTAAAAATCCCGAAGCGCCGGATATCTAAGCCACCACCCACCAGCGGAACGTAATGAGCACTTCCGTCTGCCACTGTTTCATGGGTTAACGTGTTATCATCCAGAGAAAATTCCGCCATTTATAACTTGTATTCCGTAAGATATAATTTCAAGGTATTCCATCCACCTATATTTGCGCCAAAAATACATTATTTAGACCACATATAAATAAGGATTCAAAAAAAGAAATGCATCGGTTAGTTTCCTCTCTATGTCTGTTGCTTACAACGCTCACTGCAATAGCCCAAACCGGTGCCCTTTCCGGCATCGTCACCACGGCATCGGGGCAGCCTGTTGTGGGCGCTTCTGTATCGCTAAGTCCCGGCAACTACGTAACGATGACAGATGAAGATGGTCGATATGCGATCAGAAACCTCGCGTTCGGAACTTACCAGTTAACTGTTACATCACTGGAAATAGAACGCATAACCGTGCCGGTCATGTTCCACCAACGCCATCAAAACAAAAATATAGAGGCGAGGGTCAATCGGGGCAGTCGGCTTGAGGAAGTGGCCGTTACACGAAACACCGAGAAAAGGAAGATGGAGACCAGCGGCTTTGCGGTTGCGGTTGTGGAGACTAAAGAGGCTTCCTTGCGAAATCTAACAACCAACGAGTTGCTGGATCGGACCGTAGGTGTACGTGTCCGCCAGAACGGTGGTATCGGGTCACAGATTGAATATAACCTAAATGGACTATCCGGAGGCGCCGTAGGATTGTTTCTAGATGGAATTGAGGTATCCACGTACGGGTCTTCGTTCAACCTAAATAACATTCCGCCTGCCATGATCGAGCGCATCGAAATATACAAAGGAGTCCTGCCCTCCCACTTGACCGGCGATTACGTGGGCGGAGCCATCAACGTGGTAATGAAAAAAGACGCGTCGCGGAACAATATCTCGCTGGCAACATCCTACGGGTCATTTAACACCTTCCAGTCCGATATCGGTGCCACGTTCCGGGATAACAAAAGTGGGTTTTCCGTACGCGCAACCGGATTCCATATTTATACCGACAACAGCTATACGACCTGGGGTCGTTCCACGACGTATGTAAACCACCTACAACAGATTACCCGACCCTACCGTGCTAAGCGGTTTAATGACACTTACAAATCATTAGGTGGACGTCTTGAAGCCGGCTTTACAGATGTGAAATGGGCAGACCATTTCTTTTTGGGTTATACCGTTTCGGATACGTACAACGAAATACCTCACGGCACCACCATGGCCGTCCCCTACGTGGGCCGTTTTACCGAATACCAGGCTCATGTATTGAGCCTAAATTACAGCAAAAAAGACCTTCTGATGGATGGACTGGCGTTGAACATCAACGCGGTACAGAGCAACCGAAGCACCTACCTGCAGGATACGGTCGGTTTCGCCTATAATTGGGACGGTACCATACGGGAGGTCATTGAATTTGGAGAGCGCGTTCCCCTGCGCACATCCGGAGGCGGTCAGCAGGGAGAAAAGACGATTTCTCAGGTCGACCGAAAGATTACCAACATCCGGTCGAATCTGGGTTATACCATCGCACGCAAACACCGTTTGTCTCTTAACCACAAATTTGAAATGACAAACAGGGATGACGTCGACCTGTTAAATCCCATCAACAAAGATCTGGCAACGCTGAGCGATGTAGCTAAAAACATCCTTTCTTTCAATTACGAGGCCCAGACGCTGGACGACAAGCTGATTACCAACCTGCTTCTCAAGTACACCGTAAACCGCACCAGCCGAAGCAAACCTGAGCTGATCAAGCAAAATGGGCAGAACGCCATTATACGGCGTGACACCACGACATTTGCAGACAACATCGGATACGGGGCCACGCTTTCTTACAACATGGTTTCAAGCCTGTTTTTAATTGCCTCCGCTGAAAACGCCTTCATCATGCCCAATGAAACACATCTGTACGGTGACCCGGAAACAAATATTCTGGCAAACCCAAATCTTCAACCTGAGAAAAATGTAAACTATAACCTCGGCTTCCGGTGGGGAGCGTTTGATACTGAAAAACATAAGCTTTCCTTCTACGGGAGTGCTTTCTGGCGCAACGGCTTTGATAAAATTACGCAGCAGGTGGTGGATGCCGACGAAATTGAACACGAAGAAGATGCTGACATCCAGACAACCCGGTATATAAACCTTGGGCGCACCCAGGCGCTCGGCATTGAAGGCGAGATAATCTACAGCTACAAAAATCGGCTGAATGCCATTCTCAATTTTTCGAAATTCAACAACCTGTTCAAAGGGGGATCCGACGGCAGTGGCCGAGAGCACGACCTATACAACGAACAGGTACCCAACGAACCGTTTTTCACGATCAACAGCAATATACAATATCGGTTGAACCATATTTTCCAACCCGAATCCGTGCTGAACCTATATTACAATACCGGTTATGTCGGCCAGTACTACGTGGTGTGGGGAGCACCAGAATGGTCCAAAACCCCTGCGCAATTCACACACGACATCGGTGCTAGTTACCGCTTCCCGACGGGGAAGTTCGTCGCCAGCCTGGACCTTAAAAACCTTTTCAACGCAGAGGTGTACGATAATTTCATGGTCCAGAAGCCAGGTCGGAGCGTATTTATCAAATTAAATTACACGATTACGAAATTCTAATATAAACACAAACAGGATGAAAAATCAATTAGCCAACGTAATGTATGTCGCAGCCCTTGCGGCTGTAACCCTGAGCAGTTGCAGTAAAGATGATAATGGGCCGGAACCCAATCCGGGAGAAGACGGAAAACGGTGGATTACACTGACGGCCGCTTTCCCCGACGCGAGCGGCACACCCGGCAACGGAGGTACCTTGGCATACGCCATTTCGCACGAAGAGGCGGTCGACCCCAACCACACTGTTCGCATATTTGACACGGGACAGGGATTTTCTCTAAAATCGCAGCGAACAGCACGGGTACAAGGCTCCGATGATGGAAGGTTTTTATACAACATCCAATATACGGGTGCCGACGGCGGTGTATTCAACAAGTACAGCGTGCACGGTGGCAACGATTTCAAGGAGGAAGGTTCAGAACTTAATACGGCGGTTATTTTGGGTACCTCCCCCCGTTGGACCAAGGCTGCCGAGGGCATCGGCGTAGGGGTTTCCTTTGGAGAGGCCCAGGACCCTTACACCGGGCAGGCACCTAATTTTATCTATCGGAATCCGAAAGGGAAGATCCGGATCGCGAACATTGACCTTAACAGTACGGCCATTACTAATACCGGAAGTGTTGACGTCAATTTGGGTGAAGAGCGGGAAGCACAGGGATATCACGTCTGGCGTGCAGACGTACCTGTGCTGAATGCCGCTAAAGATAAACTGTTCATTGGCCTGGGAATCCGCCGCCACGACGTGAACGGTACCGTAACATACAACGATGACGGCGCGATCAGCGGTTGGCAGACCACCAACGAAAGGGAACTGGGAACGACCACCCTGGTGGTTGACTATCCCACTCTCCGCAACCCCAAATTCATCACTTCATCGGTAGCCAAAACGGATAACCTTTCCTACCGGACGATGACACAGTACATAGGCACGGATGGACATATATACCAGGCAGCCACGGCGTCTGGATCAGGCCATCAGATTCTTCGGATCGACAAGGCAACAAACGAATATGATGACTCCTATGAGTTCAACCTGAACGTCGCTTTGGGCATTACCGATGCAGGCATCCGCGCGTTCCGGTATATCGAAGACGGTATCGGGGTTGTCCTATATACCCGGACAGGAACTTCGGGTGGTTACGTGGCATTGATCGACCTGAACACAAAAACGGCCACCAAACTGGCGACAGAACAAGAAGAAGACGAAGCATATTCCGGATCACAGTTCACCTTCTCCCAATACCAGAACATCGGAGTGAGCGGCGACTTTATCTATTTGCCGCTTACACCCACGGGCAAAGATGGAAACGTGTATGTCATCAACTGGAAGACCAAAGAAGTTATCAAAGGAGCTAAGTTAGTAAACCAGTCGGGCAGCCATTACTTAGGAGCTTATTAATGGTAACTCTAATCCATACATATGAGGAAGAAGCCTGATCACGGCTTCTCCCTTATGTAGCTATAGAACAAATTATGGCCAGAACAATGCGCAAAACGTCGGCTTGGCAAAAAACGAGGAAGGTGTTCAACGATATCCACCTTTGGACGGGCCTGATCAGTGGGATTATTGTTATCGTCATCTGCTTCAGCGGCACCATTTACACCTATAACACAGAACTACGTGAATGGGCTGCCCCCCATCTGTTTAAAGTACACGTTCCAACCGGCGCGGAACGTTTGCCCGTTGACTCCCTGATACCCAAAATTGCTGAGCGTTCCGGTGGTACCGTTACCGCGATTACCGTCCCCGCGGACCCGACTCGTACCTACCAGGTGGCCACACGGATAAAGGGCGACCAGAGTCGTTTCGGCACCACCTATTACGTCAACCCTTACGATGGCAACGTGACCGGCACATCAAAGGAAAAAACGAAAACTGCCGAATTTTTGCAGACGCTGTTCAGCCTTCACCGTTGGCTGCTGCTCGATCGGATCGAGAAGCCGTTGTTCGGCAAATTGCCGAACAGGCAGTTGGGCAGTTATATCTCCGGAACAGCCACCATTCTTTTTACCCTTGGCGTGCTGACCGGTATGGTCATTTGGTTCCCACAGAAGCTTAGAAATTGGCGACGCGGGCTAACCATTAAATGGAAAGCCAATTGGAAGCGGGTTAACCACGACCTTCATAACACACTGGCATTTTATTCGCTTATCTTTCTGTTCGTTATGGGCATTACGGGGCCGCAATGGTCGTTTCCATGGTACCGTACCGGACTGCAGAAAACCTTGGGCACATACAAAGAGCAGCCCGCCGGACGAGGCGGTGCCGGGCATGGCCGGGGCGGGGGCGGACGCGGAATCGATGAACGGAGCAAAACGATCCGCAAGGACCAGACATATCTGCCATTGTTCCCCGTTTCAACTTACCTCGCGGCGGCCGATCAAGTGTTACCATATGTAGGTGATTACCGCCTGACATTGCCGCAGGATGCGGATAGTCCGGTCTTGGTCACTAAAAACCGGACAGGTTTCTTTGCTCCGGCAGCGGGCGACCAGGTAAGTCTGGACGCTTCCACAGCCGCCATCAAAGATATACAGATTTTCCGAAAAAAACCTCTCAATGAACGGGTGGTCGGTTCCATTAAGGCACTCCATGTTGGCGATGTATATGGCCAGTTCACAAAGCTGATTTATTTTCTGGCATGTTTGATTGCCACGTCGCTCCCCATTACCGGAACACTAATTTGGGTCAATAAAATGAAAAAGAAGAACAACCGATAACAATCAAACCAAGAAAAATAACAACAAAACTCATCTTTTACTTAAAAAACGTCAACAAATTCAGTTTTTTTATAAAAAAATAAAAATTCATATGGAGGTTTTTCTGCCGTGAGTTGACTTTAAGTCAACAAACAGCAGTAATGGACAGCAATACGATCAAAGATCTTATAGAAAAACACCTCAATTCAACAGCAACACCCGAAGAAGAGGCAAATTTAATGACGTGGTATACTACCGTTGAAGATTCTTCTTATACAGCTAACCTATCTCCGTCAAAAAAAGCTGAATTGGCCGAAAGCATGCTCACGGAGATCAGAAAAAGAACCGGTCAAACACCTTCTTCCCACACAAAACCATATCGTCCTGTAATTCTATGGAAATGGTCGGCCGCAGCAGCGCTCATCCTGGCACTGACCGGACACCTTGTCATCCAGCAATCGGACCGACCTGTACTGCTACATACGGCTTTCGGAGAAGTTAAAACCGTGGTTTTATCGGACAGTTCCGAAATCATGCTTAACGGCAACTCCACGATCAAGCTGGGCGACAACGACCGGGAGCTTTGGCTGGAGGGCGAGGCATTCTTTCATATAAAGAAAAAAGCGGACAAACAACGTTTCGTTGTGCACGTCGCAGATACGTTATCCATCGAAGTACTTGGTACCGAATTTAATGTACAGCAGCGGAAATCCGGAACCTCCATCGCCCTGAAAAGTGGGAAGATCAGACTATATCGCAACTATCGGAACGGAGCCTTGCAAACCGTCGATATGGAACCGAACGATATTGTCTACCTCAAACAGCAGCTGTCAAAAGGCATGGAAAAATCTACTGTTAAAAACCTGGAACAACAGCTAGCATGGCGGCAACAGAAACTGCATTTGGAAGACACGCCGCTATCACAGATCATCGAAACACTGGAAGAAACTTATGGTATCCGTGCCACGGTCTCTACCGACACCATCTTGCAGCGCAGTGCAACAGGATCGATGCCGATCGATCCCGCCTATCCTGAACGGGCGCTCAATAACATCGCAGAGTTGTATAATCTATCACTTACCACAAATCAAGTCCCTAACATGAACACAGAACAACTATTTATACTGAAGCCTAGGTAACACCGCTTAGGCAGCTGCTTGAACTTAATGGAAAGAACAGGTAACGCACGTGGGAACCCCACCGTGAAGGGACATCTCTTGCCTAGCCCAACGCGTTACGAAAATTTTAACGAACTCATTATAAAAAATATTATGCAAATACCTACCTCAAAAAAAATGATCTGTTATCCCATGTGTTTGCTGCTATTTTCATCCTTTTCCTTAAATGCACAAACTTTTGCCAGTTATGTTCCACGACATGCCGAATATACAGCCGAACGGTCAGAGGCCGTTGTCTATCTGGAATCGGCTTTAAAGGAGGTAGAAAAGACGTTCGAAGTATCTGTGGCTTATCGAACGGGTGTCGTCGACGGCATCGCTCTTTCAGCAGATGCATTGACGCCCAAGACAAACGCGCAGGAAACTCTGTCGCACCTTCTGCGGAATAGCGGCCTGCTATTTAAAGAAACCGATCGGGGGTTCTTCATCGTTTACAAAAACCCGTTCCAGGAACGCACCATTACGGGCAAAGTAACCGATGAGACAAACACGCCCATTGCGGGGGTCAGTGTAACGGTGAGGGGAACGTCCACTACAGCGGCGACGGATGCCGAAGGCAATTATCGAATTACTGTTCCGGACGGAAAAGACAGCCTTAGTTTCTACTACATCGGCTACATGCGGTTTACGGAAGCTGTAAACGACCGTCCCGTAATCAACAGCCAGTTGTCACCAGACAACCTCGCCCTCTCGGAAGTAGTCGTTACCGCTGCGGGCATTGAACGGAAGTCTAATACGTTGGGTTATTCTGTATCCACGGTAAACGCCAACAACCTTGCCCAGAAAAATGAACCGGATCCGGTACGCGCATTGACCGGCAAAATCGCGGGGGTGAATATTCAGGGTGCCGGAGGGGTCGCCGGAGGAGCCACAAACATCACTATACGGGGCAACTCGTCTCTCGGAAACAACAACCAGCCGCTGTACGTAGTAGACGGCATTCCCTTCGATAATTCCACTTTTGGTCCGGTTGGGGAACGCAATACGCAAAGCGCTCAGTCAACGGGTAGCCGGGCATTTGACCTAGATCCGAACAACATTGAGAGCATGACCGTTCTGAAAGGAGCGGCAGCGGCCGCACTGTACGGTTCCCGTGCCGCCAACGGTGCTATCATCATCACCACCAAAGCGTCCGCCAAGCGCAGCAGAAAGGGAACGGAAATCACGTTGAACACGTCGTACTCCATGGAAGAAGTAGCTGGTCTGCCTGACTACCAGCAAACGTATGGCATGGGGACCAACTTCGATTACCGCGATGGGGTATACGGATCCTCCGGCTCCGCGTACTCCTCGCGCGAAACGGTGCCGCATCCCCTGGCGCCGCTAGTTTCGTCAAAAGACTTCCCTGAGTTTTTTGAAGCCGACGGAGTCACGCCTGTTCAGGTACCCTATCAGTCATATGCGGGAAGGGCACAACATGACTTTTTCCGGACGGGGGGCGTCCTCGAAACCGCTCTGAGTATCAATAGCGGATCCGAAAAAGGAAACTTTACGGTAGGACTCAGCCGGATGAAAAACAACGGGATGATTCCGGGCAATGAAGTAAACCGTACATCGATGAGCGTGGGCGGAAATATTCGCATGGACAACAAGTTTTACGCAAGCGGCACCATCAATTACGTGATGACCGATCAGACCACGCCCCCGATTGGCGGGGAAGGAAGCATCATGGAAAACCTCTACTACCTTCCCACAAGCTACGACTTAACGGGACTACCCTATGAAAACCCCAACACGGGGGCCAGCGTTTATGCCAGGGCCGGCCTGGATAACCCCTACTGGTCTGTCTTACATAGTCCGTCAACCAGCAACGTAGACCGCTATTATGGTAACTTTGTGCTCGGATTCGACCCATTTGAGTGGTTAAACATCCAAAATGCGGTAGGCTTTAATGCCTATACCGACCGACGGCTGAGTGTGTTGGGCAAAGGATCTTCTGTATATGCCAACGGCTCCATGACGGCAGATAACATATATCGTCAGGAGCTGGACAATACGCTACTACTCACGTTTACCAAGTCATTCGGTGACGACTATTCCCTACGGGCTATTTTGGGAAACAATGTCAATCAACGGAAGACAGCGCGTTCGGTGTTCGATGGCGATCGCATCATTACCGCCGGAATTAATGATATTAGCAACACGTCAACCATTACTCGCGGGGCCCTTCCGGATAACCGGGCGAACATCAAGCAGCGCTATTATGCATTTTTTGCCGATATTACCCTGGATTATAAAGACTACGCATCACTGAATCTGGTTGGCAGGAACGACGTCTCCTCTACACTTCCCAGGGATAACCGTAGCTACTTTTACGGTGGAGCAAATGGCTCGCTCAATTTCACCAATGCATTTGATATACAGAGTGATATCCTCAACAACGGAACGGTCCGCATCGGCTATACACGGGTAGGCAACGAGGCTTCCCCCTATTTAACAGTCAACGTCTATAATGCTAATCAGGTGGCAGGCGATCTTTCTGCACCTTTCTCGAACGGTTCCGTATCCAATATCAGTACACTCACCCTTTCCAACCTGATGACAAACGCTACGCTCGAACCGGAATTCATTACCGAGTTTGAAGTGGGTACCGAACTCCGTATGTTCAAAAGCCGGGTAACGCTGGACGTCACCTACTATAATAAGAAAAGTACGTCACAGATTTTCACGGTGGACGCTGCCCCCTCAACCGGGTTCACACAGCGGATTATCAATCTTGGACAGACATCAAACAAGGGCGTAGAGATCATGCTGAACGCTTCTCCTTTTCGGAATGCAGACGGGTTCGGCTGGGACATCAACGCGAATTTCACCCAGAATCGCAATATGGTGGACAACCTGGGAGGCTATGCACAATTGGTGTACAACCAGAACAGCGTGCACATCCCTGGCAAACCCTATGGTATGCTGTACTACGCTCGCTATGCAAGGGATGAAGAAGGAAACATCCTGGTCAACCCACAAACGGGAAAACCGATCAATGCGGGTACCAACGGCCCGGTTGGCAATCCAAACCCCAGGTTTATGGCCGGTCTCAGCAATACCCTGTCGTTTAAAGGTATCACGCTCGATGTGCTCTTCGATTGGAAGGAAGGCGGGGCGATTTACTCATCCAACGTGGGCAATGCCATGTCACGGGGCGTATCCCGTGACACCGAAGACCGCGAGCTACTTTATATTGCGCCCGGCGTGTTGGGCGACGTGAATACCCTGCAGCCGCTGCTGGACGAAAATGGAAATAAGGTACCCAATAACACGGCCATTCCGGTGATCGATTACTTTTTCTCTGGTGGCTACGGCCCGGGCGGCATTGGAGAAGGATCCGTTTTCGATGCAACGGTATTCAGACTCCGGGAAATATCATTGGGATACTCGCTCCCCAAACGGTGGCTTGAGAACACGCCCTTCGGGTCTGCATACCTCTCGGTAAGCGGCCGAAACCTGTGGTACAAGGCCCCAAATTTCCCAAAATACATGAATTACGATCCGGAAGTAAGTACAGGCTCCGCCAACAGTGCCGGAACAGATTCGTTTGGGGTGCCTACCGCACGTCGGTACGGTTTCAATTTACGGTTTAGTTTCTAACGAAGGTCGCAAGTCAAAATCGACAGCTTCATCGATTTAACAAAACAATGTATTAAGATGAAAAAACTTACAAAAAAACGGTGCGCTTGGAAGGTCCTTTCGCTTGCTCTTTGGTCGCTGATTACAGCGGGGTGTAGCAGGTTTGTGGATATCAATGACGATCCCAACAATCCTACCAAACCTCAACTGGAGTTGCTTTTGCCATCCACCCAACTGACTCTTGCCGGCTATTTCAATCAACTGAATCTCGGTGCGGCCTCCGTGACCCAGCATTTCGCATCAGGCAGCCTGAATCGTTATAACCAGAACGGTACCAACTTCGCAACTTCATGGTCTGGATATTACACCGGAACGGTGCCCGATTTGAACACCATCATCGAATCAGGCACGGAAAGTGGGAATTGGGGGTACGTCGCCATTGCAAAGATTGAAAAAGCATACCTTTTCAGCTTCATGGTGGATCTTTGGGGAGATATTCCGTATTCGGAAGCCGGCGGAAGTGCCCCCCACCCAGCCTTCGAAAAAGGAGAAGGCATCTATGAAAAACTCTTCGACCTGATAGATGAAGCGTTGGCAGACATGAACAACGGATTCAATGTTAACCCGGCGTCAGACATCTTCTTTCAGGGGTCTCGTGAGGGATGGGTTCGCGTAGCCAACTCTTTGAAACTTAAATTGCTCAATCAGATCCGGTTAGTCGATCCGGAACGTGCAGCGACCGGCATAGTGGGGCTGATCAATAGCGGGGTCCCGCTGATCGAGTCAAACAGCCAGGACTTTACATTTCGCTACGGAAGCACCACCGCCCCGGAAGCGCGCCACCCGTGGTACACGAACTGGTACAACACCACACGCAGTGGTTATATCAGTATGCCGCTGGTCGACCGGTTAAAAGCACAGGACGATCCCCGACTTCGATATTACATCTTCCGGATGGACGAGCATCGTGGACTGGCCAACTCCACCAACGGCGAAGGATATTACGGTCGGTATCCGGGCGATGGCACCGCCTCCCCGGCAGACCAAAACACAAAAGCCATTGTTGGCATTTACCCCGCTGCCGGACTTTATGACAACGGTATGATTCCTTCGTTGACTTCCGATCATATTTACCTCAACAACGACGGGGCCGTAACGGGCACAACAAATAACTCTTTTAAGATCGCTCTCTTTACGGCTGGGGACGGGACCGGTGCAGGGATCACCCCGTTTATTACGAATTTCATGGTGAAATTTATCCGTGCCGAGGCGGCATTAACACTGGGTACCGGCGAGAATGCCAGGCAGCTTCTGATGGATGGGGTGACCGCCCACCTTCAGCTGGTCAACGAGGTGGCCGCCGGCAATGGAGGTCAAACCATTCCGGAAGCCTCTATAACAGGATTTGTAAACCGGATCGGCAACCAGTACGATGCTGCCGATGCACAGGGAAAATTGGCCCTACTGATGATGCAGAAGTGGATCGCATTATATGGAAATAGCGTTGAGTCCTATACCGACTATCGGCGGACCGGATTACCGCAACTGGAGAATCTCCTCGCCCCGCTGGATGAATTCCCGATGCGGTTTTACTACTCGGAAACCGAACTTACCTCCAACGAGACTGTGATTGGGAACCGCGACCAAATTCAGCGGGCACAACAAACTACCCCGGTTTTCTGGGATATCGACTAATTACATTTAACCACGCAATAAAGAAGTAATGAAAAGATTCAGATTAATCACCGCCCTGTTCATCGCCGCCTGGATGGCCAACGCCTGCAAAGATGTAACGTATGACTGGGAAAAGTTTCGCTTGGCAGCAACACCCAAAGTGACCATAAACATTGAAAAGTCGGCTCTTCCCACTTATCAGACTGCCAATGTCTCGTTTTTCAACATGGCCGATCCGGACTATGCCACGACCCAGGAATTCGAGTGGACACTGGATTACTACGATGCCGGGGGGCGGGCCCACGCTCAATCAATTGACGTGTATATTAGTTTTAATAAGCGTGAGTCTTCTCCCCCTTCGTATCCCATTA
>Ga0079224_100008224_pt1 | contig 14107 bp, 14 predicted proteins | sample Stecom2015_FD_80414 | JGI IMG/M metagenome (GOLD analysis project Ga0079224, IMG submission 80414) | Agricultural soil microbial communities from Utah to study Nitrogen management - Steer compost 2015 | ecosystem: Environmental > Terrestrial > Soil > Agricultural land | place: USA: Utah...
GCCCTCTCCCGGTGACGGTCTGGTATCCGGCTCGGGGAGCGCGTGACACCACACCGCGTCCCGGGCTGCCCATCGCCGACGGCCGGTTTCCGGTGGTGCTCTTCAGCCACGGCCTGTCCGCGGAGCCAGCGGAGTACGCCCCGCTGGTGACCGCGTGGGCCGCCGCCGGGTTCGTCGTCGCCGCCCCGGCCTACCCGCACACCCGTCGTGGCGCGCCCCAGCTCGACATGTTCGACGTGGTCAACCAGCCCGCCGACGCCTCACACGTGTTGACCGAGCTGCTCGCCCTCGACCGCGTGGCCGGCGATCCGCTGTACGGGCGGCTGAACACCGACCGGGTGGCCGCCGCCGGCCACTCCGCTGGCGGGATCACCACGATCGGGCTCTTCACCGCCGGACGCGATCCACGGCTGGACGCCGGGATCGTGCTCGCGGGCAGCGCGTTGGGGGTCGGCACGGCGTTCAGCGGCAGCAGCGCCCCACAGCTCTTCGTCCACGGCGACCGTGACGACGTGGTCTCGTACGCCGCCGCCAAGGCCGCGTACGACCAGGTGCCGTGGCCGAAGGCGATGCTGCGCCTGCCGCAGGGTGACCACGGCCGTTCGCTGTTCCGCGCCGATCCGCGGGTCTTCGACGTGGTCGTGGAGACCACCCTGGAGTTTCTCCGGTGGACCCTCTACGGTGATCCGGCCGCGAAACGGCGGTTGCCCGAGGCCGCCACCCGGCACGGGCTGGCGGTGCTGGACAACCGCCTCTGATCCGCGCTCTCTGAGCCGTGGTCTCTGAGCCGTGGTGACGCGACTAGCGCCGCGCCCGGTGGCCACGGGACGAGGGCCCGCTCCGGCTACCGGGTGTGGTCGAGGACCACCTTGCCGAAGACCTCGCCGGAGGCGAGCCGGGCGAAGGCCGCCTCGGCTTCAGAGAACCCGTAGACGCTGTCGACCACCGGCCGGATGCCCTTGTCCGCGCAGAACTGGATGAGGGCGGCCAGCTCGTCCCGGGTGCCCATCGAGGTCCCGACGATCTCGAGCTGCATGGCGAAGACACGCCGCAAATTGACCGTCGGCTCGTGCCCAGCGGTCGCGCCGGCGACCACGATGCGTGCCCCCGGCTTGGCCGACTTCATCGAGTGGTCGAAGGTCGCGGCCCCGACGGTCTCGATGACCACGTCAACCCGCTCCGGCAACCGGGCCCCGGGTTCGAGGGCGGTCGCGCCCAGCTCGGCGATCCGCTCCCGTTTCGCGGCGTCCCGGCTGGTGGCGTAGACCCGCTTGCCCATCGCCTTGGCGAGCACGACCGCCGCCGTCGCCACCCCACCGCCGGCGCCCTGCACTAGCACGCTCTCGCCGTCGTGGACGCGGCCCTTGGTGGTGAGCATCCGGTACGCGGTCAGCCAGGCGGTCGGCAGGCACGCGGCGTCGGTGAAGGAGAGCGCAGCCGGCTTGGGGATGAGGTTCTGCCGGGGCACGACGACCCGCTCGGCGAGGGTCCCCTGGTAGCGCTCCGAGAGGATCGACATGCCGCGCGGGTCAGCCGGATCCGGGACCACCGGGTAGACGATGACCTCGTTGCCGGCCGGGTCGATGCCGGCGGCGTCGCAGCCGAGGATCATCGGCAGTTGCTGAGCGCTCAGCCCGACGCCCCGCAACGCCCACAGGTCGTGGTGGTTGAGCGCGCTCGCGCGCACTTCCACGGTCACCCAGTCGGCGTCGGGCGCCTCCGGCTCCGGCCGCTCGCCTACTCCGAGAGCGGCGAGTGGGTTGTCGTCGTCAAACGTCGAGGCGAAGACGGCACGCATGTTCGCACGCTAACAGCTCAAACCGTCGTGATCTTCATGGAAAAGATCACTTTCGTCCCGTAGCGGGATCCCCTGAGCAGGCTCGCTGGTCAGGCCCGCGCCACGCCGTCCCGGCGGGCCGCCTCGGCGACGGCGGCCGCCACCGCCGGCGCCACCCGATCGTCCAGCGGCGAGGGAACGATCATGTCGGCGGCGAGGGAGTCGGCGACGACCCCAGCGATCGCCTCGGCAGCGGCGATCTTCATGCCGTCCGTGATCCGGGTCGCCCGGGCGTCCAGCGCGCCCCGGAAGATGCCGGGGAAGGCCAGCACGTTGTTGATCTGGTTGGGGAAGTCGCTGCGCCCCGTGGCGACCACCGCGGCGTGCCGGGCGGCCACGTCCGGGTGCACCTCCGGGTTGGGGTTGGCCAGCGCGAACACGATGCCGCCGCTAGCCATGCCCGCGATGGCCGACTCGCTGACGCTGCCGCCGGACACCCCGATGAACACGTCGGCGCCGACGAGCGCCTGCGCGATGTCCCCGCTGCGGCCGCTCGCGTTGGTGAGCTCGGCGAGCTCCGCCTTGACCGCGCTGAGGTTGTCGCGTCCCCGGTGGATGATCCCCTGCGAGTCACAGACCAAGATCTCGGCGGGGTTGACGCCACCGGCGATCAACATCTTGGTGACCGCCACTCCGGCCGCGCCCGCGCCGCTGATCACCACGCGCAGGTCGCTGAGCTTTCGGTCGAGCAGCGTGACGGCGTTGCGCAGCGCCGCCAGCACCACGACCGCGGTGCCGTGCTGGTCGTCGTGGAACACCGGGATGTCCAGCGCCTCGTCGAGGCGGCGCTCGATTTCGAAGCACCGCGGGGCGCTGATGTCCTCCAGGTTGATACCGCCGAAGGACGGCGCCAGCGCGGTCACCACGGAGACGATCTCGTCGACGTCCTGGGTGTCCAAGCAGATCGGCACGGCGTCGACGCCGCCGAACTGCTTGAACAGGACGGCCTTGCCCTCCATGACCGGCATCGCCGCGCGAGCGCCAATGTTGCCCAGGCCAAGCACCGCGGAACCGTCGGTCACCACCGCCACCGTGTGTGACGTCCAGGTGTAGTCATCGGCGAGCGCCGGCTCGGCGGCGATCGCCTCGCAGACGCGCGCCACCCCAGGGGTGTAGGCGCGGGAGAGGTCGTCCCGGTTGGTCAGCGGCACGGTTGAGGCGACGGCCAACTTCCCGCCGCGATGCAGTTCGAAAACGGGATCGGTGGGATCAATGGTGGACGCGGACATGGTGACTCCAGGGACAGCAACGTTGGTGTCGGCGGCTCGTCGCGTCGTGCGCAGTGGCCTGCGGTTGCGGGGGTCACCCGAATACCCGCCGAGGATAATGTCAAGAACAAGTGCCGGCTGTGTTGAGGGTCCACTAATCAGTGACAGAACAGTCGCGGCCGCGGCCAGTAGCGCAGCAGAACTCGGCCGTGGACGTCCGCGACGCCGTACGTTTCGGAGTCGTCTGTGGCAAGGGCGTTGTCGCCGCGAACCCACCACCCGCCGTCCTGCTCACGCACCGCGCGTTTCACGACCAGCAGGTCAGGGCGGGTGCGGAACGTGGCGACCACCACGTCGCCGGGACGGATTCGGCGGTTTCCGCGTCGGACCAACAGCGCGTCGCCGTGGCGCAACGTGGGAGCCATGGACGGCCCATGGACGAGTACGGCGAATATCGGACCGAACACTTTCCCACCTCCCCCAGCCGACACGCCTCTATGCGCGATAAGGTCGCGAGGAGGATCATTCCACCGATGGACGCCGTGCCTATCGCCGGCGTAATCACAACCCATGGAGGGTCCCTGATGCGACTTCCCCGAATTCTCACTCCGCGCACGGTGGTGAGCGCCCACTGCGATCTGCCCTGCGGGGTCTACGATCCGGCGCAGGCGCGGATTGAGGCTGAGTCGGTCAAGGCGATATGCGAGAAGTACCAGGCGAACACTGACCCGGAGTTCCGGACCCGCGCCTTGATCATCAAGGAGCAGCGGTCTGAGCTGGTCAAGCACCACCTCTGGGTGCTGTGGACGGACTACTTCAAGCCGCACCACTTCGAGAAGTACCCGCAGCTCCACCAGCTCTTCAACGAGGCCACCAAGCTGGCCGGCGCTGCCGGGACCAAGTCGTCGACCGACCCGGCCAAGGCGGACGAGCTGCTGCAGAAGATCGACGAGATTGCCAAGATCTTCTGGGAGACCAAGCAGGCGTAAGTTTCCGCAGACGTGACGCTGGCCGGCACGACAATGTGCCGGCCAGCTTCGTCTGGGCCCCGGTGGGCGCCTCCGTTTCGGCGATCTGCGTGGTCGCGGCGACGACGGACCATCAGCCTTTCGCCGGCGTCCTGTCGCCTTAATGAGGACGCCAGTGACCGCTCCGCCGCCGCGGCATAACCAACCGGTTGTGATTCCTCAACTAACGATCAGGTCGCTTCGTTCGCACAGCCGACCCGGAGCCGGTAGAGTCGCCGGACAGGGGGAACTCATCGGTGAGCCAGCTGACCACGCAGCCGCACCCGACGACCGACAACGACGTCGTCCTACTGACGGTGCCCGCCGACAGCGGATACCTGGGTGTGCTGCGGACCGCGACCGCTGGGCTCGCCGCCCGTCTCCAGTTCACGCTCGACGAGATCGAGGATTTGCGTATCGCCGTTGACGAGGCGTGCGCGATGCTCCTCACCATTGCGACTCCCGGCAGCGAACTCGACTGCCGTTTCACGGCCACGGAGACCGCGCTCACCGTCGACGTGACCGTGCCCACTGTGCGCGGCGCACGCCTGCCAGCGGAGTCCTCCTTCGCGTGGAAGGTGCTGACCGCGTTGACCACGGCGGTCGACGCCACGATCAAGGACGGCCGGGCGACGATTCAGCTGGTGACCCGCCGCGCCACTTCCTGATCATCGTTGCTGAGCGCGGGACGGGCCGCCCGACGCGCCCGTCGCTCAGCTCACCCCGAGCGCCCGGTTCGTCGATGGGGCCAGCAGCAGCGCACAGACCACCACGCCGAGCGCGATGAGCGGGACGCCGAGCCACGCCAAACCGCCGAGGATCATGTAGTAGCCGATGGGCAGCAGCATGAGCTGAAGCACGATCGCGGGCGCTCGGGCCCGAACCCGCCGGCGGCCCAGCGCGCGGGCGAGCAACGCGAGCAGGAGAGTCCCACCGGCGCTGAACACTGTGATCAGCAACGCCGAGACGAGGTCGTGCGCCGGGGCGGTGAAATCCTCGTAGATCAGGAAGAGCGTGACCGCCGCGAGCGCCGCCGCCTCGGCGGTGAGCAGCCAGACCGCTCCGCGCAACGGCGCGGGGAGAGTCTCGGAATCGTCGGTGCTCACGGTCGACACCATACCGTCCCCCACCGACCACTCCCGCGCCGCCGCACGCCGGTCCGGGCCCGCGCCACACGCCGGCATCACCGGTACAGTGCCGCGCATGCGGGCCCTGCTGGTGGTGAATCCGACGGCCACCACGACCAGTGAGCGCAGTCGGGACGTCCTCACTCGGGCGCTGCGCAGTGAAGTCGATCTCACGGTGAGATACACCCGACAACGGGGTCACGGGGTGTCGCTGGCCCGCGAGGCCGTGGCGGAGGGCTTCGAACTGGTGGTCACTCTGGGCGGCGACGGCACCGTCAACGAGGTGGTCAACGGCCTGATGACCGCGCTGCCGCCCGATGCCGACCGCGGACGGCTCCCCGCGTTGGCGGTGGTGCCCGGCGGGTCGACGAACGTCTTCGCTCGCGCGCTCGGGCTCCCTCCAGAGTGGTCGGAGGCGACCAGCGTGATCCTCGAAGGGCTGCGGGTGGGCCGGCTCCGGACGATCGGCCTGGGGCGCGCGGACAACCGTTACTTCACCTTCTGCGCGGGGTTCGGTTTCGACGCGGCGGTGATCCGAACGGTTGAGCGGGCTCGGCTCCGTGGTCGTGTCGCTACTCCCGCGCTCTATCTCCGTTCCGCGCTGCGCCAATATCTCTTCGACCGAGATCAACGCCGTCCCGCGATCGCATTAGCGCGGCCCGGCGCGCCGACTGAGACCGAACTCACGACAGTGATCATCCAAAACACGGCGCCTTGGACGTACCTTGGAAAACGACCAATCAATCCCAACCCAGAGGCGTCGTTCGATCTCGGTCTCGATGTGATGGCGCTGCGTCATTTGCGTGTGACAAGCACCGCACGGACTCTCGCGCAGATGTTCTCCGACCGGCCCAACCCTCGCGGACGGCAGGTGCTCCGGCTGCATGACCTGGCCGAATTCACCCTCACCGCTTCCCAGCCGCTGGCATTCCAACTCGACGGGGACTATCTCGGTGAACGACAGCGCGTGCGGTTCGTCTCCGTGCCGCGGGCGTTACGCGTGGTGTGCTGATGTGAATCGATCGCGCAGAGTGACGAGTTGTCCAAACAACATTGGCGGAAATGCCTGCGTGAGAGCCGGGCATCTACTACATTGACCCTTGGCTGTCGCAGTCAGGGGTCTGGCGGGCGCCAGCAAACGGACAAATGGGTGGTGAGCTTGCTCACCGCGGCCGATTTTTCCGTGTCGCGCCCTTGACATTGCGTCAGTTCGTGAAAGTATTCACAAGCGGACGGAGCACGCGGGACGCCGCCTGGACAGTTCTGCCTCAGAAGGGTCCGGACCGCGGTCCCGAGGCCGCAAAAATGCCTGCTCACGCGTTGCCTACGCGACCGGCGCGAGCCGGCGCGTCCTGGTGTCGCGGACGCATATAGAAGACCCCAGGTTTTTACTGCCACCGATCCAGACGAGGAGTGTTGCCGCCATGGACTGGCGCCACCATGCTGCCTGCCGCGACGAGGACCCGGAGCTGTTCTTCCCCATCGGGACGTCCGGCCCGGCGCTCCTGCAAGTCGAGCAGGCCAAGGCCGTCTGCCGGCGTTGCTCCGTGATCGACCAGTGCCTTCGCTGGGCGCTGGAGACCGGTCAGGACGCCGGTGTCTGGGGTGGGATGAGCGAAGAGGAGCGGCGCGCTCTCAAGCGCCGTGGTGGCCTGCGGGTCGTGCGCGGCGCTCACTCGGCCTGATCCACACCTCCACTCCCATCCCCACACCCACTCCCATCGACGCCATATCCATCGACGCCCTGGGGCGACCTGTCCCCAGGGCGTGCTTGTTTCGAGGCCCTATTTACGCGCGCGCTCCCCGCGGCGCGCCGGCGCACCGCGCGGGTTCAGCGCGCCACCTTCACCGCGCCGACGCCGCCGCGGGGCGTGTCCCCTCCGCCACACCGGCGGCGTTCGCCGCGTCGACCCGGGCCAGCACCAGACGCGCCAACTCCTCAGCGTCTCCGAGCGGCGCCGCGACGGCGACGGCCCCCGCCTCCCGCGCGGACGCGGCGGCCGCCTCGTAGAGCAGGCCTGGCGCGAGGAAATAGGCCGCCATCGCGACCCGCCGCGCCCCGGCCGCGCGCAACTCCGCCACCGCCGCTCCCGGGGTGGGCGGCGCAGCCGAGGCGTACGCAACGCGGCACGGCACTCCCCACGCGGCGCTGATCGCGGCCGCCACCCGCTCCACCGTGCCGCGGGCTGCCGCGTCACGGGTCCCCGCCGCGGCCAGCACCACGGCGTCCCAGCCCGTGCTCGCCTCCGCCAGGCGCCGCCGCAGTCCAGCCAGCAGCCGCTCGTCCACCTCCTCCCCGGCGCCTGGGCCGAGGACGTCGGTCATCGTCACCGCCATCCGCAGCCCGTCACGCCGGGCGGCGTCCAGCGCCTTCGGGATGTCGACCCGACCGTGAAACGCGTCGGTGAGCAGCAGGGGCACCACCGTCACGCGCTGGTGCCCCTCAGCCTGGAGCGCGGACAACAGCTGGGTCGGATGAGGCAGGGTGTGATCGAGGTACGACGCGTGCACCGGCACGTGGGGCCGGATCGCGGCGATCGCCCTGATCAGCTCCCGGGTTGTCGCCGCTGCGCGCGGGTCGCGGCTGCCGTGCGCGACGAGGACGACCGGAGTGACGTCACCAACTCGCATCCCATGTCCCTTGTCAACGGCCGTGACCGCGCCGGTCACACGTGCAGGCCGCATTCGGTCTTGTCGAACATCGCCCACCGGCCCGCCCGGGGGTCCTCCCCCGCCTTGGTGCGCCGCGTGCACGGCCAGCAGCCGATGGAGGTGTAGCCCTGCTTGAACAGCTCGTTGACCGGGATGTTCCACCGGGAGATGTAGGCGTCGACGTCCTCCTGGGTCCACGTCGCGATCGGGTTGACCTTCACCTTGCCGCGACGCGCGTCGAAGTGCACCACCGGGGTTTTCGCCCGGGTCGGCGACTCGTCGCGGCGCAGCCCAGCGGCCCACGCGTCGTACTCGACGAGCACTCGCTCCAGCGGCTCCACCTTCCGCAACTGGCAGCACAGGTCGGGATCGCGGCTGAACAGCCGCGGGCCGTACTCGCCGTCCTGCTGCCCCACGGTGAGCCGAGGCCGGATCGAGCGCACGTTCACCGGCAGCGTCTGGGCCACCGTGTCCCGGACCTTGAGGGTCTCCAGGAAGTGCAGCCCCGTGTCCAGGAAGATCACATCCACGCCGGGGGCCACCCGGGAGACGATGTGCACCAGCACGGCGTCGGCCATGGAGCTCGTCACGCAGAACCGGTCGCCGAACGTCTCCACCGCCCACCGGGCGATCTCCTCGGCGGGCGCCCCTTCTAACTCGCGGCCCGCCTCGTCCGCCAGCTTCTTGAGCTCTTCGGGCGAACGTCGGCCCGGCTCCGGCCGCGCGCCGAGCGTGATCAAGTTGAGGTTGAGAGCGGAAACAGGGCTCATCGCGACACCGCCTCAGATCGCAAACCCGCGAATTTGACCGTGAAGACCCGCGCGCACGCTCGGCACTCCCAGGCCCCGTGCGGCTCCTCCCGCGGCCGGAGGTCCTCCTCGCCGCAGTACGGGCAGTACAGGGGGACGGCCCGGCTCATCGCAGCGCCTCCTCGTCGGCGCGCGCCACCCACTCGGCGAACGACTCACCCTCGGCGCGGCCCGCCAGGTAGCGCCGCGCCACTCGTTCCACATAGGCCGGAAGCTCCTCGGCGGTGGTCTTCAGCCCGCGCACCTTGCGGCCGAAGCCCGCGGTCTGGCCCTGCGCCATGGTGAGGCCACCGCCCAGGTGAATTTGGAAGCCCTCGACCTGCCGTCCGTCCGGGCCCACCACGAGTTGGCCCTTCAAACCGATGTCGGCGACCTGGGTCCGGGCGCAGGCGTTCGGGCACCCGTTGATGTGGATCGAGATGTCCGCGTCGATGTCGCCGAGCCGTTCCTCAAGCTGCGCGACGAGATCCGCGCCGCGCTTCTTGGTCTCGACGATCGCGAGCTTGCAGTACTCGATGCCGGTGCAGGCCATCGTCGCCCGCCGCCACGGCGACGGCTGCGCCTCCAAACCGATCTCCCGCAACGCGGTGATCAGAGAGTCGACCCGCTCCGGCGCAATGTCGAGAATGATCAGCTTCTGGTAGGGCGTCAGCCGAATCCGGTCGCTGCCGTGCGCGGCGACGATGTCGGCGAGTTGCGCGAGCTGCGACCCGGAGACCCGCCCTACGACCGGAGCGACGCCCACATAGCGCCGCCCGTCACGCTGCTCGTGCACTCCAATGTGGTCGATCGGCTTGTCGGGAAGCACCGGCGCCGGACCGTCGATCAACGCCCGGCCGAGGTACTCCTTCTCCAGCACCTCCCGGAACTTCTGCACACCCCAATCGGCCACGAGGAACTTCAACCGCGCCCGGTGCCGCAGCCGGCGATAGCCGTAGTCCCGGAAGATCGCGGTGACCCCGGCCCAGACCTCCGGGACCTCCGCGAGCGGCACCCACACGCCGAGCCGCTTGGCGAGCATCGGGTTCGTCGAGAGGCCGCCGCCGACCCACAGGTCAAAGCCCGGACCGTGGTCCGGATGCTCCACGCCGAGGAACGCGACGTCGTTCACCTCGTACGGCACGTCAGCGAGCCAAGAGATCGACGTCTTGTACTTGCGGGGCAGGTTGGAGAACTCCTTGCTCCCCACGTACCGGCGGACGATCTCGTCGATCGCCGGCGTCGGGTCGATGACCTCGTTCGCGGCCACGCCGGCGACCGGGCTGCCCAGCACCACCCGCGGGCAGTCTCCACATGCCTCAGTCGTCTGGAGACCGACCTCCTCCAGCCGGCGCCAGATCTCCGGCACGTCCTCGATCCGGACCCAGTGCAGCTGGATGTTCTGCCGGTCGGTGATGTCCGCGGTGTTCCGCGCGAACTGCTGGGAAATCTCGGCGATCACGCGAAGCTGCGCGACCGAGAGTCGACCCCCGTCGATGCGGACGCGGAGCATGAAGTACTCGTCTTCAAGCTCGTGCGGCTCAAGGACCGCGGTGCGGCCGCCGTCGATCCCCGGGCGACGCTGGGTGTAGAGGCCCCACCAGCGGAAACGTCCCCGCAAGTCCGCGGGATCGATAGAAGCAAATCCCTGTTTGGCGTAAATGTTCTCGATGCGGGCGCGAACATTGAGCGGATCGTCGTCCCGCTTGATGCGCTCGTTGGCGTTGAGCGGCTCGCGGTACCCGAGCGCCCACTGCCCCTCGCCACGACGGCGTGTTGGGCGGGCCGACGTGCTGTTGACCGCCATCTCGGCGTCCTCCGGATTGGTTTCGATGAGACAGAGAAAACGACAGAACCTCGGCGCTAGCGCGTGCCAGCCATGCAGAATCGGCGACAACAGTGTCGGCGGACGGCCGGCGCGGCCGCGCCCCATCAGAAGCTCGGCGCGGCGTCAGAAAGCCGGACAGATAGCGCTGCGGACGCGACCGTAGTCGACGTGGCGGCGTACCACGAAACGGCGCTCAACGGCAGCGGTCATGCCGGTATGCTGCCATACCCCCGCACAGCCGGCCACCAATACGTGAAACACGTCCCACGTACCGGTCACCGTGTGGTCTGCTTCACGTGACCGCAATCACGTGACTACCGAGAGTCACCGCCGCGCGTGGCCGACGGGGGACCATGACCGCCAAATTCAGCACTGTCACCTTCCGCACCGCCAAATCCGGCACCGCCACGACCGACGTCGACGCGGCGCGGCACACGCTGCGGCCCACCGCGCGCCAACGACCACGCCGCCGGCCCGCCGCCGCTGCCATCTGGCTCGGCCCGGCGCTCCTCACCTTGCTGATCACGTCGTTCCAGGCGGGCCAGGCGGAGCTGTGGCGCGACGAGCTGGCGACGTGGAGCGCCGCCACCCGCTCACTTCGCGACCTGCTCCGGCTGCTCGACAGCATCGACGCGGTCTGGGGGCCGTACTACCTGTTCATGCACCTGTGGATCGCGGTCTTCGGCGATTCGGTGCTCGCCCTGCGCGCCCCAGGGATCCTCGCCATGACCGGCGCGGCGGCGCTCACCGCCCAGCTCGGCGCCCGGCTGTTCGGGCCCCGCGCCGGCCTGCTCAGCGGGCTGCTCCTCGCGGTCACCCCGGTCGCCTCGCGGTACGCGCAGGAGGCCCGCTCGTACGCGTTCACCATGCTGCTCGCGGTCGTCGCCACACTCCTGCTCGAACGGGCGCTGCGCCGCCCCACCTGGCCACGCTGGCTGGCGTACGGCGCGGCGATCGCCGCGCTGGGCCTGTCCCACCTGATCGCGTTCACCCTCGTCGCCGGACACGCCGCCGCGTTGCTCATGCGGCGGTCCGCCACGCGCCGCTGGCTGGTCGCCGTCCTCGGCGCCGGTGTGGTGCTCGCCCCGATCGCGCTGATCGCCGCGGAGCAGCGGTCCGCGCAGTTGAGCTGGGTGGCCCGGGCCGGGCTGGGCAGCCTGGCCACCCTGCCGAACGGGGTGTTTCAGTCCGGGCCGGTCGGCGGCGCGGTGGTCGCGCTGGCGGTCCTCGGCTGGGCCGCGCGCGGCGCGTGGTTTCGGACCCTGACCCTCTCCGCGTTGATCCCGGCCGGGCTGCTGTTCGCCGCCGGCTTGATGACGGAGATCTTCGTCCCGCGCTACCTGGTCTTCCTCGCGCCCTTGGTGTGTCTGCTCGCCGGGGTCGCGTTGAGCGCCGTCCGCTGGCCCGCCGCCGCCGCGGCGGTGCTACTCATCGCCTTTCTCGGCGGCCCCGCCCAGTCCGGGCTGCGCCGCACGCACGAGTGGCCGCGGTCGCAGCCGCGCGAGTACTCCCAAGCCGCGCACATCATCCGCGCCGAGCAGCAGCCCGGCGACGCGATCGTGTACGGGTCACGCACCGACAACGCGTTCCTCGACACCGCGATCGCCTATCACCTGCGGGACGCGCAACCGCGCGACGTCCTGCTCGTGCGTAGCGCGGTTCAACGGGGCAGCTTCTGGGCCACCGAATGCGTCGTGCCCGCCCGCTGCCTGGCCGGAACGAAGCGGGTTTGGCTGCTCACCCTGGGCCGCCGGCCCGACCCGTTCCAGGGCATGGCGGCCGCGCGCGCCGAACCGCTGCGCAAAGAGTTCACTGTGGACCAGGTGTGGTTCGTGCCGGGGTTGACCGTCGCCCTGCTCACCCGCCGGTAGCGGCCATTCGCGCGACGCCGTCAGCGCCGGCTAAGCGGCACGATCAACGTCGCTTCCGTGCCTCCCTCCGCGCGGTTGCGCAACTCGATGCTGCCGCGCAGCTCCCCCGTCACCAGCGCCTGGACGATCTGCAACCCGAGCCGCTGGCTGGCGGCCACGTCGAAATCGGCGGGCAGGCCCCGGCCGTTGTCGGCCACGGTGACCTGCAGCTGCTTGCGCTCGCGATGCGCCGAGACCAGGACCTCCGGCGGCTCCGCCATGCCGCTGGCGGGAAAACCATGCTCGACGGCGTTGAGCAGCAACTCGTTGAGCACCATCACCAGCGAGGTGGCGATCTCCGCGGGCAAGACCCCGAACGTGCCCTCCCGGCGCACCGTCACCGTCGACTCCGTCGCGGCCACCTCCATCGCGGCCGAGGCGACGCGGTCCACGATGCCGTCAAACTCGACCGCCTCGTTGCCGGAGATCGACAAGGTTTCGTGCACGAGCGCTATTGAGGCGACCCGACGGACCGACTCCTCCAGCGCCGCCTTCGCCTCCGGCTGGTGGACCCGGCGGGCCTGCAACCGCAGCAACGACGCGACGGTCTGCAGATTGTTCTTCACCCGGTGGTGGATCTCCCGGATCGTGGCGTCCTTGGTGACCAGCGCCCGGTCGCGGCGGCGGACCTCGGTGACGTCGCGGACCAGCACCAGCGCGCCGATCGGCACTCCCGCCGGCATCAAGGGCAGCGCCCGGGTCAGCACGGTCGCCCCACGCGCCTCGATCTCCTTGCGCGGCGGCGCCTCGCCACGCAGCGCGGCGAGCACCCGGTTGGCGGCGTCGCCGCCCTCCAACGGATCGTCGGCGAGCCGGCGCGTCAGCTCCGCCAGATCCTCCCCCACCAGGTGGGACGAGAAGCCGAGCCGACGGAACGCGGACTGGGCGTTCGGACTCGCGTACGTGACCTTGCCGCCCGCGTCGAGCCGCACCAGCCCGTCGCCGACCCGCGGCGCCGAGGTGGTCTCCCCCGGGTGCCGCGGCGGCGGGAAGGTGCCGTCCGTCACCATCTGCGCGAGGTCGTCGGCGGTGGTGAGGTAGTTGAGCTCCAGTTGGCTGGGCGTCCGGGCGGTGGACAGGTTGGTGTCCCGTCCGATGACCGCGATGACGTCTCCCGCCTCGCCGTCCGGGGTGCGCATCCGCACCGGGATCGCCTCGTGCCGGGCGGGCACGTCGCCGTACCAGACCGGGTCCCCTTCCCGCCAGATCCGCGCCTGGGTGTAGGCGATGCTCAAGTGAGCTACGTCACGCCCGCTGACGATCCGGCCGACCTGGTCGTCCTGATAGGCCGTGGGCGCGGTCGTCGGACGGACCTGGGCGACGCAGAGAAACGTCTCCTCGTCGCCCATCACCGGAACCCAAAGGAGCAGGTCAGCGAAGGAGAGATCGGACAGCAGCTGCCAGTCACCAGCAAGCCGGTGAAGGTGGTCGATGGCGGCGGGCCCGAGGTTGGTGTGTTCCTCGACCAGATTGCGCAGGGTGGACACGTGGCAAGCGTGCCACGATTGGGCCCCGCGGACACGTGGCGAATCGGCCACGATCAGAGCGTGCTGGTGACTTTGCTCAATCCCCGCGGCGTGTCCGGATTCTCGCCACGGGCGAGCGCCAACGCCAACGCCAGCTGCTGCACCGGCAGGATGTCGAGCAACGGCGCGTACCGCTCATCAAGCGACGGCAGCGGAATCCGCGCGTCAGCCTCGATCTCCTCCGCCGCCGATCCGACGACCAGCCCGTCAGCCCGCCGCTCGGC
>Ga0079224_100008225_pt1 | contig 14107 bp, 14 predicted proteins | sample Stecom2015_FD_80414 | JGI IMG/M metagenome (GOLD analysis project Ga0079224, IMG submission 80414) | Agricultural soil microbial communities from Utah to study Nitrogen management - Steer compost 2015 | ecosystem: Environmental > Terrestrial > Soil > Agricultural land | place: USA: Utah...
CACGATCCGACCCCGACCGATCACCACGATGTCGTCCGCGATCTTCTCGATCTCGTGCAGCAGGTGGCTGGACAGCAGCACCGTGCCGCCGTCGTCCGCGAAGGTGCCCAGCAGGTCGCGCATCCAGCGGATGCCCGCGGGGTCCAGCCCGTTGGCCGGCTCATCGAGGATGAGCACCTGCGGGTCGCCGAGGAGCGCGTGCGCGAGCCCCAGCCGCTGGCGCATGCCGAGTGAGTAGTTGCGGACCCGCCGCCTGGACTCCTGCTGCGAGAGGCCGACGACCTCAAGCATCTGGTCGACCCGCCTCCGGTCGACGCCGAGGGCGAGGGCACCGAGCGTCAGCACCTCGCGCCCGGTTCGGCCTCCGTGCTGGGCCGAGGCGTCCAGCAGCACACCGACGTGCCGTCCGGGGTTGGTGAGGCGGGCGTATGCCGTGCCCTGCACCGTCGCGGTGCCCGACGTCTCCGGGGTCAGCCCGGTCATGACGCGCATGGTGGTGGACTTCCCCGCCCCGTTCGGACCGAGGAAGCCGGTGACCCGACCCGCCTCGGCCGTGAACGTCACATCGTCCACTGCGGTGAAGCCGCCGTAGGACTTCACGAGATTGGTTACCTGAATCATGCCCACCAGCGTGCGTGACGCGGACGGGCGACACATCGGCCCAGAGGATGGAGTCGCCCCCTACTTTGGTACGCCCCTGGTGGGAGAACCACCGACTTCCGACTGCTGCCTCCGGCGGAGCGGACGACCTATGGTCAGCAGGTGCGACCAGGCCAGCCACCCGTCACCCGCTGGGGTGAGACGTGGCGCGTCCTCGTGGCTCTGCTGATCGGGGCGCTGGTCTGGCTCTCGTCGTGGGCGTCGATCGACCTGGAGGACCGCGTCGGGCCCGAGTGGTGGTTGATGACCGTCGACCCGCTGGTCGGCGTCATCTCGCTGGGGCTGCTGCTCCTTCGGCGCCGCTGGCCGGTGCCGGTCGCCCTGGTGATCACCGCCCTGTCGTCGGTGTCGACGCTGTCGGCCGGCGCCTGCCTGATCGCGGTCGTCTCGGTGGCGACCCGGCGGCGCTGGCGGGAGATGGCCGTCATCACGCCGCTCTACCTGGCGACCTCCTTCGTGTGGGACCGGATGTTCACCTCGCCGACCTCGGCGTCGCTGGCGACGACTCTGACCAACGTGACGATCCAGGTGCTCGTGCTCGTCGCCGCGTTCGCGGTCGGCTACTCCATCGGGGTGCGCCGCGACAACATCGCCGCGCTGCGCGAGCGGGCCGAGGTCGCCGAGCGCGAGCAGGGCCGGCGGGTCGAGCAGGCGCGCGCGACCGAGCGAGCGCGGATCGCGCGGGAGATGCACGACGTGCTCGCCCACCGGATCAGCCTCATCGCGATGCACTCCGGCGCGCTCGCCTACCGCGAGGACCTCCCTCCCGAGCAGGTGCGCGAGATCGCCTCGACCCTGCGCGACAACGCCGACCAGGCGGTGCAGGAGCTGCGCGCCGTCCTGGGAGTGCTCCGCGACAACCACGACGAGGCCCAGTCACGCGGCCCCCAGCCGGACCTGACGCGGCTCCAGGAGCTCTTCGCCGAGGTGACGACCGCCGGCACTCCCGTCGTGACGTCGTTCCGCGTCGAGCCTGCCACCGTGCCTGAGTCGATCAGCCGGCACGCCTACCGGATCGTCCAGGAGGGCCTGACCAACGTCCGCAAGCACGCACCTGGCATGCCGGCCACGGTGTCCCTGTCCGGAGGCCCGGGGGTGGGGCTCGACCTCACCGTGGTCAACGAGCCGCGGCGGTATGGCGGATCGCCCCGCAGCGACGCCGTCCGGGACAGCGGGTCCGGGATGGGGCTGCTCGGCCTCGCCGAGCGGGCCGCGTTCAGCGGCGGTCAGCTCACCTACGGGACCGACCGTGCCGGACGGTTCGCGGTCCGCGCCTGGCTACCGTGGGACCCGTGAGAGTGCTGCCCCGTGCGGCGGGAGGACCGACATGAGCTCCGTCATACGTGTCCTGCTGGTGGACGACGACCCGCTGGTGCGCACGGGTCTGCGGCTCATCCTCGGCGGAGCGCCCGACATCGAGGTGGTGGGCGAGGCCGAGGACGGTCAGGCCGGCGTCGACCTGGTCGCCCAGCTGGCGCCGGACGTGGTCCTGATGGACATCCGGATGCCGCGGATGGACGGGCTGGCCGCCACGTCCGAGCTCCTGGCGAGCCCGGCGTCGACCAGGGTCATCGTCCTGACGACGTTCGACACCGACGACATGGTGGTCGAGGCGCTGCGGATCGGGGCCCATGGCTTCCTGCTCAAGAGCACCCGCCCGGAGCGGCTGGTCGAGGCGGTCCGCGGGGTGATGGTGGGTGAGCCGCCGCTGTCGCCGTCGGTGACCCAGCAGCTCATCAACCGCGTGGCCGGTCAGCCGACGAACGGTACGGACGACGAACGCCGGTCACGCGCACTCGAGCGGCTGGAGCGGCTCACCGACCGTGAGCGCGAGGTGGCTGTGGCGATCGGGCAGGGATGGTCCAACGCGGAGATCGCCGGCCGTCTCTACATGGGCGTGCCCACCGTCAAGGCGCACGTCTCGCGGGTGCTCGACAAGCTCGAGGCGAGCAACCGGACGCAGATCGCGCTGGTCGTCCACGACGCCGAGCTGAGCCAGGACTGAGAGCACACTCACACCGCACAGGGGAGCGGTCGTCATACGGGTGCCACTGGCTTGACCTTTGGTCGTTCTGAGGGCACACTGTTACTGATAAGTAGGTACTGCCAGTATCGGGTACTTTGCAGGCCGGGGATCGACGCTGATCACCACTCGGACGAGGACTGAGGACCATGAGCCACTACAAGAGCAACCTTCGGGACCTGGAGTTCAACCTCTTTGAGGTCCTCGGGCGTCAGGACGTCCTGGCCCAGGGTGCGTTCGGCGACTTTGATGAGGAGACCGCGCGCGACATCCTGCAGCAGGTCGCCACGCTGACCGAGAACGAGGTGGGCGAGAGTCTGCTGGAGTCCGACCGCACTCCCCCGCAGTTCGACCCCGCCACCGGCGAGGTCACCATGCCGGAGTCCTTCATCAAGTCCTTCCTGGCCTGGCGCGACGCCGAGTGGTGGCGCCTCGAGGTCGGCGAGGAGCTGGGCGGGGCAGCGGCGCCGCCGAGCCTCACCTGGGCGGTCGCGGAGATGGCGCTGGGCGCCAACCCCGCCGTCAAGATGTTCTCCGCCGGCTACACGTTCGCCGAGGTGCTGCACCGCCTCGGCACCCCGGAGCAAAAGAAGCTCGCCCAGCACATGATCGACAACCACTGGGGCGCCACCATGGTGCTGACCGAGCCGGACGCCGGCTCGGACGTCGGCGCCGGCCGCGCCAAGGCGGTCCAGGCCGAGGACGGCACCTGGCACATCACCGGCGTGAAGCGGTTCATCACCTCCGGCGAGGCCCCGTTCTACGACAACGTCATCCACTTCGTGCTCGCCCGCCCCGAGGGCGCCGGCCCCGGCACCAAGGGCCTGTCCCTCTTCGTCGTGCCCAAGTTCCACGTCGGTGAGAACGGCGAGCTCGGTGAGCGCAACGGGGTCCAGGTCGCCAACATCGAGCACAAGATGGGCCTGAAGGTCTCTACGACCTGCGAGCTGCGGTTCGGCGAGGACGAGGGCAACCCGGCCGTCGGCACCCTGCTCGGCGACACCCATGAGGGCATCGTCCAGATGTTCCGGATCATCGAGTACGCCCGGATGCTCGTCGGGACGAAGGCGATCGCGACCCTGTCGACCGGCTACCTCAACGCACTGGAGTACGCCAAGGAGCGCGTCCAGGGCGCCGACATGGCGCAGATGGCCGACAAGGCGGCACCCCGCGTCACCATCACGCACCACCCCGACGTGCGCCGCAGCCTGATGCTGCAGAAGTCGTATGCCGAGGGGCTGCGGGCGCTGATGCTCTACACGGCGGTGCAGCAGGACACCGTGCAGATCGCCGGGGACAACCCGACCGAGGAGTCCACGATGGCGGAGCGGGTCAACGACCTGTTGCTCCCGCTGGTCAAGGGCTGCGGCTCGGAGCGCGCCTGGGTCCTCCTGGGCACCGAGTCGCTGCAGACCTTCGGTGGGTCCGGCTTCCTGCAGGACTACCCGATCGAGCAGTACGTCCGCGACGCCAAGATCGACAGCCTCTACGAGGGCACCACGGCCATCCAGGGCCAGGACTTCTTCTTCCGCAAGATCGTCCGTGACCAGGGCCAGGCCCTCGGTCACGTGGCGGCGCAGATGATGGAGCTGGTCAAGGGTGGCGGCGCGGAGGACTTCATCGCCACCGAGCGCGGTCTGCTGGGACGCGCCCTCGAGGACGTCCAGGCCATGGTCGAGTACATGGTCGGGCGCGTCATGGCGGCCGACCCCCGCAGTGGTGGCTCGCCGGAGGCGATCTACGCCGTGGGTCTGTCGACCACGCGGTTCCTGCTGGCCGCTGGTGACGTGGTGATCGGGTGGCTGCTGCTGCGCCAGGCCGAGGTGGCCAAGGCGGCCCTGGACGCAGGTGCGACCGGTGCTGACAAGGACTTCTACCTCGGCAAGGTTGCCGCGGCACGCTTCTTCGCGCGGGACGTCCTGCCCCGGATCCACTCCGACCGCGGGATCATCACGCACACCGACGACTCGCTGATGGAGCTGCCCGAGTCGGCCTTCTGACGCGCGGTGCCACTCTCAGCGGCGGTTGCGATCCCAGTGGGCGAACCCCGCGGCACGGGCTGACTCCTCGTCCTGGAACCACACCTCGGCCCGGGTCTTCCCGTAGGACGGGCTCTCCGGGGTGTGGAACAGCATCGAGTTGGCGTTGCCCTTGATCAGCCACCCCGCCGGGCCGCTGCCGTCGGGTGCTGGAGTTGCCGAGCCCGGGCCGTACGGCTCGTCCGCCGCAACCGGCACCCCGTGCGCCGCCACCTGGGGCTCGTCGTCCGGCACGGACGTCAGCTCCGAGCGGGCCGCCGGGAGGGACACGGCCGAGGTCAGCCCGCCCCGTCGCCTGCGGTCCCAGTGATGGAAGCCCGCCGCGGCGGCCGACGCCTCGTCCTGGAACCACACCTGCGCCCTGGTCCGGGCATAGCCCGGGCTCTGCTCGGTGTGGAAGAGCATGGACTCGGCGTTGCCCTTGATCGTCCAGCCTTCCGGCCCGCTGCCGTCCGCAGCGGCGGCGGCCGAGCCGGGTCCATAGGGCTCGGTGACCACTCCCTCGTCGACGACCTCGCCGGTCGCGCTGATCCCGGCCGAGGCGCCCGCTTCCGCCAGCGCGGCATCGCTGTCCAGAGCGGCTGCCTCGGCGATGGCCTCGATGTCCGGCTCGTCGTAGGTGTCCGCGCGGGACTCCACATAGCTGGCGTCCTCGGCGTCGTAGGCCGTGGGGTCACCGTCCGTCATGCCCTCCGGCTCCGTGGGCGGCAGCGGCACGGCGGGTAGGTCCTCCGACTCGGCCTCCAGCTCCACCGGATGCATGACGTCGCCGTCGACCGGCGGCTCGGGAGCGACCGACTCCGCCGCGAAGTCCTCGACCAGCGGTCCGTCGACGGCGGTTGTCTCGCCTTCGGTGCCGACCGAGCTCGCCCGGGCGGCCGTCGCACCGATCGCGGCGGCCGACCGCACCTGATCTGGTTGGTACACGACCCTTCCGGCTGCGCGCGGCACCCGCCGGGTGACTGTGCGCACGCTCCACAGCCACGTCAGGACGAAGCCGAGGACGAAGGACAGCAGCATCAGCCACCAGATCATGACCGGTCTCCGCTCTCGAGACTGTGGGGCAGGTCGGAGAACGCCTCGTCCTCACTCCGTGCCTTGATCCGCTGGCTGACGACCAACCACGCCAGCACCGCTCCCGCGAGGAACGCCAGCAGGTACCACAACCACTCGACGATGAAGTCCATCAGCCCGCACCCTCCGTGATGGTGATCTCCACGCGGCGGTTGGCCTCACGCCCCGCCTCGGTGTCGTTGGACGCGACCGGGTCCTCCGTGCCGTATCCCTCAGCCGTCAGCCGCTCCTGGGCGATCCCCTGCTCGACCAGCGCGTCGACGACCGCCTCGGCCCGAGCCTGGCTGAGCTGCTCGTTCAACGCCACGCTGCCGGTGTCGTCGCTGTGGCCGCCGACCTCGACCGTGACCTCCGGACAGCTTGCGATCAGGGCGGCGAGCTGGTTGACCACGGCGCGGGACTCGTCGCTCAGCTCCGAGGCACCCGAGGCGAACCTGACAGGAGACGCCTCCAGCAGGGCTGCGGCCTCGGACTCCAGCTCGTCACAGCCCTCCGCTGCCGCTCCGGCGCTCGGGTCGACGGTGATCTGGTTGTCGATGGTCGACACACCCGAGAAGGCTCCGACGCCGGACTCGACCGCCTGTCTCGCCTCCTCCGTCGTGGCCGTGCCGGTGAGCGTGATTCCGCCGGCGCCGTCCCAGTCGAGGCCGAAGTCCGGCACCCCGGCCCCGGCGGCGAACATGTCGGGCAGTGCCTCCGGGAAGGGCAGCTGCGCATCCGGGACGACCGTGACCTGGTCGACGATGTCCACGCCCTCGCCGAGCCGCTCCCACAGGGCGTCGACCAGGGCCGTCCGGGTCGCCTCGTCGGGCACCTCCGCCATCACCGTGACCGTGTCGCCGTCCCGGCTGATCGAGAACGGCCCGGGCTGGATGACGGCCTCTGGAAAGGCGGTCTGGGCGCTGTCGTCGGTGGTCGCGACAGAGCCGTCACCGGGCGGCTCCGACGTGCCAGCGCCATCGTCGGTCGACCCGGAGCTCGGGGGTGCCGCCGGCCCTTCGGGGTCTCCGTCGACAGGGCCGAGGATGAGTCCGTCGAGCACCGCGAGCAGGAGCGGCACCAGGAGCAGCGCGAGCCACCACCAGCCGCCCGGACCGCGGCGGTAGCGGCGGGTGACGTCCTGCCAGTCCGCCCCCGGACGGACATCCCCGGTCGACACCATGAGTCGCCTCCTGAGGTCTCGCCTCGGTGAGTGGGCCAGCTGCGTGGACGGTGACGCACGTGCTCAACGTCCGTCGCCGACGCTATCCCAGGTCACAGACCGGCCGCGACCCCCTGGCTCGGTCAGCGCCCGAGCCTGCGGTCGGCGAGCACCGGGAACGCCTCACGGACCTCGGCCACCTCCGCCGGGTCGATGGTGACCGACAGCACCTCCTCGCCGGTGCCCGCCTCCGCCAGCACCCTGCCCTGCGGGTCAATGACCGCGCTGTGCCCGCCCATCTCGGTGCGCGCGTGGGTGCCCGCGGTGTTGCAGCCGAGCACGAAGCACTGGTCCTCGACCGCCCTGGCGCGCAGCAGTAGCCGCCAGGCGTCCACCCGGGCAGCGGGCCAGGCGGCGGGCACGACGAACAGCTCGGCCCCCTGGTCGACCTGGGCGCGGTACAGCTCGGGGAAGCGCAGGTCATAGCAGGTGGAGAGCCCCGCGCGCAGCCCCTCTGCGGGAGCGGGCAGGTCGAGGACCACGACGTCCTCGCCGGCCTCCATCAACCGCGGCTCACCGTTGCCGAAGCCGAACCGGTGCACCTTGCGGTAGCGCGCGATCCGCTGGCCGGTCGCGTCCAGCAGCACCGAGGTGTTCCACAGCCCCCGCCCCTCCGGTCCCGGTTCGTCGGCCGGGGCCTCGGCGATCGAGCCGGCGTGGACGACCGCACCGATCTCCCGGGCCACCTCGGCAACGCGCGACACGACATACCCGTCGACCGTCTGGGTGCGGTCGACCCAGGCCCGGTAGTCGAAGGCCCCGGCGCTCCACAGCTCCGGCAGGACCACCAGGTCGTGGCCGCGCTGGGCCCTGACGAGCTCCACCACGCGGTCGGTGCGCTGCTCGATCGACTCCCCGTCGGCATACGCCAGCTGGACCAGGGCGATGTGCATCGGTGCCTCCTTAGTGCGGCCGGGGGTCGCTGCCCTGACGGGACAGCTGTGCCAACCGCTCGTTGTATGCCGTGAGCTCGGCGTCGTTGTCCCGGTCAGCACGGCGGTCGTGCCGCTTGGCGTCCCGGTCGTCGGAGCGCAGCCAGTCGCGGGTCACCAGCATGGCGAGGACGACGGTGGGCAGCTCGCCGATGCCCCAGGCGATGCCGCCGGCGAGCTGCTGGTCGGCCAGCAGATCCGGCACCCACGGCAGGTCGACCGCCTTGAAGAAGCCTGGGGCGAGCAGCCAGTTGCCGCTCATCAGCGCCAGACCGAAGAACGCGTGCGCGGCCAGAGTGCCGATCAGCACCATCAGCCGCATGGGGGCCGGCCACTTGCGCGGTCCCGGGTCGGTGCCGATCAGCGCCCAGACGAAGGCGTAGCCGGTGAGCAGGAAGTGGACGACCATCACCACGTGCCCGGAGTGCGTCGTCAGCGACCACTCGAACCAGCCGGTGTAGTAGAAGGCGATCAGGGAGCCGAAGAACATGACCGCGGCGACCAGCGGGTGCACGAAGAACCCGGCCCAGCGGGAGTGGACGACTGCCAGGATGACCTCGCGCGGGCCGAGCGTCCTGTCCTTACGGGCCTTCAGGGCGCGCAGCGCGAGCGTGACTGGCGAGGCGGGCACGAGGAAGATCGGCACCGCCATCATCAACAGCATGTGCATGACCATGTGCAGGCTGAACTGCACCTTGCCGTACATGCCCGGCGCTCCGGAGGTGGCGTAGATGAAGATCAGCCAGCCGATGACCCAGGCGATGGTCCGACCGACCGGCCAGGCGTCGCCGCGGCGGCGCAGGCGGGCGACCCCTGCGAGGTAGAGGCCGATGGCCAGCACGGCGGGGATGAGGAAGAACCACATCGGCTCCCACGCCGTGAGCAGCTTGCTCCAGCCGAACGGGTCGGGGGTCGGGAAGCCGGTCAACGGAAGGGCCGCGTCCTCTCCGGTGATGTCCTGCACCACCGGCGGCGGAGTGCGCGACAGCGCCACGCCGAGTCCGATGGCCGTCGCCATGACGGCCAGCTCGGTGATGGCGAGCCGCGCAAAGACACGCGGCTGAGTCGTGTCGCGCTGGAGCAGGGCGCGCCGCTGGTTGTAGCCGAACATCCCGAGGACCACGAGGGCCAGCACCTTCAGCCAGAGCACCAGCCAGTAGGGCGAGGTGAGGTCAGCCAGGTCATCGGCCTGCAGCACCGCGAAGAGCACGCCCGAGGCGCCGACCGCGACGTAGCACGCCAGCGCGATCGTGGAGAAGCGTTCCAGCGTCACCTGGACGGCGCCGCCCAGCACGGGTCGCAGGACGACTATCGCCAGCAGCCCGCCGACCCAGAGGGTCACGCCGATCAGGTGGATGAGCAGACCGGTCATGCCCTGCTCGTGCCCGACCAGGCTGCTGCCGTGCCCGGCGAAGCTGATCGGCCACAGGACCGCGAGCGCGAGCGTAAACGTCCAGGCCAGCTGTCCCCGGGTGCGCGCCACGGCGGCAGCGAGACCGACCAGCACCACCATGACCAGCTCGATGATCATCAGTCGGGTGATCTCCAGCGGCCAGGCGCTCGCCCGCAGCTCGCCCCAGAACTGCGGGTCGCTGATGGGCAGCGCCGAGGACTGGGAGAACGTGAGGAGCGTCCCGAGCCCGGCGGTGAGCGCCCACGCGAGAGCGGCGTATGCCGCTGCGACGGCTGCCGTGGGTCGGCGCGCAGTGTTCCGTCCTTCCGGGGTCAGGAAGGCCGCGACCAGGAGGAGTCCGATGGTCAGGGCGGCGGACAGGTCGTGCAGGACCCGGAGCACGACCAGGCCGTATCGGACCACCGGACCGGTGTCCCCGAGCAACAGTGGCGTGAGGGCTCCCGATGCGGCCGCCGTCACCACGCCGACGACCAGTGCGACGACGGCGACCAGGGCGACCGGCGCCACGAGGACGCGGCGGAGGTCCGGCCGCGAGCCCGCCGGCGCGGGGGTCTCGGTCTGTGTCGTCACGGTCCCATGCTAGGTAGGGTGACTGGGTGCCCATCCACCCCACTCCCCCAGAGGACCTGGACGCTCTGGTCGAAGGCTTTCGGCAGACCGTCCAGGCTGTCATCGATCTGGGTCGCGAGTGCAGCGACGAGGACTTCGCGCGGTCGACGCCGTGCCCGGGCTGGACCGTCCAGGACCAGATCTCGCACGTGGCGGCCGTCGAGGCGTTCCTGGACGGCGCGGAGCACCCACAGGTCGAGCTGACCGAGCGCGGGCACATCCGCCACGAGTTCGGTGAGTGGATGGAGCAGGGTGTGCAGGTGCGGCGCGACCGCAGTGGCCCCGAGGTGGTGGCCGAGCTGGAGACGCTGCTGCACAACCGGCTGGCGACCCTGGCCGACCCCTCGCTCACGCTGGAGACGGAGGTCAGCGGCCCGATGGGCTCCACGATGTCGTTGGGGTCGCTGCTGCGCCTGCGCCACCAGGACATCTGGACCCACGAGCAGGACATCCGGGAGGCGCTCGACCGCATCGGCAACCTGGACTCACCGGCCGCCAGCACGTTCGTCAACGTCCTCGTCCGCTACTTTCCCAAGCTGGTGCGTGACGTCCCGATGCAGGACGGGCAGACCGTCATCCTGGAGAGCACCGGTCCGGTGACGGCGCGGACCGGGGTGCGCGTGAGCCACGACGAGGACGGTGAGGTCACCTACCACGCCTTGTTCACCGGTGAGAGCGCGAGCGGCATGGGCACCCTGGTGCACTCGCAGGACGACCCCACCACGACGATCAGCCTGTCGACCGAGGCCCTCACCCGCCGAGCCGCAGGTCGACGCTCGACCCAGGACACGACATACAGCGTGGTGGGCGACGAGGAGCTGGCGGCACGCGTGCTCGACGCGATCACCTTCACGCCCTGAACGTCTCCGCCCAGGCGGTCCAGCGCCTGCGGGTTTCTCGCCGCCGACTGGGGTAGACCCCACCGATCAAGTTGCTTTGGCTAACTAGTCTGCCGCAAGATGTCTGTGTGGCACCCCGACAAGGGACGTCGGAGGAGTGCACACCCGGGTCAATGAAGCCGCCGAGTGCGATGGATTCGACCTTTGTCATGCCCACGCGCTCGATCACCCCGCCCCGGGTCCGAGGACAAGTGAGGAGCATGAAGTGAAGAAGTTCAGTGTGATCGCCGTGGCGATGACCGCGACCCTGGCCCTGGGCGCGTGCAGCACCGAGGAGCCGGAGGAGGAGCCCACGCCGGCCGAGCAGACCACCGAGGATGCGGGCGACGACGCCGCCAGCACCACGACCGGAGACATGGCTGCTGGCACTGGTGACACCGCCGGTGAAACCGCGGCCGCCACCTACAGCGAGCCGGCGTGCCAGGAGTTCTTCACCGAGGGCGGTCCGCTGGCCGACCGCGCCGTGGAGGCTCGCGCCGCGATCGATAACGGTGAGGTCGTCGACACGATCGCCGTCAGCGAGGTCACCCTGCTGAAGAGCCGCATCGACGCCACCGCCGAGACCGCCCCTGACGACATCTCGGCGCTGCTGCTCGAGGTCAACGCCCCGTTCGCAGAGGTCGTCGACACGGTCAACGAGGGCGGCGAGGACGTCGTCGACCCCGAGAGCGGTGAGATCACCCTGCCGGAGATCGACACCCAGGCTTCCGAGGACGCCCAGGCCGAGCTGGAGACCGCCTGCGCCGGTTGATGTTTGACGAGGGGCTGGTCGCCTGACCAGCCCCGGCAGGCCAGCAAGGCGCCGGTCCCCTCGGGGGTCGGCGCCTTGTCTGTTTAGCCCCACCGTCTGGCGCCCCCAGCGGGAGAGCGCATACTGGGGGTGATGACAACCTGGTCCAGACCTCAGCGGCGGCACCTCCCCAGGAGCCCCTTCAAGCCAACGATCGAGCCGGAGATCGAGAGCTTCCTCCTCGACGACAGCGTCTCGCACGAGTCGTACGGGCTCGGACGCGTGGTAGGCACCGAGAGCGCAGCGGTGACGGTGAACTTCGGCTCCCACACCCGGCGCATTGTGAGCCCGTTCCACAAGCTCGAAAAGCTGTAGGCGGGCCTTCTTCGCTGGCCGAGGGCTAGCCAGCCGAGTCCGTCAGACCCGTCGGGTCTCCTCGCTCAGGCGCGGCTCGACGCGCAGGTCCGGACGGAAGCCCGCCTTGTCGGCATAGAACGCTCTGATGCGGTCCATGTCGGCGGTGACATCTCCAGTCAGCTCAAGAGTCGGACCCAGACCCGTCGTCATCGTGGTGCGGTCGACATAGCCGAGCGTCACCGGCATACCGCTCTCCCGGGCAATGCGGTAGAAACCGGACTTCCAGTGGGTGTGTCCCCCACGGGTTCCATCGGGAGTGACCACGAGGCCGAAGACCTCGCCCGACCGGACGCGCTCGACCACCTCCTCGACGACACCGCCCGCGTTCGACCGGTCGACGGCAATGCCCCCGAGGGCACGCATCAGCGGGCCACGCCAGCCCCTGAAGAGGCTGTGCTTGCCCAACCACCGGATGTCCATGCCCAGACGCCAGGTGATCCCCAGCATGAGGACAAAGTCCCAGTTGGAGGTGTGGGGTGCACCGATGAGCACCGTGGGCCGGTCCGGTGCGGGCACCGTGGACAGTCTCCAGGGGCTGAGGGACCAGAAGGCGCGAGCCACGAGTCGTCGAAGCATGGGCCCACGGTAGTGGCGGGTCCGATGGTGCTGGAAGCCTGTCTCGCCCTCCAACGCCTGGACGCCTACGACGTGGCCGGCCAGACGCACGACGAGCTGCAGGATCAGCGACCCCGCTGGCTGGGCCATCACGCAGCAGGACCAGGCCCACCAGCTCGGGGATGTCAGCCTCGCACACGACGGCGCCCGGAGGACGACTCACATCTTCGAGCCGGAAGTCGTTCTGGCAGCCGGTTGTTTCCGACCCTCAGAACGTTTTCCGGCTCCAAGTGGGTCCGCCCGAGACCCTGACCAGCACACCCCAGACGTCATCGACCGGACGGTCAGCCGGTGAACAGACAGAACGGGTGGCCGTGGGGGTCGAGCATCACTCGCACGTTGCTCTGCGGCTGGTGCTGGTGCGTGGTGGCACCCACGCCTCGCGCCCACGCCTCGGCCTCGTCGAGATCATCGACCCAGATATCCAGGTGCGCCATGACCTGCTGGTCGCCACGGTGACCCGAGGGAGACTCGCTCGGCCAGACGGGCGGGACATAGTGCTGGTCCCACTCGAAGTTGAGCGTCATCGCGAGCTTGCCCTCGACAGGCCGCAGCTGCGCCCAGCCCGCGGACTCCGGCTGACCAGGTCGCGCATCCTCCGATGCGGCGACCTCGACACCGAGCAGCGTCGCGTAGAACTGAGCAAGCTCACGCGGCGCGTTCGTGCTGATGGACACCGATGTGGCGTGGATCCTGTCGGGGCGCGGCATGACTCCTCCTCGAGCGTTCAGTCAAGTATGACGAGCGGTGTCCGGCGGGCGCCAGAGCTGAGCGGGCGCCCGCAATCGGCCAATGTGCGCCGACTCAGCAGGGGGCAGCTGCTAGGTCGAACGGCCGAAGAACCACAGGGCGACGACGAAGGAGGCCAGCACGACCAACGCCGTGCCGGCGACCCAGAGGCCGGTCTCCCAGTCGCCGAAGATGGACAGCGCGACGCCCACGACGGCGAGGACGAGAGCGGTCTGCCCCGCCGTGCGGGTGGCGCGGAACTGAGCACGGCGCTCCTGCGCGTCCGCCTCGTGCCCGCTGACGAGGCGAGCGGCCGGCTCAAGCCGACGGACCACCGAGTGGAGCACGGCATATCCCAGGAACAGGCCTGCCCCGAGGGCGGCGGCCTTGGGGTTGCCGCGCGACAGGGCAACGAACGCCACCGCGAAGGCGGCCAGCACGCAGAGCCCGGTGAACAGCCGGTCCTTCAGCCGTGCCGGACGTCCGGTCCGGGCCACCTCACCGGGCACGCGGGCATCGCGTGCCACTCCGTCAGCCCCAGACCAGGGCGCGGCTCGGGTCTTCCAGGATCGCGGCCAGGTCCGCCAGGAAGCGGGAACCGAGCTCTCCATCGATCAGGCGGTGGTCGAACGCGACCGCCAGCTGGGTGACCCAGCGCGGGACGATCTGCTCGCTGCCGTCGGCCGCGGTGACGACCCACGGCTGGCGGCGCACGGCGCCGAAGGCGACGATCGCGGACTCACCCGGGTTGATGATCGGCGTGCC
>Ga0079224_100008227_pt1 | contig 14106 bp, 9 predicted proteins | sample Stecom2015_FD_80414 | JGI IMG/M metagenome (GOLD analysis project Ga0079224, IMG submission 80414) | Agricultural soil microbial communities from Utah to study Nitrogen management - Steer compost 2015 | ecosystem: Environmental > Terrestrial > Soil > Agricultural land | place: USA: Utah...
CGTTGATTTCGACGCCAAGCAGCAGCACGTCGAAGTGACGCTCAAGGACCGTCAAGGCGCCAAACGTCAACTCATCGGCCAGTATTTGATCGACGCGAGCGGGCAGCAGTCGCTGATAGCGGGCCGCCTCGGCCTGAGGCAAATGGATGCGACCTTGCGCAACGTGGCGGTGTTTGCTCATTTCACCGGAGTACGCAGGGGCGAAGGCGATGCCGCGGGTGACATCACCGTCGTGCTCGACCCGGAGGGATGGTGGTGGATGATCCCGCTCAGAAACGGAGTGACGAGCTTGGGCTATGTGGCCCCATCGGCTGCGTTCAGCGGCAAGCCGGACGTCGCGTGGTTCGAGCGACGGCTCGCCCAAACACCCGTGCTGCACGACCTGTTCCAGGGAGCCACGCGCACGGGAGAGCTACGCACGGCATCGGACTACTCGTACAAGAGCACACGGCTGACGAACGGGCGGTGGCTACTCGCCGGGGACGCAGCCGCCTTTCTCGATCCAGTGTTTTCGACGGGCGTTTTTCTGGGGGTGAGCAGCGGCGTTCGCGCCGCGCAGGCGGTGCATAGCGCGCTGTGCGGCAGTGTACCGGCAGGAGAAGTGTTCAAGGACTACGCGCTTTGGCACCAAGAGCGATTGAAGATCTACGCAGAGCTCGTGAAAGGGTTCTACTGCCCGGAGTTCACGGATCTGTTCATGCACCCTACGGACTCCATGCAGCTCAAGCAGGGTGTGACTTCTGCTCTGGCTGGTTATGCGGATCATCCCGGCGTGCGCTGGCGATTGCGTTCTTTTTTGAGTGCCGTGCGCGCGAACAAGCATTTGGAGATTTCACCGCGCTTGCCGGGCCGCCGCGAAGCGGCGGCTCGCCTGTCACAGCTGGCGGCCATGCGCGACAAACGGACCCGCTCGTGATAGCGAGCGATTCGCCCGCCGGATGGTTTGTCCGTGACGTAGGGTCCAGTCCGGTGCTACGGGGTCAGCGTGTTCAGAGGCCCCGGGTTCGCGATTACTGCGGTAGGCGTCGTCAACTGCCTGGGGCGTGGTCCGGGCGCGGTATGGGAAGCCCTGAAGGCAGGCGCTTCCGGCCTGCGTCGGGTCCGGTTGTTCGATGACGTCACCGAGCAGCCCTATGAGGGTATCGCCGGTCAAGTCGAACCAACGCTACTCGTCACTGGCGGCGATGCGATGACCACCCGTCAGGCGCTGTTGGCAGTCACCGCGGCGGAGCAGGTTCGAGGTCAGGTGCTCGCGGCCCGTGAGCGCTGGGGTCGGGACCGGCTCGGTTTCGTGCTCGGAACCTCGACGGGAGGCATCGCCGCCAGCGAGCGAGCCTATGCCTACTATCGGCGGCATGGCACGATTGCCCCCGATTACTCCTTCGAAGAACAGCACGCCTTCGACGCCATTGCTCGGCAGCTGGCGCGCGATTTCGACCTTCACGGGCCCTGCTACGTCGTGTCCACCGCTTGTTCATCCAGTGCCAAGGCGCTGGGAGCGGCGGGGCGTCTGATTGCCGGCGGTGTCGCCGACGCCGTCTTGGTGGGCGGAGTGGATTCGTTGTGTCTCACCACGCTTCTCGGCTTCCAAAGTCTGGGAGTCGTCGATCCCCAGGGCTGCCGCCCGTTCGCGCGTGATCGCGGGGGCATCAGCATCGGCGAGGGAGCTGCCTTCCTACTCATCGAGCGCGATGCGGCTGCTCCGGCCTATCTCTTGAGTGTTGGTGAGACGAGCGATGCTCACCACATGGCTCATCCTCACCCAGAAGGTATTGGTGCAGAGCTTGCCATGCGACAAGCTCTGGAGGCAGCGGGGATCGACGCCCGGTCGATTGGCTACGTCAACGCTCATGGTACGGGAACCGTCGCCAACGACGACGTCGAGGCGTCGGCTATCGCCCGCGTGCTTGGCACGGGCCCACTGGTATCCTCCACCAAAGCGTTCACCGGACATTTGTTGGGCGCCTGCGGGGCTACCGAGGCGCTCTTCTGCGCGCAAGCCATCGAGCATCAGCTGGCGCCTGGCAACGGCGGTACGGACCCGAGCGCAGGGCTTGGCATCAGCTTGCAGCCTCGAGCCTTTGGCCGGCGTATCGACTATGCGCTCTCCAATTCGCTGGCCTTCGGAGGCAGCAATGCCAGCGTGCTTTTGGCCTCACGCGATGGCCTCGCCCGGCATCGCTCATCCGCGCCACACGTGAGCGGCCGGGCCGATCAGCTCCGCGCGGAGCTGGTGCGAGCCGTATCTTGGTCGGCAGAACGGGTCGCGCGTGACCCCGGCGCCGGTCTGCTCTCTGCGCGAACGCGGGCTCGGTCCAGCCAGCTGACGCTCATGTTCGCGGACGTGCTGGAGCAGCTGGTGCAGGACGGATTCGACGCGCAGAGCTCGCCCATCGTTTTCGGGTCGGCGTACGGTGAGATGGGGACGACGCTCAAGCTCCTGCAGCTCGAAATCGAGAGTGGCGAAAGTTCCCCCATTCGGTTTCAGCTGAGTGTTCACAACGCCGCGGCTGGGCTTTTGTCCATCGCCAGCGGCAATCGCGGGTTCTCGACCTCCATTGCGGCGGGGCCCGACACGTTCGCGATGTCCATGCTCGAAGCGATCGTCTATTTGAACCACGGCGAAGCTCGAGAAATCGCGGTGCTGGTGGCCGATGAGTGTTCGGTTCCCGAATTGTCTCGAACACAGCATGCGCCGATGGCGGCAGGTTTTCGTCTGAGGCGCCTTGCGCCAAATGCTTCGACTGCGACCTGGGTGCTGCACGCGCCCAAGCGGGTGGCTGAAGCTCAGCCGAGCGCCGTCGGGTCGTCACGCCGGACGCCAGCTGAGCTCAACAACCCGGTTTCGGATGCTTTCAAGCTCGTCGACGCTTTCGAAGCAAAGACCCCAGGGGTCTTGCGATTGGGCGCTGGGCCCGCGGCCGGTGATCTGGCTCTTGGCTGGGCTCTCGAGCTAACGCACCTCGGTTGAGTCGACAGCAAGACTACACCGAAGTAGCGTGTGACTGACGCCGAGACCATCTACGGTCTCGTCGATGGTCAGACCCGCCTGAGCGACGCAGTCGGCGATGCTGGCATAGTCGTAGATACGACTGACGCCGTTGGCCATGCTCGCAAAGTAGAGCGAGGTCTGTTGTAGATTATAGGCGGCGGCCTTGTACTTCTGGCGATCCCAAAATGTTTCGAGGATGTATACATGTCCACCGCTGGTGAGCGCCTGCGCGCTCTTCCGCAGCAGAGGAACGATATCTTCGGGTGCGAAGCAAGAGAGAAGTTGACTCATCCAGACTGCGTCGAACCCTGCCGGGAACGACCGTTCGTGATCGAGAAGATCCGCTTCTTGGCCGAAGACGCGGTCGGCAACGCCTTCGCGAGCAGCGCGGGCCAAGGCTTGCTCTACTTGCGGCGCAGCGTCGAGCACGGTGACTCGCAGATCGCTGCGCTCGCGGGCGCACAGTACGGCAAACTTTCCGGTGTTGCCGCCCACGTCGAGCAGGCTCCGCACCGGCCTGGTAAAAATCAGCGGTACCGCGTCAGGAAACGCGCTGCTGGAATAGTAGTGGTCGAATTCGAACCAACTCGAGCGCTCGGGTTCCTGCAGTGAGCCGATGCCTTCGTAGATGGTTCGCCACGGCCCGATGTGCTTGAGGCCGGCAGGGCGCCGTTCCAGGAGGGAGGTGACGAGCTCAGCGCCTCCCTGGTAACAGATGTCGCGCACGAAGTTCAGGTTCACGCGGGTCATTTCGTCGTACAGCACGAAATAGCCTACCTTGGTCAGGTAGTAGCGATCGCCGACCAGCGAGACGACGTCGGCGCCCAAGCCCGACTCGAGCAGCACCGTGAGCGCGTACCGCGACAGATCGAGCTGCCCGGCCAAGTCGGAAATGGTCGCGCCCGAGTCACCGCGCTTCATCAGCGCTTCGAGAATACCGAGATCGCGCAGGCCAAGCGTTGCATGAAAAACCAAGGGCCCGAACGCGAGCTTTTGTGCTGCGAAGCGAGCGTCGCTGGCGCTCAGGGTCTTTTGGTCATTGGCTTTATGCGTCATGGTGCACTTTCACGGGCTCGACAGCGTTTCGATCTCGATTTCATAGCCGTACCATTCATTGTCTAGTCGAACTCGCGCGGGCGGGGAACCGAGACGAAAGCCAGGCGAGTACCCGATGGAAATTCGGCGTGGTTCTGGCCCTGTAGCGTCGTGGGAGCCTTCGGGCTCGGGGGCTAAGCTGACGACCCGAGAGACCAGCGCCCCGTCTCGCCAGGTATCACGAAACACCTCGCGGCCCAGCCGTTGCTCGTGAGTGCCGGCAGCAGGGGGCGGGTCCGCGAACCCTCGAAAGAACACCCGGTGGATATCACCGAGAATGTACCGAGCGGGGAAGGGCAGGCGCTGGGAAACGAAGTACTCGGTCCGCACTTGGGTTCCGACTTGCTCCAGGAGTAGCGCGCGCGTCCCGTAGGGGGTCAAGAAGAGCACACGCAGCGTGGCTTCGGACTTTTCTACTACGGCGTCGAACTTGAACGAGTCGTCTCCGTAGGTTGCATGCAGGCGTTGCCTCCACAGAAAGTCCGGCGAAATATGCCGAGGATCGACCAGTGTATCCGGAGGCGCGCCACGGATCGGTTGGGGCGGCTCCGGAGCTCTCTGTCGCGGCGGCCCGCAGCTCACGAAAGTCAATGAAGCGACAACCAGTCCGGCCGTCAGCTTTCGCATCGCGCCATTGCGAGGCCAAAAGTGGTTCATGATGATCGTTGGTGCAGCAGCCATGCCGAGGGGGTCAGCGCTACCGCAGCGAAAATCCCGAGTGCTATCGTTTGCCCAATCGCCATCAACACCGGAATCTGGGAGAAACCCAGCAGGCCGAAGCTGAGGCAGGTGGTGGCCGCTGCCAATAGGATGCTCAGAAGCGTGGCTTTTGTCACAGAGTCCATCCTTGTGCTTCGTTTCACTGCCTCGCTCAAGAAGATTCCATAGTCCATTGCCATGCTGAGCACCACGAGCGCGGCGAGCAGGTGAAACAGGTTGAGTCGTTGACCGGCCAATGAAAGGCACCCCAACGCGACCACCGGCGCGGCAAGAGCGGGTCCCAGCGTCGCGAGGGTAGGGCGCCACCGGCGAAAGCGGGTCAGGATCAACAAGCTCATGACGAGACCCGCCGCGAGCATGAGGCTCCGTACCTTGTCGCGCAGCTTCGAATAGGCGGTGTCGAGCAGCTGCCTTTGGTCGATGTAGTAAACTCCCTCGAGCGCGTCCAAACGTTCCCGAATTCGAGCTGGGCTTTTGACGCCCTGAGGGTAGGAGAGAATGGCCACCTCGGAGTCGCTCTCGACGACGAAACGCTCTACGAGCTGGCCGAGCGGGGAGTTTCGCAGATCGTTCAAGGTCAAGGGTACGAAGCGCCGAACGCGTTGCGCTTCGAAGAACGGCTTGAACATCTCGAGGTTGAAGTCGTATTCGCCCAGGGCGGCAGAGACTGCTTGGGCGACTCGAACATCACGCGCCGCAGCGGCGTTCTGTGCTTGGAGTTTGGGTGCCCATACGACCGGGTGTAGCGATTGAAAGCCTTCGATGACATGCTGCTTCGTCAATTGGGAGAGCTCGCCAAACGCTCGATCGTTGCGCTCCAATGCCTGCGAAGCGTTCGAGCCTATCGCAACGACGACCTCGTTCGTGCCCGGGGCGCCCATACGCTGCCGCACCCTCCCATCTTCGGCTCGGAGCTCTGGATTCAGCGGGGCAAGTCCTTCCAGGCTGGAAGCCCAGCGCGCGTTCGCGAGCCCGACCACGCCTACGACTACCGGCAATAGCCCGATGACGGATAGCAGCACCCTGCGCCTGCTTAGCTTCGTGAGCGCGCGTGCCAGGGCATCGGCCAAGCGACGCCTCAGCTCCAGGCTGCCGCTCTTGCTGAAACGCGGCACGAGCACCAACGTGACGATGAGCGCAGTGAATATCCCGAAGCCGGCGAAGACGGCTACCTGTTGCATGACTTCGAAGCCCGAGAACGCCATGGCGCTGATGCCCAATACAGTGGTCAGCGCGCCGAGCACGAGGCCGGCTCGAACTCCCTTTGGTACGGCTTCTGAGCTTTCTGACAGGCCTCGGTGGTTCAACAGGTGAATGGGGTAGTCGATGCAAACACCGAGTAACGATGCGCCGAACGCCAGGGTCAATCCGTGAATCTCTCCGAACACGAGCAAGCAGGCAGTGGCTGCACCGATGAACCCGCCCAACAGGGGCAGACACAAAAGTACGATGCTCTTCAGCGAGCGAAACATGACCAGGAACAAGGCCAAGAGGCCCAGCGTCGAAAGCAGGGTGACGCGCGAAATGTCGGCGCGGATCCGCTGCTCGCTATCCACGGAAAACACATTGATACCGCTGCGCTCGAGTCGAAGGTCGGGGTGGCCCTTGGCGTGGCGCTCGAACAGCTCAGCGATGCGCGCGAGCAGCAAACGTTGCGCTTCACCGTCGAATGCAGAGTGCGCGAGCCCCAAGAACACAAGCGCATGACCATCATCGGAGACGAACTGACCCTCGACCACTCGCAGGTGCGCGGGTCGGTTAGCGTCCAGGCGCTTCATGTGCTGCGTGAACCACTGTAAGGGATCGCTCGGGGCCAGGCGCGCGGTCAGGGCACCCGAAGGGCCGGCGAGGTCTCGCTGGAGGCGTGCGATGCGCTCGTGCACGCCGGCTGGGCTGAGTTGGTGAGCCAAGTGCTCCGGCGAGTCGTCGACGAAGTTGAAGCGGCGCGGGAAGTAGAGCTCGTAGACCGAGCGCTCGAATTCGGGATCCGGACCGCTGCGGACCCAGTCGATGCCAGGCTCCGCCGCCAGATCGGCGGCAAGGTTCCGTGCCACTTGTCTGGCATGGGGTTCGAGCCGCTCGAGATCGGCCCTAGCGCCTTTAGTGGGGCCGATGCTGAGCGCCATACTGCGCGCCGCCGTCGAATCGACGACTTGGCGCGCTAGCTGTGACAAGCGTTCGTCGGCGGGGGGCAACAAGCGCGCGATCGAGGTTTCGATGCGGAAGTGCAGCACGCTGTAACCGCCGGCCAGCAAGAGGCCGAGCAGTAGCAACAGCACCTGCCAGCGCGCGTTGGGCCCGCGACTCACAGCCGCGCTTTCTGACGGTACGACGCGATCATCAACCGGACCGTCTGATTTTTGCGGACCCGCTGGCTAACCATTCGGCGAGCTGGGCGGTGCTGCCACGGGCTCGGGGAAATCGATCGAGCCTATCGGCAAGCTTTGCTGCCGATGTGCCTGCAAGACGCTGGCGATATCGAGGTCCATGCGACGATCGGCGGTGTTGGGGGGTACGGCCTCGCGCACGAACGCATGGAGCTCCCGAGCGCGCTGCCGACACTCTTGCGGCGTGCGTAGATCCACCGCCTGACACAGAGCAAGGGTGTGGATAGCAGCGACGGTTTCGGACAGCTCGACGATGCGCAGACAATCGCGCGCCGCGATGGTACCCATGCTGACTTTGTCCTGATTGTGGTTTTCCGTGCTGCGACTGAAGGCGCTGGCGGGCACGGTGAGCTTGAGAGCCTCGGCAGTCAACGCGGAAGCCGTGATCTGCATGGCTTTGAAACCGTGATGACTGGGGCCCGCGCTCGGCAGCACGAGGTTGTTGGGCAGCCCCCCGTTGGTCTTGGAATCGCACAAAAGAGCCAGTTGCCGGTCGAGTAGGTCCGCCAGGCTGGCTACGCAGGTCTTGAGCGTGTCCATGACTTGGCAAATGTGGCCCCCGTAAAAGTTACCGCCGTGCAAGACGTCACCGGTCTCGATGTCGAGCAGCGGATTGTCGTTGGCGCCGTTGAGCTCTATCTCGATGGTCTGTCGGCTGGCAGGCAAGTTGTCGAGGAGCACACCGATGACGTGGGGAGCACAACGCACCGAATAGCGATCCTGCAGGCGCCCGTGGATGGCTCGCCGCTCGGTATATTCCAAATCGTCGCGGATCCAGCGGGCGCAGGCGCGTTGCCCCGGATGAGGCTTCAGGGCGAAAATTCGATCGTCGAAATGTCCAGGCTGCCCACGCATGACGTCGCTGGCGACGGCCGTGAGCGCTGCGGCGAATCGGGCCAAGCGCCTAGCCCGCTGGTAGGCCAAGCAGGCCAGGCCCGTCATGGCGCTGGTCCCGTTCATCAAGGCCAGACTTTCCTTGGGGCGCAGGCGAAATTCTCCGAGCCGCGCGATCACGACGCCCGCGGGCTCTACGTTGCCCTGGTTCGTGATGATTTCTCGCTCACCCATCAATACGGCAGCCAAATACGAGAGCGGTGTCAGGTCTCCGCTGGCTCCCACGGAGCCCTCGCAAGGAATGCAGGGGAGAAGACCCTCGTTCACCAACTGACAGATCCTGTCGAGCAACTCGGGGCGCACCCCGGAGGCTCCGCCGACGAGCGAGCCCAGGCGAGCCACGAGAATCGCAGCAGCCTCTTCCGAAGTGAAGTGAGCGCCCGTCCCGCAACCGTGAAAGCGCACGAGATTGAGGGGTAAGTCATCGCGATTTTCTAGCGGAATTTCGGTTTCGCAGGAGTCGCCGAACCCCGTGTTGACGCCATAGACTCGGTTGTTTTCTCCGAGCAGCTTCTCCAGCGTCTTGCTGCCGCGCTGCAGGCGGGCCTGCACTCCCGGGTCGCGGCTCATCGAAACCTTGGCTCTGCGTGTGGCAATTCGTTCGACGTCCGCGACGCTGAGCGGGCCAGCTCCGACCTCGACCACAGGCGTGGGTGCTACGCTCTCAGACGAGTGCAACTCAGACGAGTGCAAGATGCGTGAAAGTTTGGTCATTGTGGGGATTTTGCAGCGGCTTCCGAGAACTTCAGCTGACCCGAGCTCGCGATCTCACCCGCCTCACGGAGCTCGAAGCGAACCTGCCATGCCCCGTGTGGGCGCCGTGCTCGAAGAGCCAGCCGCGCTCCCGGCCTGATGGGGCGTTTGTACTTGAGCTGGGGAACTTCGTCGAGCGCGTGCAGCTCGCTCCAGGCTTTCTTGATACTAGGCAGGACGATATGACTGAGCTGTACCACGCCAGGCATGATCGGCTCCCCGGGAAAGTGACCCTGGAAGAACACCCAATTGCGCGGGATCGAGAACTCGCTTCGTAACGTCTCTTCTTGCTCACCGCGTTCCAATATCGGTTCGGGCAAAGTCAAGTCTGCGGGCGGGCTCTGAGTGTCGCCGTCGCTGAAGAGTCGCTCCAGCAAGTGCCGCTGAACCTTGCCCAAACCGTCGCGCGGCAATTCGTCGACGATGCGATAGCGTCGAGGCAGCACCACCGCATCGAAGAATTCGGACAGCGCGCCCTTGAGCGTGCCCGCTGTCCAGCGCGGGTCTGGAGTCGCAATCGCCAGCCAGAGCTCGGTGCCGCGCAGCTCCGACGAGGCTTGCACCAGCGCGGCCGCATCGCTCACGCCCGGCAAACGCCGGGCCCGCGCTTCGAGCTCCTGGACGGCCACACGCTTGCCTCCGATCTTGAGCACGCCGTCGGTTCGCCCCAGGTGTTCGAAGCCTCCCTGAACGAGCTCGATGCGATCTTCCATCAATTGCCAGTCGGCGCCTGGCGCAAGGAACGGTGAGCGCAGCAACAGCTGCCCTTCCGCGCTTTTCGCTACGCTCACTCCCCGAAAGGGTACGTAGACGGCGCCGGGCGTGGCACGCCGGTAGGCGATACCACCGCTCTCGGTGGAGCCGAGCACGTCGATGACCTCGGACCCAGACTGCGCGCTAAAGGCCTCGGCGACCTCGATGTCCAGCACGGCGCCGGACGATAGCGTACGCTTCAGGGTGAGCGGTGCTTGACCAGCCGACACCAGGGCTCTCACGTGAGTGGGAACGGTAATCAGGTCCGTGATCTCGTAGCGTTCCTGCGCCAGTCGGACATCAGCCGGTTGGAACAACGCAGGTCGGATGAAACGAGCACCCGAAAACAGTGGGATCAACAGCGTGAACAAAAGGCCATAGAGATGATGCGCCGGGACCGTGGCCCCGATGGTACGGTGTGGATCGAACGCGAAGGTTTCGACCAGAACCTGGGCTTCTCCGAACAGCGGAAAAGCCGTTTTGCGACAAGCGTGGTGCCCACCGGTGGTTCCCGACGTGTAGGCGACCAGCACATCCGTAGCGCCTTCGACAGTGCACGCGGTTACCGGGGCGCCCGTGGGTGGGCTCATCAGGTCGATGCAATGCTGCACCCCGACACCATCGAGCGGCGCTGCATCGGTGAGCAACGTGGTCGCCGCCGTTTCTTGCACGATCTCGTTCAAGGTGCCGGCCTTGTGGTTCGGTGGCAGCACGACCGCTCGCCCCCGCGACCACGCAGCGACGCAAGCGACCAGCATGCGGTAGCGATCGGTGGCCGCGACGATCAGCGGACCCTTGGCCCGTGCGCCCCCCGATTGGGCGTCGATGAGCGCTGCGACGCCGCCCACGTCGGCGCGGAAGTCGCGAGCCGTCAGCCAACCCGTACCATCGTCCTGCGGACAGAGCAGCTCTCGATCTCGGTGGAGCGCCAGTAGATCGAAGCTGCGAGTCACACCGACTCCAACTCGCGCCGTTGCTCGATGTGTTCGGCCAGGTGCCGGAGCGAGCGAAACGTATCACGCACGCCTGGGTCATCCGCCTTGATCTGTACACCGTATTTCTTGTGAATGGCCATGGCAAGCTCCAGGGCGTCGACGCTGTCGAGGCCCAGGCCGTCGTTGAACAGCGGAGTGTCGGGGTCGATGTCGCCAGGGCTGACGTCGTGCAGCGCAAGCGCTTCGACGATGAGAGCTGCCAATTCGTTTTCGAGTTCTTTCATGGATACGACTCTCCCGGTCCTACTCCTCTGGTCTGCGTGGTTGGCCTTTCCCGGTCGGTCCAGGTCAGCGGTTGTCCTGGCAATGTCGCATCAGGCCAAGGCGGATGATCGGATACTCGTCTGCTCTGAGAGGTTCAAGTCCAGACGGTCGTGCGGGACCGCCAAGTTAGAACGCCAACCCTTAGCGCAGTTGACGAAAGCGCACAATCACGACGGTTTTGGCGGGTTTCTGGCTTGACAGGGGCTCCGAAACTCGACTCTGGGGCACTGACGCATGACATCGGTCGATGCAGGGCGCGCGCTTCGGTGCGGTACTGTCGCTCGGCGCGCGCGGACCTACAGGATGCCACTGCTTTGCGTTGGGCCCACCTGCGGCTGTGGGAGGCAGGTTCCATTGTGGGCATATTTGTGGGGCCTCGCGGGGCTGCCCAACTTCGAGATGAGAAGCTTGGGGGGGTGCTCCCACTGAGCAGATCATGACGATCGAGCTGCGGTTTGGATTGGGCCTGGTGTCGTTGGTGCTCGTGCAGGCGTTCGCGAGCGCGTGTTCGGGAAGCTCCGACGAAGCCTCGGGTGATAGCGACTCCGGCGCCGAGAACGACTCCAGCGCCGCAACGGGCACGGGAGGCACCAGCGGATCGACCGATTCGAGCAGCAGCTCCACGGGCAGCGGGGGAGCAAGCGGTGCTACCGGCGAAACCTCGAGCGCTTCGGGTACCGATGGCGGGGTGCTGGATCCAGTCGAGCTCTGCGGCGGCACGTGTCAGTGCGCTAACGGCATCGACGATGATGGTGACGGTAAGGTGGACGGCTTCGACGAAGAGTGCACGGGTGCGACCGACAACGACGAAGGCAGCTTCGCTACCGGGATCTCCGGCGACAACAAGGACCCGAAATGGCAAGACTGCTTTTTCGACGGCAACTCGGGCGCGGGCGATGATGGTTGCCGCTATCACACCGATTGCTTGACTGGTGATCTGCCCGACGACGATCCGAGTTGTACCGTAACTCAGGCTTGCGTCGACTTTTGCGTGCAACGAACACCCAGCGGCTGCGACTGTTTCGGTTGCTGCACGTTCGACACCACCGATGGGCCGCTGAGCGTGCAGATCGGATTGACTTGCGACTACGACGACATCGAGGACGCCGAGAGCTGCCCGCGCTGCACGCCATCGACTCAATGCAACAACGAGTGCGGCGAATGCGAGCTCTGTCCCGGCAAGGACAGCTTGCCGGAGACCTGCGAAGAAGAGGTACCCCAGTGCGACGACGGGCGTCAGGCATGCGACGAGCAGAACCCGTGCCCCCAGAACTACTGGTGCCAACTGGGCTGCTGTGTGCTCGTGCCCATCCAGTGAGAGAGAAGTAGTCATTTCCAGCGACCCCGAGCGAGCTGGCGGTTTCCATCGTTGCTTTCGAGGCCAAGCCGCGTAAAATTCCGCCGTGAGGGAAGCAACCCTGAGGCGAGTCTACGCTGCTGCCAAGGCAGTCTATCCCGGCATCTCACTGGAGCTGGACGCTTTCATTCTTCATTGCAGCCGCCTCGGTGCAGGCCTGGGTGCAGCGGCCGATGACGATGACGCCTGCGAGCGCTACGGGCACGAGCTGTTCCTATGCGCCGCCTGTGCCGCGGGCGACCAAGAGGCGATTGCCTCGTTCGAGCGGGAGGTTCTGCCCGCTGCGGCAGAGGCCATAGCGCGAGTCAATCCCGCGGCAGAGTTCCTCGCAGAAGTGCTGCCAGGGCTTCGCAACAAGCTGTTTGTCGGGCCCAATCCCAAGATTCGAGACTACGCTGCTCGCGGTTCGTTGGTGGCGTGGACCAAGGTGGTCGCCACGCGCTATGCGCTCAAGCACAAGGGCGAGCCCGACCGCGCCGCCCGACCGCAGGCAGAATTGGCGGAGCTCCTGGTGCAACGGCATTTTCAGGGTGAAGAGCCGCTGATGGAGGACAAGTACACCCAGCTATTTCAACGGGCATTGAGCGGAGCCGTCAGCAGCTTGCCGTCGCGTGATCGCAATGTACTGCGCATGCACCTGCTCGGTCGCTGCAGTGTCGATCAAATAGGTCGAGCGTACTCGGTCCAGCGCTCCACTGCGGCGCGTTGGCTGAGCACCACCAAAGATCGTTTGCTCGAATCCGTGCAGGGCCAACTGCGCATGGAGCGGGCCGGCTTGAGTGACGAGGAGCTCGACAGCGTGGCGCGCCTGGCTCGAAACCAGTTGGATCTCACGTTCGCCTACGGCGGAAAGGCCGCCTCGCGGGTTTCGTAGTCGGCGGGATGATGTGCGATGCCTAAGCCCACCTCTCGTGACGATCATGAGCTGCCGGACTCGGCAATCGAGGTGGACCATGAATCGACCGATCCGAGATTTCCGGATGAAGCTCAGGTCAAGGCTTTCGCCGAGGAGTTATTGCGCGGGGGGAAGCGGACGCAGGGCTATGAACCCGTAGCGTCCGAGCGGCGCCACGCGCTGAGGGATACTACACCGCATGCGCGACTGCCGAGCGAGCCGGTCCGCGCCACGCCTGCGGCGGCGCCCAGCAGAAGCGTGCTGTCGAAGACTTTCCCGAGCGCTACGGATGCGGAAGAGTCGCCGCCTGACATCGGCGAATGTCTGAGCGAGGACAGTGTGCTCGCGTTCGTGGAGGGGCGGCTCGGTCTGGCAGAATTGGTGGATGTTCATCACCACCTGGACGCCTGCGGGGATTGTCAATGCGTGATCGCCGAAGCGGCTCATGCGGTGAGCCAGCAGCGCGCGGACGCCGAGGGCAGCAACACTCGCGGGAGTAACCTGCAAGTGGGCACGATTCTAGCCGACCGCTACCGTATTCAGCGGTTCATTGCCCGAGGCGGCATGGGCGAAGTTTACGAGGCCTACGATCGCGTGCTCAGAGAACGCATCGCGCTGAAGACGGTTGCAGCGAGCGTCAGCGACAGCCCACGCGCCGTACGCCGCCTCATGGCAGAAGTGCAGTTGGCTAGGCGCGTCAGTCACCCGAACGTGTGCCGTACTTATGACCTGGGGGCACACCCCTTCGGTGCGAGCGGGGTGCTTCACTTTTTGTCCATGGAGTTCGTGGAGGGCATCAGTCTGGGGGAGAAATTGGAGCGTGACGGCCCCATGGCCGTGAACGAGGCCGTGTCCGTGGCACAGCAGCTGCTTTCCGGCCTGCAAGCAGCGCACGAGGCTGGCATCTTGCATCGCGATTTCAAGCCTGACAACGTGATGCTCCGCCCTGCGTCGGGGGAGAAGTATCGCGCAGTGATCATGGACTTCGGCCTCGCGCGCGC
>Ga0079224_100008228_pt1 | contig 14103 bp, 10 predicted proteins | sample Stecom2015_FD_80414 | JGI IMG/M metagenome (GOLD analysis project Ga0079224, IMG submission 80414) | Agricultural soil microbial communities from Utah to study Nitrogen management - Steer compost 2015 | ecosystem: Environmental > Terrestrial > Soil > Agricultural land | place: USA: Utah...
CGAAGATGATCTCGGCGCCCTGTAGAGCTACCAAACGCGACGACTCCGGCAGCCAGTTGTCCAACGAGATACTCACGCCGACTCTGGCCAAACCGCTGTCGATTACGGGCGGCACCCAACCTCCACGCCAGTACCCGACTCCAGCTGGTGGAATGTGCATCTTGCGCGATTTTCCCAGGTAGCCTTCGGGTCCCACGAAGACATAGGTGTCATAGACGATGTCTCGATCCCTTTCAGCGATGCCGGCGGCGATCACCAGACCCGAATTACGTGCATAGTCTTCGAGGACCTCGACCGACGGGCCTGGAATGGGTTCTGAGGCTTTCCAGATGTCCGGCGTGGTGACATAACCGGTGACAGACAGCTCAGGGAAGGCAACCAGTTGTGCTCCTACATCGCGGGCCCGCTCAATCCAAGGTCCCATCGCATCGAGGTTTTTCTCGGGCGACGCAGGCTGACTGCGCTGAGTCACCGCAGCGAGCTTGAAGCTCTTGAATACACCTGATCGTCCGGTTTCCTCGGCCCGCATTAAAGGATTCCTTCTCTTCTGATTTTGAGCATTTAGCCCGGATGTTATCCCGACGGCCAAGGCAGACTGGACGAAACCTCTTCGGCTGACCTTTTTTGCCTCTCCCATAAATCCTCCCCTTTTTCTGTGGTTCAACGGGATCGAATCCCACCCGTTGTCAGTTCTGACTATTGTGATAAAGAATTTGACCGGCAGGGATGGGGTGAAACTGGCCGTTGTCTACGACGGCTTTACCGTTAACCCATACCGAGTGAATTCCTTCCGGAAACTGGTGAGGCTTTTCAAAGGTGGCCGTATCTCGGATGGTGTCAGGATCAAAAAGCACCAGGTCGGCCCAATAACCTTCAGCGATCCGTCCCCGGTTCTTGAGACCCAGTCTTAGCGCAGGCAAGGAGGTCATCTTCTGGACAGCTTCTTCGAGCGAGAGTACCTGCCTCTCTCGAACGTACCTGCCCAACACTCGAGGAAAGGTTCCGTACCATCGCGGATGAGGGTGCCCCTGGCCGTAGCGCGCGATGGTTCCGTCGGAAGCAATCATCGTGAGCGGATGCTTCATAATGCGTTCAACGTCTTTCTCATCCAGAACATGGTAGATGGCTGAGGCTCCGCCTTTCTGGATAAGCTCGATCACCAGTTCCGCACCCGTTTCTGGGGTCGGCTCGAGTCTCTTCATGCGAGCTAGATCGAGAAGCGTCTTACCCTCATACTCGCGCATCCACTCCACCCGCGCCAGCTGGATTCTGCGCAAATCACCACCGCCCCGGTCATTGAGGATGTTGAAAGCAATTCCCTCAACAATCTTCTTTCGGATTTCTTTATCCTGCAGTCGTTCCAGGAATTCGTCCTGGCCGCCGGCCATTGCCCACGCCGGAACCAGGATTCCGATGGTGGTATAGGTTGCTGTATAGGGATACTGGTCAAGCATGACGTCCAGGCCCTCTTTTCGAGCTTTGTCCACCATCGCAAGAGTCTTTACGCTGGCACCCCACATTGGCTTTCCGATCACCTTATGGTGAGTCAGGACGACCGGAATATCGGCTCGACGCCCGATGTCGATTGCCTCGCGAACCGCATCCAGTAAGCCAAGCCCTTCTTCTCGCAGGTGAGACGTGTAGATTCCACCGTACTTTGCGGCGGCACGCGCGAGGTGAATGATCTCTTCAGTCTCAGCATACGCTCCCGGCAGGTACTTCAACCCTGTCGATAAACCCCAGGCACCTTCCTGCATCGCCTGCTCTACCATTGATACCATCCGGTCGAGCTCCTCGGAAGTTGGTACTCGGTCTTCCATTCCCAGTACTTCTCTTCGAATCGTATTATGGCCGACCAGATAAGCGAGATTGATGCCGATGCCTTCTTTCTCTAGCGCTTCCAGGTGTGTCTTTAGTGGCCAGGGAGAACCACCATCAGGTCCTCCCAGAGCCGTCGTGATTCCCTGGCGAAGAAAGTTTTCCGGAAAAGGGATTTCCTTGATCGGTTCGACGTGTGAATGGAGATCGATAAATCCAGGCGCCAGCGCCAGTCCATCGCCATCGATAACGTGCTTGGCCTGGTTATCCTGCAACCCACCTCTGGAAACGGCTTGAATCCGCCCGTTCAAAACGGCTACATCGGCGGTGTAAGGGGTCCCGCCGGATCCGTCCACCACCAGCACATTGCGAATCAAGAAGTCAAAGGGTTGGGACTGAGCCCAAGGAGAATGACCCAAGAGAAGAACAGCCAGAACGGCGGAAAGCAACATAACGCTGGTGAAGAACAGGATTCGTTTGCTCAAGACGCCCTCATACTAACTGCTCAGTTTAAGCGGAGGCAAGTCAACTTAATCTGAAGTCCTCTTTGCCGGTGAATTGCGATGCGCCGGCGATTAAACAACACTTTGCCCGGCCGGCAGAAACCAAGCCCGGTCCGAGGCAACAAAGCCCAACCTGCGATAATAATCCCGGGCCTCCGGTGCTGCCAGCAAGAGGATACTGGTAGGGCCAACGTACTCTTGAGTGAGACGCACCAGTTCGCGACCGATCCCCCTTCTTTGATAGGAATTTCGAACCAACAGATCTGCCAAATAGGTGACGTGGGAGAAGTCAGTTAGGGAGCGGGCGAGACCAACAAGTAGCTGCTCATCCCAGGCTCCGATGATCAAACTAGCATTTCGAAACATGGCGGCGAAACGCTTTCGGTCGTCAACCGGACGCCTTTCCCCCAGACTAGTATCCTTGTAAAGATCGATAAGTTCATTGAGATTCCAGTCTCGCACGATCCGATATTCAATCATCTGAAAAGCATACTTTGCAGGCGCTTCTGAATCTAGAAGGACTCTGTGATTCGGGCATTCATGTGATAAAAAGGGAGCCTATGATTGACAGACGCAGAGCCCTCAAGAGTCTCGCCATGCTCTTGGGAGCGGCAGCGTGGAGGGGCTGCAACTCGACCGACGCAAGATTGGAGGCTGCAGAGCGGAGAATCCAGGACTTTGTGGATCGTGGTGAACTGAGAGCAGCCACACTTTCGGTGCGGCAAAGCGGATTCGAGTACAGCCGAGCGTTTGGTGAAGCCAGATCACCTAACGAAGTGTTTTTGCTTGCCTCCATTACGAAACCAATGGTGGCAGCCGGTATCATGCTGCTCAAAGATCGCGGTGAGCTCAGTCTCACTGATTCGGTATCTCGCTTCATACCCGAGTTCTCTGAGGGTCTTCGGTCGCGGGTGATTATTCGTCACTTGCTTTCACACACCTCGGGACTTCCTGACCAGCTGCCCAATAACGTCGAGCTTCGGAAACGACAGGCTCCTCTCGAGGAGTTTCTCGAGGGCGCCCTTCGCACTCCCCTCCTCTATGAACCAGGCACTGATGTTCAATACCAGAGTATGGGTTTCTTGCTGGCCTCTGAAATTGCCCGGAGAATCACCGGGACGCCTTTCCGCCATTTCCTCAGGAGTGAGTTCTTTGAACCCATGGGAATGAACGACACATATCTGGGTCTGGGCCGTTTCCAGATCTCCGATACCGCGCAATGTCAAGTAGAGGAAGCTCCGGCTCTTTATGGTGGCGGAGCCGACACTCGTGATTGGGACTGGAACAGCCCGTACTGGAGAAACCTGGGCGTTCCCTGGGGAGGGGCTCATTCTACCGGCAACGACGTGCAGACCTTTATCCGTCATTTTCTTGAGCCCGATGGTAGCGTGTTGAGACCCGAAACAGCACGCAGTATGCTCGAAAACCAGAATGCAGGTCTTCCCACTCCGTGGGGGATTGGCTTCAGAATCGAATCCTCCTGGTTTGGAACAGAATGTTCGCCCAAAACCTTCGGGCATACCGGTTCTACCGGAACAATCGCGTGGGCTGACCCTGAACGTGATTTGAGCCTGGTGTTTCTGACTACACTTCCGGCAGCCCGCTCTCGCGAGTCGCTGATCCTCCCGGTCTCCGATGAGGTCGCCGGTTCCTTCCCCCTAGTCTGATTATTCGTCCCTTTCCTGTATCACACTGGTTGCATCCGTCTCCAACATGTAGCGGACCAGGTTGGCATTAAGGGTCTTGAAACCCTGGTGTTCGAACTCAGCTTTCCCGAGTCCCCACGGCCAGCGAATTGTGCCTGAGCTAAATACCCGGGCTCCCGAATCGGTCTCGAAATAAACCGCTTCGGCTAGGCCGGGACGGTCTCCCGCTCCCACCAGCTTTCCCGAAAAGAGCACCTTGATGCTATCCTGCGGGATTTCCTTGTTCACTGAAACACCTTCCCGCCAGCCTCTCGGTGGATCCAGCTCCAGACCGCGATTGTCCCACTCATACCCGATCAGACCCGGCAGTTCGTCTCCAATGTTGAGACCTGTCCCCTGAAAGAAGGGAAGTGAATTGTCGACAACCTGGTAAGCTGGAAAGTATTCACGAGGACCCGCTTGCCAGGCTGGTTGCAATTGCGATCCGAAGGCACGACCCTCTATCGGTATTCGGATATTTCCATAAACCCGGTGCCAGGGCATGGGGGCTAGAAAATAGTTTTCGTACATAACCCCCATCAACATCGACTCAGGACGCCGGTTGTTTGACCGGAACGTAGAGGTAACAAACAGTTTGGCGTCTTCCTCCGCCAGCCGATCGATAATGGGATCGTAACGATTCTTGTAGCAGACGATCTGACGACCGAGGCTGGGCCCCCCGGGGAGGCCGGCAATGTCCTGATACCGAACCTGCCAGTAAACCAGGTTGCCCCCGAGAAACATCGTGTTCTTCCCCTGCTCGAAAATGCGTCGTTCTAGATAGTCATAGCCTTCTTTACTCCAGTATTCGTTGTGGCCAAGCACAATGAACAGAGGATACTTTTCGGTCCAGGCCGGATCTTGAGCGACATCGAAATTGCTCAGGTAGTCTACTTTATAGCCGAGAGTTTCCAACCATTGGACGTAGTAGAACTCCCACTGATGGAACTGCGAGATGGTCGGGCGGTCGAAGCTGACCATGACTGACTTGTCGGAAGATCCCAGGAAACCGGAGTAAAGACTGTGTCCACCCCAGACGTTATAGGCCTGGTAAGTATTGGTCGAAAGGACGATTGCAATGTCTCCATCCTGTGCCGGGTTAGTGACGACGATATAGGCCACTTCCTTCAGGCGCTCGCCCTGCGTCGTTACGAAATCGATACTGTAATAGCCGGAAGTCCACTCTTCGCCTGCTGCAAGACTGATCGCTGGAGGCCAGCTGCATCCCACGGCCGACACCGGTCCTAAGGCTTCTTGATAGGACACCTGGAGGGGATCGGACGAATAAACTAATTGTCGACCGTCTCCCGACGAAGCGCCCAGCCGATATACTTCGAGATGACCGTTGATCACGTTGCCGCGATCTCGTGTCGAGAGCATGATCCGGAATGTACCTCCAGGATTGACGCTGTGGCGATCGGCATATCCAAGAACCGCGTCTCCGTAGCGGTATTCATTCCGGTGTGCAATATAGCTCCTCGGAATTCCATAGCGGACTAACTGATTCGCTACAGCGGCCGTCCAGTCGGGCGGTAATATCCACCAGCCGACGATGAAGATCAAAAGTAAAAGGAGGAAAGTTACAACCAGGTAGGCTGCGGCGAACCTGATCAGTTTTCCTGTCCAGGAGGGACCAGACTTAGCCTTTACTTCATCCACGCCACTTTCCCTTCCCCCTCCAGACGTTTCCTGTGTTTACACTCTCCGCTGAAGCTCCTGCATCCCGGAGTGGACGAAGATCCTAATCTATCTGGAGGATGCCTTTCAATAGCTTCAGTGAAAGACTTGATTTGTCGAAGATCACTTGTGGCGGCGCCGGCGCTATTACGAACAGGGGCGCTCAAGACTCGGCCGGGCCAACATCTCACCCTGGCCTTGTATCCTCTACTCAACGAATCTAAGATGCTGAAATCGTGCTTTGACTTCCATGGACGCCCGTAAGAGACGCCTGTCACGAAAGGATGTCGGATGAAAGGATGTCTAGTGTATCGTCGTTTTCCTTATTTCTTGTATCTCTTGTGGACTATTCTGCTTTCCGTCGGAATGCTGGAGGGAGTACAAGCTCAGAAGCGCCCCAACATCGTCCTGGCGATGGCCGATGACCAGGGTTGGGGCGATATGGCCTACAATGGTCACCCGACATTAAAGACTCCCCATTTTGATGATCTTGCTTCTTCCGGACTCCGCTTCGATCGCTTCTATGCGGCAGCCCCGGTGTGTTCGCCGACTCGGGGCAGCGTTCTGACGGGAAGACATCCGAATCGCTTCGGATGTTTTCAATGGGGTTATTCACTGCGCCCTCAGGAAATTACAATTGCCGAGATCCTACAGCGAAACGGCTACCGAACCGGACATTTCGGCAAGTGGCATCTCGGATCTGTCCGTGCTGATAGCCCTGTATCACCTGGAATGAGTGGTTTTCAGAAATGGGTATCGGCGCTGAATTTTTTCGAAATCGATCCATGGATGTCAAAGAACGGCAAGGCCGTCCAACTCAAGGGAGAAGGATCGATGGTTACCGTCGAAGCAGCCATCGAGTTCATCCAGGAATCGATTGACGCAGATCAACCATTTCTGGCGCTGGTATGGTTTGGGTCTCCTCACAGTCCTCACGAAGCACTCCAGGAAGACAGGGCTCTTTACGCGGATCAGCCAGATGAGATGAAGAATTTTCTGGCCGAAATTACAGCAATGGATCGCGCTATGGGGCGACTGCGTGAGCGGCTCAGGGAGTTGGGGATAGCGGATAATACCGTACTCTGGTATACGAGCGACAACGGGGCAATCCCGCAGGGTTCCACAGGTGGCCTTTCTGGGGGAAAGGCTGAGCTGTGGGAAGGAGGAATTCGGGTCCCGGCTATCATCGAGTGGCCGGCAGTCTTGAAAGAGCCGAGAATTACCGACTTCCCGGCGGGTACTGTCGATATCCTCCCAACCGTCCTGGAAATTGCGGGTGTATCTGAAGACGAGGCCCTGCACCCGCTTGATGGCATGAGTCTTCTCGATTTAGTCAGAGGTGGCGGCTCTACTCGCAGCAAGCCTCTCGGATTCTGGGTATACCCGGAGTCGGGACAGCGGGTCAGAAGTGACGAACTGATCCAGCAGATGGCAGAAGAGCAGAAAGCGGGAAGGGAAGCAACAGCCGAAGAGACGCCGCCGTTTCGAACCGGCCTCTTGGATAAGGTCTATTCATCCGAGGACCGGCCCGGGCATGCCGCCTGGATAGACGGGGACTTTAAACTGCATCGAATTCCCGATGATTCCGGAACCGTTCGATATGCTCTTTTTAATCTGTCCGAGGACCCCGAAGAAAAGAGGGATCTCATCTCAGAGCTGCCGGACCGGGCTCGCGAAATGGAGAGAGCATTGGAACAGTGGCAGCGGTCGGTGATCGATAGCTTAAATGGAGTCGATTACCATCAAGCGGACTAACCAGCGAAGGAGGATCGGGAAGCAGCAGGGTAGCTATTAAGAGGGGGAACAGCAGTGTCCATTGTAGCTGGCGTTGATTTCGGAACGCAGAGCGTCCGGGTTTCGATTGTAGACAGTCATCGGGGACGTCTGGGAAGTGCCGTTGCAGAATATCCGGTTTGTCGCAGCGATGTCGATCCTGATCTGGCTACCCAGAGTCATCAGGACCACATGGACGCTCTGACCAGGGCCATGCACAGGGCACTGGGGGAGGCAGGACTAAACGGTGATAAGGTCGAAGCCCTGGCACTGGATACAACCGGTTCGTCGGTGATTGTCGTGGACGATCAACTGCAACCGATCGATGAATACTACCTGTGGTGTGATCATCGAGCCCACCGGGAAGCTCGAGAAATCACTGAAGCAGCCCACAAGTTAAGCCTGGAGGCGATTCACTGGTACGGTGGAGCCTATTCTTCCGAATGGGGTTTTGCAAAGTTGCTCCACTGGTTGCGTCATAACCCTGATCGACGAGCCAACTTATACACCGCACTGGAACACTGTGACATGGCGGTGGCGACACTCTGTCAAATTATTGATCTTGATCAGCTGCCTCGTAGTATCTGTGCAATGGGCCATAAATGGATGTGGAACGAGCAGCTCGGTGGTTTGCCGCCGGAGACCTTCCTGACTCAGGTCGATCCCCTCTTTGAAGGTATTCATGATCGACTGCGGGGACGCTACTCCTATTCCGACGAGATAGCCGGCAGGCTGGCACCGGTCTGGGCCGATCGTCTGGGTCTTAGTCCCGGTATTCCAATTCCCTTCGGAGCTATCGATGCTCACTGGGACGCAATCGGCTCCGGGATTCGTGAAGGAGATGTCATCAACGTGGTTGGGACGTCGACCTGTATCATGGCTATTGCTTCACGGGTAGAGAAGATACCAGGGGTCTGCGGCGTGGTGTATGGATCCATTCATCCCGACTATTTCGGTATTGAAGCGGGGCTATCGGCTACCGGAGACATCTTTGATGCTATAGCGAGGCGGGCAGGAACGACCGTAGACAAATTGTCTGAATCGCTGGATGGCTATCGCGCCGGGCAAACCGGGTTGTTGCGGTTGACCTGGGACAACGGTGACCGGACTGTACTTGTTAATCCAAACCTTGGAGGAATGACGCTGGGCTGGACTCTTAATTCCACGGTGGCAGATGAACTTTTCGCGGCAATCGAGGGCACCGCTTTCCATACCCGGATCATTCTCGATCGCATGGCCGAATACGGGGTACCGATTTCACGCGTAATCAATGGTGGTGGAATTCCGCAGAAGAACTCGGTTCTCAATCAAGTTTATGCCAATGTACTCCAGAAGCCGGTCCTGGTTCCGAGTGCGGAAGTGACAAGCCTGGGCTCTTCCATCTTCGCGTTTCTCGCCGCCGGTGCTTTTGAAGATGTTGAAACCGCCCAGGAAACGCTCTGTCCCTCCTATCGAATCGTAGAACCCGAGCCGGAGACGGCCGATATTTATGAACAGCTGTATTCACTTTTTCGCAGAATCTACTTTGCCATGGGAGATGAGGAGGGAGGAGCGCAAATTCTAGCCGATGTTTTGGGGAAGCTCAAACAGATCCGCCGGCAGAGTCTTTCGCTATCCTGAGCAAGCAACCCTGAACCCAAAGAACGATTCGTGGCTGAGCTGCTCTTCTTGTGGTGGAGATTTCGGCCTAAATGTAGTCAGCGCATACGCTACCTCATCGTCCTGCAGTCGGGGGTACCGGAGGGGAATCGATGCAGCTTTACTGGTTTGACTTTCTGGTCTTTGTCCTTTTCTTTTTGGTCGCTGTAGGAACTAGTCTCTATAAGAGCCGGCACGAGGAATCGGGGGAGGACTTCTTTCTGGCCGGCCGAAGCTTGCTCTGGCCCCTTATCGGTCTTTCCCTAATCGCTGCCAACATATCGACAGAGCACTTTGTCGGTATGTCCGGACAGGGCGCCGGAGCGATGGGTCTCGCGGTCGCCAGCTATGAATGGGTCGCAACAATCACCCTGGTCCTGGTGGCGCTGGTTTTCCTGCCGGGGTTTCTTCAAAGTGGAATCTACACCATCCCTGAGTATCTCGAATACCGCTACAACCCGGCGGCTCGCGCCATCATGGCCATCTATTTAGTCGTCGTCTACGTCGCGGTGAGCATTTCCGCGGTGGTCTATAGCGGTGCGCTGACGCTCAGCACCATTCTGGACCTGGATCTTGTTACGGCAGTGTGGCTTATCGCGATTGTGGCGGCAGTGTATACCACGTGGGGTGGCCTAAAGGCGGTCGCCTGGGCCGATCTCTTTCTAGGATCTGCTCTGCTCATTGGCGGGTTGTTGACCTTGCTTTTCGGTTTCGCGGCCGTTGGGGGCGTAGGAGCTTTTCTGACCGAGAACTCGGCCAAATTGCACATGGTCTTATCTGCCGACCATCCTGTCCTCCCCTGGACGGCGCTGATCGTTGGCATCTGGATACCGAACTTTTATTACTGGGGGTTGAACCAGTTCATTACTCAGAGGGCACTGGCTGCCCAAACCCTGCGTCAGGGACAAATGGGCGTGCTCTTCGCCGCTCTGCTTAAGCTCTTTATTCCATTTATCATCATCTTCCCGGGAATCATGGCCTTTCAGCTCTACCAGGAGCAATTGACAGCTCCCGGAGCCACACCCGACGCCGCTTATCCGCTTCTGATTCGCAACCTGATCCCTGTGGGTTTGAGAGGCTTCGTTTTGGCCGCGATTTCAGGTGCCGTCATCAGCACCCTGGCATCGATGCTCAATTCCGTGTCCGCGATCTTGACGATGGACCTGTACAAGCGGCACCTGAATCCCACCGCATCACAGTCCAACCTGGTGCTCACCGGAAGAATTTCGACTGTTCTTTTCGTTGCCGTCGTTTGCTGGATTGCTCCCCAACTGGGTGATCCTCGCTTTCAGGGGATCTTCAATTACATTCAAGAGTTTCAGGGGTACATTTCACCGGGAATACTGGCGGCTTTTGTGTTTGGCCTGCTTTTCAAGCGGGCACCAGCCGCCGCGGGTGTGACAGCGTTACTTGTCTGTGTTCCCGTTTATGGGTTTCTTCAGTGGCAGTTCGGACACGTGGCATTCTTAAATCGCATGGCGATCACATTCGCTGTGATCGTTGGACTGATGGCGTTGATCACCGCCTTCAAGCCTCTGGACCACCCTCGGGTCATGCCAGTTCAGGCGAACTTCGATATGACTTCTTCTCCTATAGTTCACTGGTTCGGCATGGCGCTGATCATTGTCACAATTAGTTTCTATATTCTTTTCTGGTAACGCCCTCGTCGCTGGATATCTGCAGGCTAGAGCCAGGGCCCGGAAACCGGTATCATCGCATGGCCGGCTTGACGCTGGCCTGGAAGGATTGAACTTTAACGACTCAGGATCAGAAAGGAAACGAGCGGATGTCGCTGGCGTGGCAAGACGATAACGAACTCTTTCAAATTATGGAGCATGAACTCTTCACGGCAGTCGTGGCAGACTGTCTCGACCAGGTAGGTTTACTTCATCAGTGCCTGCCGCCTCAAATCAAGGCTCTCGATCGCGACATGGTCGTAGTGGGTCGGGCCATGACGGTTCTTGAGGCGGATATCTTTAGTTCAGAACTCAGCTCAAGTAGAAACCCTCTTCTTAATAAGCCCTTTGGTCTTATGTTGGAAGCGCTGGATGACTTGAAGCCGGGGGAAGTCTACTTTTGTACGGGGGGCCGTGTTCCCTATGCAATGTGGGGAGAACTGATGAGCACACGTGCCCTTCGCCTGGGTGCCCGGGGAGCCGTCCTAGACGGTTATACAAGGGATACGAAAGGAATTCTTAGTCTGAAGTTCCCGACATTCGCTTACGGTGCCTACGCTCAGGACCAGTCTCCGCGGGGCAAGGTCATTGACTTTCGTGTGGAGGTCGAAGTTGGAAGCGTACGAGTACGTCCTGGCGATCTTGTCTTTGGGGACTACGACGGCGTTTTGATTATTCCGCGAGAAGCCGAGGAGGAGGTCCTCAGTCGAGCCATCGAGAAGGCGCGCGGCGAGAATCTGGTGAGGGAGAAGATTTCTGAAGGAATGAGTGCTACGGAAGCCTTTGAAAAGTACGGAATTCTGTAACCGCTATGGTCGACGTTCTGAGCAGCTTTCATGAGTGGCTGAATGGCCTGATCTGGGGTTGGCCGATGATTATCCTGCTTCTGGGCACCGGCCTCTACCTCACCATAATCACCGGAGCAGTTCAGTTCACCCGACTGGGTTTTGCGCTCAAGGAAGTGCTCGGAAAGGCATTCCAAGAAGGCACGGGAGAAGGAACCGTTACGCCGTTCCAGGCTGTCTCTGCTGCCCTTGCTTCAACCGTCGGAGTCGGCAACATCGCTGGGGTTGCTACGGCCATTGCTCTGGGAGGCCCGGGAGCCCTTTTCTGGTTGATCTTGTCGGGCGTTCTGGGGATGTGCACGAAGTTCGTTGAGATCGCAGTCTCACTGCGCTTCAGAGAGCGAGATACGGACGGCACGATGCGTGGCGGGGCCATGTATATACTGTCTCGCGGTTTAGGAATGCCCTGGCTGGGTTCGCTTTTCGCCGTATTTACGGCTCTGGCTGCTTTCGGTATTGGAAATATGGTGCAGGCGAATTCGGTATCCGAAGTGATAGAAAGCAGCTTCGGCCTCTCGCCCTGGATCACCGGAGCCGTGTTATCCGTCGTAGCGGCACTGGTCGTACTGGGCGGAATTCGGCGGATCGTCGAGGTCACTCAGGTTCTGGTTCCAGTCATGTGTCTTCTGTACATGGTCAGTGGGCTGGTTATCCTGGTGCTGAACATCTCGAGTATTCCCGCGAATGTAGCACTTGTTCTCAGTTCCGCATTCACCGGGCATGGAGCCGCCGGCGGCTTTGCAGGAGCAGTTGTCCGTGACACCATTCGCTATGGTGTGGCAAGAGGACTGTTCTCCAATGAGGCAGGTCTGGGAAGTGCGCCGATCGTTCACGCGACGGCTATTACGGACCATCCGATCCGACAGGCAACCTACGGAATATTTGAAGTCTTTGTCGACACGCTGTTGATTTGCCCGATGACTGGACTGGTGATTCTGGCGACTGGTGCCTGGCACTCGGGATTAAGTGGTGCGGCTTTGACAGGGCGCGCGTTCCAGCTCGCGCTTCCAGGCGAATGGGGGCATCTCCTGATTACCATTGCCATCGCCACCTTTGCCTTTTCGACCCTGATCGGATGGGCCTTCTACGGTGAAACGGCGGCTGTTTATCTCTTCGGTGCCAGAGTCGCCCGGCCCTACCGTGTGATCTGGGTAGTGGCAGCCTTTATTGGCGCCGTTAGCAGCCTGCAGGTGGTCTGGAGCGTCGCCGATACCCTGAACGGGTTGATGGCGATTCCCAATTTGATCGCCATTTTGGGCTGCAGTGCGCTCATCCGCCCGATGATGAAGGAATTCTTTAGTAGACGGTCGTAGCGGAAAAGTCTTGCCTGTTCCGTGCTGACGTGCATCCCTGCCTATCCACCATTCGGTACGTGTGCTCCCAGGAATGTAAACCACAGAGGCCCGGAGGACACGGAGAAAGGCTAGACTGAGGGCGTGCATCTGCTACTCATACCACTGCTTGAGAAGACATCTAACCGATCCGGTGACTCCGTTGCCCAGTATCGTAACGCTTGGCCCTAAACCTTATCCGGCACTACGAAGGGTGGCCGGTAGATACGCGTGAGGTAACTGTTGGCCTCTTCATCCCCTATGAAAGTCTCTGAGTGGGGATTGAATCGCAGCTTCCGACCGGTGCGATACGAGATATTCGCGAGATGGCACAAGGCGGTGGAAAGATGCCCTTCCTGAATATCGGCATTGAGATCCTGCCAGCGGCGGCTCCGGATACAATCGATAAAATTCGAGAAGTGGCCTTCTTCGTCGCTGTTGTCCTCACCGGCCAAGTCCGCTAGAGCCATTCCCTCTTCATAGTTGCGGACTGGAAAACTGGCCTTCGCCGCACGTCTGGAAATGCCCTCCTCCGTATAATCCTCGCCTCTTGGAGTGAACTGGCCCTTGTAGGTCTTGTACCCGCCGGCAGAAGTCACGTAGCCCTCGGTCGTGTAAAAGATTTGTCCCGTGCCGTTGATTCCCCCGGCCCCCGGGGTGTATAGATTGCTGAGCTCGACTTCCAGCAAGGTGCCGTCTGCGTATTCCAGTGTCGCAACCTGAACATTCGGAGTCTCCTGATCGGAATCCCATTGATAGAGACCACCGGAGCAGTGGACCTGTACCGGATGCTCCTGCTTGTTCATACCCCAGCGGACCAAATCCAGTTCGTGGACGCCGGAGTTTCCGATGTCGGTGGTAGAGGTGTCCCAGAAGAAGTGCCAGCCGTAATGGAAGCGATTTTCATTGAAGGGGCGGTAGGGCGCAGGTCCAAGAAAGACGTCACAGTGCACGCCCGCAGGAATCTCACTATCCGGTACCCGTCCGATGCTCGCGCGCCCTTTGAAGATGACAGCCTTACCCCGATAAACCTTGCCAAGTTTTCCCTTCCTCGGGTGCTCCATCGCCGCCCGGGTTCTCTTGTGGCTGCGGCGCTGAGTGCCGACCTGGACCATACGGCCGTATTTCCTGGCAGCCTCAACCATCTTGCGTCCTTC
>Ga0079224_100008231_pt1 | contig 14102 bp, 11 predicted proteins | sample Stecom2015_FD_80414 | JGI IMG/M metagenome (GOLD analysis project Ga0079224, IMG submission 80414) | Agricultural soil microbial communities from Utah to study Nitrogen management - Steer compost 2015 | ecosystem: Environmental > Terrestrial > Soil > Agricultural land | place: USA: Utah...
GGGCCAGAGGATTGGTGCCCGTCAGCCACATGATCAACACAAAAACACCGGCAATCACCAACCCTGTCTTAGAAAACAAAAATCTCAACACCAGTCCCATGGCCAAAGGAGAAAATCCCCCGCCACCAAAAGAACCCGACCTTCCCCGACGGTCTTCTACATTACTGCTTCTTCTTCTGCCTTGCCACTTCATTTGGTATAGTATTTATTGTCATTACCAGCATCTATATATATTGGAAAAAATTATTGTCCCCGCTAAAGGGCATTCATCAAGGAATATACCGATTTAAAATTTATATTTAAATAGTTGTCCTGATTTATTATATTAGGCAATACAATTACAATTCATTCATTTAATATATGATCACAGAACAACAGAAGCAACAGGTACTCCAGCAGGGGATGTCATTGGAAAAGGTAGAAGAGCAAATCCATAACTTCAAAAACGGCTTCCCTTTCTTAAATATCCAAGCAGCGGCCGTGATAGGAGATGGGATTAAGCAGCTTGCTGAGGAAAAACTGGCGGATTATCTCTCCATCTATGAAGAAGAAGCTCCCCATAAGCGGATCGTCAAGTTCGTCCCTGCCAGTGGTGCGGCCAGCCGAATGTTCAAAGATCTATATGCCTTTCTTGAATCGAAAGAAAAGGACCTGGAAGGGAGTTCCTTCACCCGGCAGTTTATCGAGCAGCTTGCTTCTTTCCCTTTTTATAGTGATTTGGATAAAAGTTTGAGACAGACTGGAACGGATCTCAACACTGCCTTACAGGGTAAAGAATATGATCTGATTCTTGAACATTTTTTGAACGCAGTCCATATGGGGTATGGAGAGCTACCCAAGGGCCTCCTAAAGTTCCATAGCTACGAAGAGGGTAGCAGGACCCCTACCGAAGAACATTTTGTGGAAGGAGCGGATTACGGCATCGGGGCCGAAAATACGGTGCGGCTACATTTCACCGTCTCTCCCGAACACCAGGAGAAATTTGAAAAACATATCGCTGAAATTAAACCGTATTTTGAACAAAAATATGGTGCTCAGTTTGAAGTGACATTTTCACAACAGAAAAAATCCACGGATACCATCGCGGTAAACATGGACAATACGCCGTTTTTGGAAGATGATGGCCAGATTCTTTTTAGGCCTGCCGGCCATGGTGCCCTGCTGGAAAACCTCAACGAGATCAATGCGGATATCGTTTTCATTAAGAACATAGATAACGTTGTGCCTGACCGGATCAAGTCTGCCACAACGACCTACAAGAAGGCCATCGGAGGGATCTTGTTTGATGTTCAAAAGAAAGTATTTAAAGCACTATCCGAATTGGAAAGCGGAGTGAATGAAGGTACGCTTGCTGCCGCTGAAGAGGTGTTTGAACAAGAATTGGGGGCAAAGTTTTCCGCTAGCTATTCCTCTTTTTCCTTAGAGGAAAAAGCAAAGTACCTTTTTGAAAAGCTAAACCGTCCCATCCGGGTATGTGGTATGGTAGAAAACACCGGCGAGCCAGGTGGAGGGCCCTTTTGGGTACAGGAAGAGGATGGCGCCTTATCCTTACAAATTGCGGAAACTGCCCAACTGAACTTGGAAGACGAGTCGCAAAAGAAGCTTTTCGAATCCTCTACGCACTTCAACCCGACAGACTTGGTTTGTGGAATAAAAAATTATCAGGGGAATAAATTTGATCTTCTGAAGTTTCGGGATCCCAAAACGGGGTTTATTACCCAAAAATCGAAAAGTGGAAAGTCGCTGAAGGCTCAGGAGCTTCCGGGATTATGGAACGGCTCCATGGCTGGATGGAATTCGATTTTTGTAGAAGTACCATTGATCACCTTTAACCCGGTCAAAACGATCAATGACCTGCTGAGGGAAGTACATCAATGAGCCTACCTGTCCGGGCAGGTACTGCGTCTGACAGGTGCCTGCCCTTTCCATCCTTTCATTAACTCCTACCTTCAATTGACACAACCCATGAAACTAAATTTACTTTTACTGATATTATACACTCTCTGCCTTCCCTTCGCTCATGCTCAAATCGGCGTAGGAGCAAAAGCTCCCGAAAATGCTGAGGTGCTGTTCGACGGCTCCCGGCAGATGCTGGACGAAAAATGGACCTATTGGAAAGGTCCGAGACTCGCAGCGGAACTACCCATCAAATGGCAGGTTGTAAAAGATCCTGTGGATGGGGGGCAGGCCTTGAACAGCAATGATCCCGCTGCCGCTGGCGGAAAATATGGTGCAGCTGACATTATTACTCAAAAAGAGTATAGGGACTTTAGGCTCCATGTGGAATTTTTAATTAAAAATCCCGGAGGTAATAGCGGGGTATATCTCCAGAACCGCTACGAGATCCAAATCTTAGACGGCGATTCTACGGACCATGGCATGGCTGCCATTATCAATGAAAAAGCCGCTCCTTATGCTGCTTACAAGGGGCCCGGTAAATGGAATGCTTACGATATTACTTTTCGTGCGGCACGTTTTGACCAAGACGGCAAGCTGACGGAGAAGGCTTTGGTCACCATTTATTTTAATGGAAGGAAAATCCATCAAAACGAATCCATCCAGCAGGTCTGGGGAGGTCCAAACTCAGGCATGGATGGCGGGAATGATGGTGGAAAAGGTATCACCGACCGGCCAGGCGGCATCAAGTTACAAGCTGAAGGTCATGATGTGCTGTATAGAAATATCTGGATCCAAGAGTTGGTCTTGGAGGATCCTAATACAGATTTTTGACGCTCCCTAAGGAAACACGCCTTTCTTCATAAAGCAAACATAAGCTATTTAGCTAATAATTCAAAATAGAAGCTATATCAATTATATTATGATTTATAAGTGAAAAAGCTTATATTTGAGAAAATGGTTAAAAGATGATTGCAGTAATTACCGGCGACATCATTGGGTCCCGACAAGCGGCCCCCTCTGAATGGCTGAAAGCCCTAAAAAAGAAATTGAAAAAATTTGGATCCTCTCCGCGGGAATGGGAAATCTATAGAGGCGACGAGTTTCAACTAGAACTGCCACAACCAGAGAGGGCACTGCTTTGCGCATTAGAACTAAAGGCCTGCATAAAAAGCTTCAGCAACTTGGATGTCAGGATGGCCATTGGACTCGGCGAAAAAAATTACCAGGGAGATCGCATATCAGAATCCAATGGTTCAGCATTTAGCAATTCCGGCAATCAGTTTGACCTATTGAAAAAACAAAGGGTCACCTTAGCAATCTCGAGTCCCTACCCAACGTTCGATGCAGACATCAACCTGATGCTAAAACTGGCGTTGGTCACGATGGATAGCTGGTCCACGGTTTCGGCCGAGCTGGCCGAGATAGTTTTTGCTAAGCCCAATTTACTACAAGAAGAAATAGCTCAACAGCTAGAGATCAAACAAAGTGCGGTAAGCCAGAGGGCCCGACGGGCTCAACTAGACCTCGTAATGGAGCTAATCCAATATTATCAATATAAGGTAGAGAAACTCAAAACAGCATGATCTTGTTCTTCAAATTACTGTTGGCTCACCTACTGGCTGACTTTGTTTTCCAACCAGACCCCTGGGTGCAGGAAAAACAACTAAAAAAGCACAAAAGCCCCAAGCTCTACCTGCACGTACTCCTACACGGTCTTCTCTCGATGGTTATGGTAGCAGAGCTGGCCTTTTGGCCGTATGCAATAGCCATCGCCTCTTCCCATTTTCTAATTGATTGGGCGAAACTTGCTTTTCAAAAAGATCCCGCTCAAAAAAGCTGGTTTTTTATCGACCAACTACTGCACTTGGGCTTGCTCTTACTTATCACTCTATATTATTCAGACACAGTGCTGGACCTATCTTCATTCTATGAGGACCAATGGGTGTGGATGGTTACCGCTGTCGTTTTTTTATCTCTCCCGGCATCTGTATTGATCAGGATTCTGATCTCAGGTTGGACGCCCAAAACAGAGGATTCTAAAAAAGACTCTCTTCAGGATGCAGGAAAATACATCGGTATTCTCGAAAGGCTATTTATTTTCGTCTTCATCCTTACTGACCACTGGGAAGGCATTGGCTTTCTTTTGGCCGCGAAATCAATCTTTAGATTTGGGGATCTTAAGGAGTCCAAAGAGAGAAAATTAACGGAATATGTCATGATTGGCACCCTCCTCAGCTTTGGACTAGCTATACTAACGGGACTATTGGTCAATCATCCGTATTAACCCCTCGCCGCTAAGGATCGTCTCATAACTCAACAAACTCCACCTTTTCCTTTGCCAAATAAGCCTTGAGGATAGCCTGGGTTTCCGGTACCGATTTCACTCGTTTCAAAGAAGACAACACTTCCTCCGTATTATCATATGCCAGCGCCTTATCGATGAAACCATAGGCCGAGAGTAAACCTTGGTCAAACAATATAGCTGCCTCCTCACCTTGTTCTCGCCCCTGTTCCTTGATCAGGATTCTAGACGGTTGTTCTTTCAGGAAATAGAAAAGTTCGCTTATTTTTAGATTATAGCTCTCACGGCTTTCCTCGCCACAACAGGCTCCTTTACAAAGCTGCTCTTGAAATGCATAACAGGCTCCGGGCACCTTTTGCACACCACAAAGTCTGGGACATAAACCGTGGGTTCTTATTTTGTCTAAAAGAAAAGCCCAAGCTCCCGCATGGGAGGAAAAGGAAAATAAAGGCTCATGCAGTCGCTGGATTTTCGCAATTTGTAGCCGCAAATAGCCACGCGTGTCTTCGTATTGATAGATCCCCCAAGTCGCTGCTTTCACTTTTTGGGAGCGGTTATACTTTGGCCAAAGCCTCTTAATCTCCAAGGCCTCCAGCAGCAGCGCTAAAAATTCACTCCCCGTACGTTCGAAAGAAACACTGTGGATCTCCGATTTCATGGACTGGCTGCTCTTGCTTCCGCCTCCAAAATGTCCTTTGAAGCGCTTTCGGATATTGATTGCTTTACCCACATAAATGACCTGGCCTTGGCTGTTATGGAAATAATATACGCCTGCTGTTTCGGGTAGACTTAAGTAAGCTTCCATGGAAATCTGTGGCGGCAGAAACGCCTCGCCAGAATTGCGCCGGAGCGCCTTATTGATCAATCCACCCTCATCCCTTGAGAGAAGGTAAGCCCAAAGTTGGGCAGTGGCAGCTGCATCCCCAAAAGCCCGGTGCCTATCGGAAATCTCGATGCCCAATTGCTCACAGATGCGTCCTAGACTATAAGATCGAAGACCTGGGCATATCTGCCGACTTAACCTGACGGTGCAGAGCTTGGGACAGTTGAGCTCTATACCCACCCTCCGAAATTCTTCCTTCAGAAAGGTATAGTCAAAATTGACATTGTGGGCGATAAAAACCTTGTCGACAAGCAGTGTATGTAATTCCTTTGCTATCTCTGAAAACGCAGGGGCATGTCTGACCATTTCTTCGGTGATACCGGTCAACCCCGTAATGAAGCCCGGGATCGCCCGGCCTGGATTCACCAGGCTGTGATACTCTTCGATAACTTGATCACCATCATGTACCATCACTGCCACTTCAGTAATGCGGTGGGACGAAGAAAAACCTCCGGTAGTTTCAATATCTACAACGGCATACATGTTTGCTCCTCTCTTTTCACAAAGGTAACGAGAATTTTTGGTAAACATTATTTAGGAAAAACCCGACGATAATCATCTATAATTTTAATAAATTACGACATATCAAAAAGTAATGAAAAATGAGGGACCGAGCCGATGCGTGGCAGATGGAAATCGCATCCATCACCTGGGAATTTAAGAAAATGACCGAAAATACAAACCCTACGGATATACACTATAAACCTGCTCCACAGGTTTGGAGCATCGCAGAAAACTTATCCCACCTGATTCAAATCAACTCTTCTTATTTCCCTATCTTTGATCAAATCATACAGGGTTCGTTTAAAGCCCCGCTTCTAGCTCAGCTACCCTATTTACCTGGAGCTATCGGACAACTACTCCACCGTTCGATGACCAGCAAAAGCAAGATGAAAACGTTCCGTAAATGGCAGCCCTCGGCGGTGTTAGAGGATATCTTCCCGCAATTTAAGAATCACCAAATGGAACTATCCAACTACATACAGCAACTTGAGCCTTATTTGGAACAAGGAACGGTTATCCATTCCCCCGCAAGCAAGCTCCTGCCTTACAAGTTAGATCAAGCCATAGACATCCTAGTAGCTCATGAAAAAAGGCACTTGCTGCAGTGCAAAAACCTGGTTTTGGCCCTGCAGCAAAAATAGTCTTTGCAGGCAATCGTAACTTTTAAGCTGAGGCTTTCAGTGTCTTCAAATGGTTTTCTTTAACAATCCTTCGCAGGATTTTCCCTACGTTGGATTTAGGCAGTTCGTCTACGAAATACACCTCTCTAGGCACCTTATAATTGGTCAGTTGTTGTTTGGCAAAGGTGATGATCTCTGCGGATGTCACGCTTTTGTCTTTTGGCACTACGTAGGCCACCACCCGCTCCGTAGAGTTGGGGTCCGGCATGCCGATCACTCCGACCTCAAGCACCTTTTCATGGCTGCCTATCACATTTTCCACTTCGTTGGGATACACGTTGAAGCCAGACACCAATATCATCTCCTTCTTCCTATCGACGATTTTGACAAAGCCGTCCTTATCAATGGTGGCAATGTCGCCTGTTTTAAACCATTCACCTAAAAATACCTGTTCGGTTTCTTCTGGCCGATTCCAGTATCGCTTCATGACCTGTGGCCCTTTGATACACAGCTCTCCCTTTTCTCCTTGAGGGAGATCATTGCCTTCGTCATCCACCACTTTGACTTCGGTGTTTGGAACCGGAAGACCGATGGTGCCCAGTCTTTGGGTACCATCAATCGGATTGCAAGATACGACAGGGGAGGTTTCTGTCAACCCGTAACCCTCTGCCAGAGGACAGCCCGTGACGCTTTCCCATCTTTCCGCTACTGCCTTTTGAACGGCCATCCCGCCTCCCACGGAGACTTTTAGCGCGCTAAAATCCAGTTGTCGGAAGGCTTCATTATTCACCAAGCCGTTAAACAAGGTATTGACCCCTAAAAACACGGTGAAGCGGTGTTTGGACATTTCTTTGCAAAAAGCCGGCATATCGCGGGGGTTGGTGATAAGTACATTATGCGCTCCGATTTTCAACATCGACAAGCAGTTTACCGTCAGTGCAAATATATGGTACAACGGAAGGGCCGTGATAACAACCTCTTCTTTTTCCTTTAGTTTGGGCTTCATCCAAGCCGAGATTTGCTGCATGTTGGCTACAATATTACCATGACTCAGTTCGGCTCCCTTCGAAACACCGGTTGTACCCCCCGTGTACTGAAGAAACGCGGTGTCCACATCACTCAATTCAACCTTATCGAATTCCCTTCCTGCCGCTTTTTTAAGCACCTGGTTCAGTAGTAGCGCGCCATCTATTTGATAAGATGGCACCATCTTTTTAACATGTTTGACAACTAAATTCACCACCATCTTCTTGACACCGCCCAAGAAATCGCCGATTTGTGTGGTGATAATGTGCTTTACGGGCAAGTCATGACGTATTTTTTGCAGGTTATGCGCAAAATTGGCCAGTATAACAATGGCATCTACCCCCGCATCAAGGTATTGATGTTTCATCTCGCTGGCGGTATAAAGAGGGTTAACGTTAACAACGATCAACCCTGCCCGAAGCGCACCAAACATTACTACAGGGTATTGCAACAAGTTGGGCATCTGAATACCGATTCTGTCGCCCTTTTTCATCTTCAAATCATGTTGAAGATAAGCTGCAAACTCTCCCGACATCCTGTCCAACTCGGAAAAAGTCAGCTGCTTGCCCATGCATTCATAGGCGATGGCACCTTTATATTTCCGCACACTTTCTTCAAAAAGATCCACTATACTTTTATACGCATGAACATCTACTTCACGCGGGACTGACTTTGGATAGAAGTTAAACCAAGGGTACTCTTGCATCTCATTTGGGTTCATAACATGAATCGGCTTGTGGTCAAAGCACTAATATAGAGAATTCCTTTTTTAAAAAAAGGCTCCTCTGGCTAAGAAGATGGCCTATTTTAATTCAGGGCTTTTATAGTATATTTGGAACCCAGATGCCTCCTGTCTCGTGAAAGGAAAAAATGGCATACAATTGGAGTAGCCCCTAAAAACCAAACACACCTATGACCGTGAAATATAACGTATTGGCCTTGTGCCTAATTATTTCCATCAGTTTTGCGGCCACTGCCCAGCAGGACTCAATTGCCCTCTCTCTGGAGCAAACCTTAAAAAACAGCCTCTTAAGAAGTATCGAATTAAAAACTGATTCGTTAAACAACGACTTGGGAGCTAAGCTCTCCGATCTTGATTTGAAAATCCAGATGCTCGACAAATCGCTTGAGCAAACGACCAATGAACAATTGTTGGCCGAAAAACTAGTCGAACGAGTCAAGTTGATCGAAGATTTTCAACAAGCGGAAAAAGAATCTGAGTTGAATGTCTTCAAAGGAAATTACCAATCTGCCGTCATCAACTTGGTATCAATGGAGCGTGAACTAAAACCCTTGACGCTCTTCAATACCACCAGGGAATTCTTCACCTCGCTGAAGTCCATTAGCAATCCCACCTCGTATCCCGGATTCAATGACTGGTACGGCGGCTTTAAGGTTTATGTAAACGAGAACAAAAACACCAGTGCGACCATGGGTGTGGTGGCTAACCTCATGAGTCTAACAGGAGATTTGAGCGCCGGCACGCCGATTTTCGGGACCTTCAGTCAAGCTCTTTTTATGGGGATGTCCAACTACATCGACAACCTTGGCGGGAGAAAAAACAATGACCTCAAGGAGCGAAGCCAACAGATGTTTGAGTTGGTCACTGAACTGGGACAATTTACCAGTGACATGAACCTGATCGAAACAGAGTGGGAGGCCATCGATGTGGAGCTTGAGGAACTGAAAAAGCTGTACGAGCAAAATCTTTCTAAAAATCTAGGTTTAATTAATGTTAAAAAGGAAGACTTCGAGACACGTTACACCGCTGAGAATGATGCCAATAAGCGGTACCAATACTTGAATGAGCTGACGGAGACTATTTCTGCGAGAGTGAATAAGGAGCGGGAGGAAAATCCTAAAAACTGGAAAAACACTTTCTATTATGAAATGACTGAAATCCAATCCCTAAAAGTCAGGTTTGGAACCATTACTTTCCGAATCAGTGAAAATATAAACAAGTATTCAGGCTTGATCGATAAATACAAAAACAGCAAACATGTTGGTCCGAAGATGAGCGAGTTGGAGTTTAAATTAAACAACTTGAAAAGCTCGTTCGACAAAACATTTAGCCCGTTGGATTACATCAACTCGGCCAACAAAATGTATAAGGTCTATTAATCAAGAGAGATATAGTAGCCGTTAAGTATTTTAATCCTCGAAATCATCCCTTTGGGCTCGGATGGTTTCGAAGGATTAAATGCTTAGACAGCAGTGCTGGATATCCCCGAGCTAATGGAACTTTAACAACTGATTGGTCATTTAAGAGGATAGATCAAAATAAATGAATGAATAAATTTATCTTAGGCGTCCTTTCCACTGCCGTGTTATTGGTTGGTATTTTTTTCTTTGTCACTAAAAATGAAGAAAAACAAGAGTTAGCATACCACACTGCACTAATCCAGCAACAAATTCAGCAAGTGGGCAAGCTGGTGGTAACCGAGGGTCAATTCTCTCAAGTCACCAGCTATAAAAACACTAAAAGGAATTACCTCAATATATTTTCTTCCAACAAGAAAGCTTTGGTGGTTGTCAACGCCAAAGTTACCGTCTCCTATGACCTGAGGCAGATCACCACTTCGATAGATGAAGCCTCCAAAACAGTGACCATCAATTCCATTCCCGAAGCGGAGCTGAACATCTATCCGGATATCGAATATTACGATGTCACCCAAGAGTATTTCAATCAGTTTAGTGCCGAAGATTACAATAAGATAAAGGACACTGTGACGAAGATGATAGAAGAAAAGGTGGAAGCTTCCGACATTAAAGAAAACGCCAAGCACCGCCTTATCAGTGAACTTCAGAAGATCTACATCCTCACCAATTCCATGGGATGGACACTAAAATATAACGAGCAAACGATTGAGTCCCTCAATGGTCTAGAACGGTTCAACTTTTAAGCGCCCCTAATGCCTAGCTTTGAAGCTTCGTTCTGATTTCTCTTATCCGATCCTTAATAGAAACCAACGTAATATCCGTTTCTTCGAGTGTAGCCTTCAAAAAATCCACAATAGCACCCTGATGATCGGTGGATCTCCCGTCACTCATATTCACGTACCTCATGGTGGACCAAAGTAAGGTTTTTAATTCTTTGTTGGCATCATCCGTCATGTAGTACTCCACTACGATGGTGTTGTGGTTGTACCAAATCAGCCGGCTCCTTATCCTTACCCATTCACCTACCCTAGCCGGCCGGATGTATGAGATATTATGGTTATAAATCACCCAAGTAGCGTGGTATTTTTTGATCATATCAATCATCTCTACGCCATATAGTTTGGGTACCTGATCTTCTCTAGCGTTGAAGAAGTAATCGAAGTATTTGGCATTATTGAGATGCTGCAAGGGATCACAATCCTGAAAGCGGATCACTACCCTGCTCTCAGTCTCTTTTGGATAGTGCCGCGTGGGATCATATTCGAACATTTCTCTCGGGTTTTATTTGTACATCATTTTAATAGGCAGGGAATTCCTGCGCCAAACCGGTAAAGTTATCGATCATTGCCCAGGACGGCGCCTTGTAGTCTCTCCTGCTGCTTTCGTCAAAACTGCCCGTCGTGATAAAGCTCAATGCTGCTTTCAACCGAGCCTCCTCAGGCTCTCCCCAGTTTCTTGAAGGATCATCTAACACCGGAAAATCCACCGGAAATCCTTCATAATAAGCCGCTTTTCCCTCCGCGTTAGCAATTGCAAAAGTTATAGGTACCAGTTCCACATTGTTCTGCCTCAGCGCCCTGTAAAAGCTAGACAAAGGAAAAGCACCTACAGGCTTTCCATAAGTATTGTCACCGATTAATACTACTTCCAAGTACGGAGATAAACAATTGATCAGCAGCTCACTGGATGAAGCCGATCCCCTTGAGGTAATGAAGACCAGCCTGTCCAATTTTAAGTCGCCCGCCTTCTCGAAAAACGCCTCTTCATTGAGGTCACTTTTGTGGTCGTTGAACGCATTGGTGTACATCAGGTCCCCATTGTATCGGGCAGGAATTAGATAATTCATAATTTGCTCTGCCACCGCCACCGAGCCACCGCCATTGTACCTCAAGTCGATGATCAATTCATTGATTTGATTTTCAGCAAAGTAAGCCATGCTACTATCTACTTCAACGCTCTTAGTCGGTTCTACCCGCAGGCTTGCCTTGAAGCTGTTATACACCCAATACCCGATTTTTTTATCCCCTTCGACAAAAACAGACTGATGCAATACGGAATTGGATTGGTATTCGCTCTTCTCGATGCTTCTTTCAAGTAGTGTACCGTCAGGTAGCCGAAATTTAAAGGTGTTGGTAACTCCGGGACTGTCTGGCCCAAGTTGCAAATTATAACCGCTACCGACCTTATAGAAAGAGATCGGCCTCCCATTTACTTCAATGATTTCCCAACCTCTTTGCCAGCCATCTTTTCCTGCAGGGCTCTCTTTATACACAAAGGTTAAAAAAACGCGGTCATCCTGATCGATAGCAAACCCCACCCCGTGTCCGGCATTTTGACCCGTAAAAGCTTTGTCAAACTCATCGATGGTCGTGAGGTAGGACCATTTGTCCAAGGTTTTATACCTAAGATCCTCTAATAAAGCTGCATTTGAATTGTATTTCGCCAAGTCAATACTTGTGGGAACCTCTGTATTCCAGTAGTACCATTCCGTCATCCCTTCATAGATAGCTTCCTTAATGACTTGGGGGGCATATAAGGGATCATCCAGATCATCTTGACAGGAAAAAAACGAAATGACCAAGCAGAAAAATAAAACAGCTACAAGTAATCTATCGCTTTTCTTCATATACCTAATAGTCTTGAATCCTTAAGGACAATAACAAATTTAACCTAATCTGGTTTCAATCCCTATTCAGCCTTTACTAGTTTTAAACCAAAATTGTGACAGAGCAATTTGGCATAATTTTGCACAGATGCCGCTTATGAAAAATGGATTTTGTACTTTTGCACCATGTTATCAATCAATAACCTTGCTTATTATATAGGGGGGAGACCCCTTTATGAAAATGCTTCCTTGCATATTAAACCAAAGGACAAAATAGGTCTTGTCGGCCAAAACGGCACCGGCAAATCCACTTTGTTAAAGTTAATTGCCGGAGAATATCAGCCCTCCAGTGGCGAAATACAAAAAGCCAAGGACTGTACCATTGGATTCCTAAACCAAGACTTACTTTCTTATTTGTCCGAAGACAGTATTCTGGATGTAGCCCTGGAAGCTTTTCAAGAAACGCTCCAACTCCAAACACAGATTGACGAGATCCTAAAGCAGATGGAAACCGACTATTCGGACGAAATTCTCCATAAACTATCTGATCTACAGGAGCGGTTTGAGGCGAACGAGGGATATACAATCAAGGCGAAAGCTGAAGAAGTACTGGAAGGGATTGGCTTTTCTACTGGGGATTTAACGCGTCCGCTACGGACGTTTTCGGGAGGATGGAGAATGCGGGTTATGCTTGCCAAGCTACTTCTCGAGAAACCCTCTCTGCTGATGCTCGATGAGCCAACGAACCACCTGGATCTCCCCTCCATCCAATGGGTGGAAAACTACCTGAAAACCTATGACGGTGCCGTCATCGTTGTCTCCCACGACCAGGCCTTTCTGGATAACTGCGTGGAAACTACCGTCGAAGTTTCCCAACATACGCTTACCTCTTATGCTGGCAACTATTCTTTCTACAAGAAGGAAAAGAAAGAGCGCATGGAGATACAACAGAACGCCTATGAGAACCAGCAGCAGATGATCAAACAAACCGAGCGTTTTATCGAACGGTTCCGTGCCAAGGCCTCTAAATCGAACCAAGTCCAATCGAGGGTAAAAGCGCTGGAAAGGATGGAGAAGATAAATGAAGTCATTGATGATAATGTATTCGTAAACTTCAAGTTTAAGTTCTCCCGTCCTTCCGGAAGAGATGTTATTGTCCTTGAGGAGGTTTCCAAGGCCTACGGTGACAACATCATCTTGCGCAATACTACCGCCCGTATAGAACGTGGAGACAAAATTGCTCTAATCGGGGCGAACGGAAAAGGCAAATCCACACTTCTAAGAATTATTGACGGGACCGAGCCCATTTCGGGCAAAAGGGAGTTCGGTCACAATGTTATCAAATCCTTCTTTGCACAACATCAACTGGAAGCCCTCAATGTCAACAATGAAATCATCCAGGAGATGTTACAGGCTGGAAGCGATAAGACAGAAATGGAATTACGCGGGGTACTCGGCTGCTTCCTTTTTGGTGGAGATGATGTATTTAAAAAGATCAAGGTGCTCTCAGGTGGAGAGAAGTCAAGGGTAGCCCTTGCAAAAACGCTGATTTCAGAAGCTAATTTCCTGTTGTTGGACGAACCCACCAACCACCTCGACATCCAATCGGTGAACATTCTAATCCAAGCGCTTCAACAGTATGAAGGCACCTTTATCACGGTCTCACACGACAGACATTTCATTAAAGGAGTTGCCAACAAAATCTGGTATATAGAAGATTATGAGATTAAGGAGTACCTAGGAACCTATGAAGAATATGTTTTCTGGAGATCTCAACAAGATGAAAAACCGACAGAACCAAAAGCACCCAAAAAAGATAAGGCAAGCCCGGTGGTAGTTGTGGAAAAAAGCAACGCTGAGCAAAACCAAGTCAAGAAGGACTTGAAGAAGAAAGAAAAGGATATGGCGGAGCTGGAAGGCGAAATCATGGCTCTAGAGGAAGAGAAAACCCGATTGGAATCCAAAATGGCGGACCCAGCTGTCTATGAAGACGATAAAAAAGCATCAGATGTCAACGCTTCCTATACGGCGCTTAAAAACAAGATGGAGAAATTAAATCAAAAATGGGAAAACTTAGCGGAGGAAATAGAAAGCCTCCAGGAA
>Ga0079224_100008232_pt1 | contig 14102 bp, 14 predicted proteins | sample Stecom2015_FD_80414 | JGI IMG/M metagenome (GOLD analysis project Ga0079224, IMG submission 80414) | Agricultural soil microbial communities from Utah to study Nitrogen management - Steer compost 2015 | ecosystem: Environmental > Terrestrial > Soil > Agricultural land | place: USA: Utah...
CGTCGTCGTCTACGGCCACCTGGACAAGCAGCCGGAGGCGGGCGAGTGGTCACCGGGCCTCGGGCCGTGGAAGCCGGTGGTCAAGGACGGCAGGCTGTACGGCAGGGGCGCCAACGACGACGGATACGCGGCCTATGCCGCCGCGACCGCACTCGAGGCACTCCACGCAGCCGGCGGCGCACACGCCCGCACCGTCGTCCTGCTCGAGACGTGCGAGGAGTCCGGCAGCCGCGACCTCGACGCCTACCTGGAGCATCTGCGGCCGAGGCTGGGCGAGGTCGGCCTCGTCGTGTGCCTCGACACCTCCGGCGCCGACCACGAGCGGCTCTGGCTCGCCACCTCGCTGCGCGGGATGATCTCGTTCGACCTGACCGTGCGCGTGCTCACCTCGGGTGTCCACTCCGGACACGCCAGCGGCTTCGTGCCCAGCAGTTTCCGCATCCTGCGCGAACTGCTCGACCGCATCGAGGACCCACGCTCGGGCGAACTGCACCTGCCCGAGCTCGTCACCGACGTACCCGCCGACCGCCTCGCCGAGGTGCGCGCGGCCGGCGACGCGCTCGCGCCGACGCTGCCCCTGGTCGAGGGCATGCGCTACAGCCGCGACGGCACCGCCGCCGACGTCGCCGACCTGGTGCTGGCCAACACGTGGGCCACGACGCTGTCGGTGACCGGGGCCGAGGGCCTTCCGCCACTCGCCGACGCGGGCAACGTGCTGCGCCCGTACACGAGCGTCAAGCTCAGCTTCCGGCTTCCGCCGACCGTCGAGGCGAACACCGCGCTCGAGGCACTGACCACCACGCTCACCGCCGACCCGCCCTACGGCGCGCAGATCGACATCGCCCGCGCCGATGCCGCCACCGGCTGGAACGCGGGCCCCCGCGCCGCGTGGCTCGAATCCACACTGGACACCGTCAGCGACGAGGTGTTCGGGCTGCCGTGGCGCGCACTCGGACTCGGCGGCACGATCCCGTTCCTCGGCATGTTCGGCCGCGCCTACCCGGACGCGCAGTTCGTCGTCACCGGACCGCGCGGACTGGGCAACAACGCGCACGTGCCCGACGAGTGGCTGCATCTGCAGCAGACCGAACGGGTCACCGAGGCCGTCGCCAGGATCATCGACGCACACGCACGGGCCTGAGCCGACCCGGTGAGGCAGGATGGGGCACGTGGAACAGCAACGCGTGACCGACACCGTCCAGAAGATGTGGTCGGACGAGATCCTGCCCAGCCTGTCCGGCCTCGTCGAGATCCCCGCGCTGTCGCCGGGATTCGACCCCGAGTGGCAGACCAGCGGCCACCTCGACGCCGCGATCGAGCACGTCCGCGCGTGGATGGCCAGCAGGGAGATCCCCGGCGCCACCATCGACGTCGTCCGGCTCGAAGGCCGCAGCCCGGTGCTGCTCCTCGACGTTCCCGCGACGCCGGGCGCCGAGGACGCGGGCACCGTGCTCCTCTACGGCCACCTCGACAAGCAGCCGCCGGTCGGCGGGTGGGCCGAGGGACTCGGACCGTGGACGCCGGTGATCGAAGGGCACAAGCTGTTCGGCCGCGGCTCGGCCGACGACGGCTACGCGGGGTACGCCGCGACGGCCGCGCTCGAAGCCGTGCGGGCGGGCGACGGTGCACACGCGCGTTCGGTCGTGCTGCTGGAGACCGGCGAGGAGTCCGGCAGCCCCGATCTGCCGGCCTATCTGGAGCACCTGTCCGACCGGCTCGGCCGGGTCACGTTCGTCGTGTGCCTCGACTCGGGCGGCAACGACTACGAGCGGTTGTGGCTGACGACCTCGCTGCGGGGCCTCGCGCAGGTCGACGTCACGGTGCGCGTGCTCGACTCGTCGCAGCACTCCGGCCTGGCCAGTGGTGTGGTGCCGGACTCTTTCCGCGTGCTGCGCGCGCTGCTCGACCGGATCGAGGACGCCACGACCGGCGACGTGCTGATCCCGGAGTGCACCGTCTCGATCCCGGACAACCGCGTCTCCGAGGCCCGCGCGACCGCCGAGGTCACCCCGCCCGGCGCGGTGGCCGGTGCGTTCCCGCTGCACGGCTCGACCCGGCCCGTCGCCGACGACGACGTCGAGCTGCTGCTGGCCAACGCGTGGCGGCCCACGCTGTCGGTCATCGGCGCGGCCGGCTTCCCCGACCCCGCGGAGGCGGGCAACGTCCTGCGCTCGGAGTCGACCCTCGCGCTGAGCTTCCGCCTGCCGCCGACCGCCGACTCCGCGGCCGCGCTCGAGGCCATCAAGAAGGCGCTGACCACCGACGTTCCCTACGGGGCGACCGTCGAACTCTCCGGGCTCGAGGCCGCCGACGGCTGGAACGCGCCCGACCCCGCGCCCTGGCTCGCGGACACGCTCGAGTCGGTCAGCACGAGCGTGTTCGACGCCCCGTGGCGCACGAGCGGGCTCGGCGGGTCCATCCCGTTCATGGGTCTGCTCGGCGAGAAGTACCCGGAGGCGCAGTTCCTCGTCACCGGCGCGCTCGGACCGGACTCGAACGCGCACGTGCCCGACGAGTGGCTCCACATCCCGCAGGCCCAGCGCGTGACCGAGGCGGTCGCCCACTTCCTGAACGCCCACGCACAGGGCTGACGCTCCCGGCGCGGCCGATGACCTGCTGGCGCGCAGGCCGGCCGCGCCGAGGGAGCTCGGTCATTCCTCGGTGTCGACCTCGTTGAACGCGACGACCTCGCCGCGCTCACCGAACGTCACGCGCTCGTTGTAGGCGATCTCCCAGCGGTTGCCCTCGGGGTCGGCGAAGTAGGCCGACCGGCCGCCCCACCGGCGTGGCTGCGGTTCGGCGACGGCACCTGCACCCATCGCGAGAGCGGCCTCGTAGGCCGCGTCGACCTGCTCGGGGGAGTCGACGTTCACGGCGAGCGTGAACCCGCCGCCGTACATGCCCGCACCGGTCTCCTCCGACAGCGCGGCCCGCGGATACAACGCCAACACCACGCCGCCGACGAGGAAACCGACCCAGTCGTCGCTGCCCGAGGGCAGTTCCTCCCAGCCGAGGGCCTTGTAGAAATCGCGCAGCTCCGCGACGTTTCCGGCGGCCAGCGTCACGACACTCATCCGCTGCGGGACGTGCCACTCGGCCACGTTCAACTCCTGCTCCGGCACTTCACTCATACCCCGGATTCTGGGCCCACCCGTCTCGAGTCCCGACGACCGGGTGGCCCTCGCGGTCCATTCGTCGCCGTGATCGGGATCAAACCGGACACCTCACGCGTTGACCCGGTATGGCCGTTGTGCTCTTGCTGTACGTGATCGCCGAAGTGGCCGCCGTGTGGACGGTGGCCTCGCTCGTCGGGTTCCTGCCGACGATCGGGCTGCTCATCGCCGGTGCGTTCGTCGGCTCGTGGCTGGCTCGCCGCGAGGGCGGCAAGGCGATGCGCGCGTTCACGGCGACGGCGCGCTCCGGCCGGTCCCCGCACGAGGAGATCACCGACGGCATGCTCGTCGGCGTCGGCGGCCTGTTGATCCTGCTGCCCGGTTTCGTCAGCGACCTCGTCGGCCTGCTGTTCCTCATCCCGCCGACGCGGAAGGTGCTGCGCAGGTCGTGGCTGCGGAGGGCGCAACGGCGGGCACCCGTCGGCGGCCGCGCGGGTGGTGCGTTCGGGCCCGGGATGCGCAGCCAGGTGATCGTGGTGGACAGCGAAGTGGTCGACGACCGCAACGCGGCGCGCGACGAGCGCAGCCGGCGCGAGGGGCCCGACGACGGCCCGCCGCGGATCATCGAAGGCTGACGGCCACCATCACCCGCCTGCCCGGTGGATCAGTTCGCGCCGGGCAGGTCGAAGAAGCTCAACAGCCGCATCGCCGGGGTGTAGTCGCCCTTGACCTTGAGCTTGCCGCGGACGAACTGCGAGGCGGCTCGGGCGTTGCCGGTCGCCACCCTGAGGAAGTCCTCGAAGGGTGCGGTGATCGTCGTGTCCGGCGTCAGCACGCAGTCGGCCGTGGACACGCACCGGCCGTCCTCGATGACGGTCTGGTAGCGGTCGTAGTCGTCGCCGTTGGGAAACCGCCAGGTCACGACGATGTCGGCGTCGCCGGCGCGTTCGGCGTCGAAGTGATCGGCCATCCGGCGGAACACCTCTTCGAGGAACAACGCCCTCAGCTGGGGATGCTTGGCCAGCGCCCGGAGTTGATCCTTCGACGCCGCCGACACCACCTCGGCCAGCACCTCGGTGGACAATGAGCTCAGCTCGATGCCGGCGCCCGCACTGTCCAACATGTGGAGCGTCTCCAGGACGCGGAGGAACTGTTCGGTACTCAGCACCTCAATATCGATGCTGCGAGCGAACTCGTCCAGGACACTTCCGGTTGGCACGGCGTAAGGTTACTCAGCGGTATGTCGCGGCGGCAATCGGCGGGCGAACGGCGGCACCACAAGGGTGAGACGCCCACTGGGGCAGGAGGAACAGTGACGGAGAGCGGTCAGCAGGTCGAGAAGGCGAAGCGCCTGCCGCGAGCGGTACGGGAGCGGCAGATCCTCGACGCGGCCGTCACCGTGTTCGCACGCCACGGATATCACCCTGCGTCGATGGACGAGGTGTCCGAGGTCGCTGGCGTGTCCAAGCCGATGATCTACAGCTACCTCGGCTCGAAGGAGGACCTGTTCCTCCAGTGCATCCGGCGCGAGGCCAACCTGCTGATCGACACCGTCCAGGCGGGCATCGACCTGGACGTCGCCCCGGACATGCAACTGTGGACGGGGCTGCGCGCGTTCTACGGCTTCGTCGCCGACCACCGCGAGTCGTGGACGGTGCTGCACCAGCAGGCGCTGGCCGTCGGCGGGAAGTTCGCGACCGAGATCACGGCGTTGCGGGAACACGCCATCGCGATGGTCACCAAGCTGGTCGTCTCGCAGGGCTCGCGGAAGGGGCTCGCGGAGCAGGCGGAGTTCTCGGGTGAAGGCCTGGCAGCGGCGCTCGTCGGCGCCGCCGAGGCGCTGGCCGACTGGTGGCTCGACCGCCCCGACATCTCGCCGGGCGTACTGGCGTCGTGGCTGATGAACCTGACGTGGCTGGGCTTCAACGACCTGGTCGAAGGCCAGGTGTGGCGGCCCACGGACGCCTGAGCCTCACGGCGCGCGAATCCCGTCGAGCAGGAACGTGGTGCGGCGATCGTAGTCGGCAGCCGCAGGCCGGGTTCCGTACTTGAGCGCGAGCGCGCTGTCGTGGATGAGCGCCTGCAGGTCGGCTTCGCCGAACTCGGGGCGAAGTGCACCCGACTCGTGTCCCGCGGCGACGAGCTCGGCGTTGAACTCGCCCGCGACGTGGCAGATCGCCATGAGCTGCTGCGATTCGGGATACATCTGCAGCAGGACGTCGTTGGCGGCCGGTTGGCGGTACTGGAGTCTGCGGATCGCGTCGATGTAGTACGCGATCCGATCGCCTGCGTCCGCGATGGTCCTGGCGTGGTCTATGACGGCGTACAGCTCACGAGCGACGAGCTGCTCGATGACCGCCTCGATGAGTCCGATCCGACCGCCGAACCGGTTGAACACCGTCGCCTTGCTCACTCCCGCGGCCGTGGCCACGTCCTCCAACGGCACGGAGAGTCCTCGGCCGCGGAAGGCGTCGATCGCGGCATGTCGGATCTGCTCCGCGTTGCGTTTGGCGTCGGCACGCAAGCGCGGCTGCTCGACGGTCATGTCCCCGCCCTTTCGACGTAGCCAACCTCGCCATAACTTGACACCATAAGTCAGTTTATCTACCGTCGGCGCACGGGACAAACTGACCAACCAGGTCAAATTAGGGGAAGGCCACGCATGATCGTTGTCACCGGCGCCACCGGCGCGCTCAACGGGGCCACCGTCGAGCATCTCCTCGAACGCCTACCCGCCGAGCGCATCGGGGTGAGCGTGCGTGACCCGAGCAGAGCCCAGCACCTGGCCGACCGCGGCGTACGTGTGCGACAGGGCTCCTACGACGATCCGGTCGCCCTCCGCCACTCCTTCGAAGGTGCCGACCAGGTGTTGCTGATCAGTTCCAACAACATGGCGGCCGACGTGGTCGGCCAGCACCACGCGGCCATCGAGGCCGCCGTCGCAGCAGGCGCACGGAGGATCCTCTACACGAGCCAGCACAACGCCGCGGAAACCCCGTACGCCCCGGCGGCCATACACGCCGCCACCGAGGCGGCCCTCAGCGAGTCCGGAGTGGCCTGGACCGCGTTGCGCAACGGATTCTTCGGCGACCTCGACCAACTCCTCGGCCCGTGGCGACAGACCGGGAAGATCGCCCAGCCTGCCGACGGACCTCTCTCGTGGACGGATCGAGCGGACCTCGCCGAGGCCGCCGCCATCATCCTTGCAGGGGAGCACTCATTCGACGGCCCAGTGACACTGGCAGCACCACCGGTCACCCTCGACGAGGTCGCCGCAATCCTGACCCGAGTCAGCGGACGTGCGGTCGAGCGCGTCGTCGTCGATGACGAGCAGTGGCGTGCCGACCGGATCGCGGACGGCGCCCCGGAGTTCCTGGCCGACATGACGCTCGGGATGTTCCAGGCCGCCCGCACCGGTTGCTACGCCAACCCCGGACCGGTACTGGGCGAGCTACTCCGCAGGCCGCCCCGCAGCGCAGCCGCCCAGGTCGAAGACCTGGTCACGGTCTGACCGCACCGCCCTCGTCGGGTGCCGGCTTCGAATGCGGCACCCGACGAGGAGGCGGACTACAGCGCGGTGATCGTGCCCGACAGGTGCGGTTTCGGCTTGCGGGCGTTCCACACCTCGAAGGCGTGGCCTTCGTCGGTCCGCCACGTCGTGAACGCCGCCTTCGCCGGCAGCAGCACCGGCAGCTTGAACTTGACGTCCACCGTGTAGGCCTCGGGCAACCTGCCCTCGAACGCCGCGACGGCGTGGGCCTTCGTCCACATGCCGTGTGCGATCGCCGAGGGGAAGCCGAACGCCTTGGCCGTCAGCGGGTGCAGGTGGATGGGGTTGCGATCGCCGGAGACCTCGGCGTAGCGACGTCCGATGTCGCCGGGGATCCGCCAGATCGCATCCGGAGTCGGCGCCGCGAGCTGCTTACCACCGCCACCGGAACCGGACCCGCCACCGCCGCGACGCAGATAGGTGCTGACGTCCGACCAGACGAGCTCGCCCTCGACGTGGGCCTCGCTGATGACGTCGAACTGCTTGCCCTTCTCGTGCGGGCGCAGGTCCTGCACGCGCACGCGCAGCGTCATCGGCTCGTCGATACGGATCGGCCGGTACTGCGTGATGCGGTTGGCCACGTGCACCATCCCCAGCAGCGGGAACGGGAACGACGGCTCGGCCATCAGCGCCATCTGGAGACCGAACGCCAGGATGTGCGGATAGGTGACCGGCAGCTCGTCGGACAGCCGGAACCCGCACACCTTGTTGTACTCGGCGAGCCTGCCCGCGTCGGCGACCACGCCGGTGCGCACGTACTCCAGGTCGGGCAGCTCGCCGCCACTCTTGCGCAGTCCGCCGAGTACGACCTTCGGATACAGCGCCGCCACGTTGGGTGCGCCGTCGAGCTCCTTGACCGTCATGTCACGCGCCATGTCACGCCCCCAGGAACGCCTGGCCGCACACCCGCACGACGTTGCCGTTCACCGCGGCCGAACCCGGGTTGGCGTACCAGGCGATCGTCTCGGCGACGTCCACCGGCAGACCGCCCTGCGACAACGCGGAAAGGCGGCGGCCGAACTCGCGGATCATGATCGGCACGGCCGCGGTCATCTGCGTCTCGATGAACCCGGGTGCGACGGCGTTGATCGTGCCGCCGTACTCGGCGATCTTCGGCGCGGTGTCGTCGACCATGCCGATGACGCCCGCCTTGCTGGCCGCGTAGTTGGTCTGGCCGACGTTGCCCGCGATACCGGCCATGGACGAGACGCCGATGATGCGGCCGCCGGTGTTGAGCACCTTGTCGGCCATCAGCTTGTCGTTCACCGCGAGCTGCGAGACCAGGTTGACGCCGAGCACGGCGTCCCACGCCTGGTCGGTGAGGTTGCCGAGGGTCTTGTCCCGCGTGATGCCCGCGTTGTGCACGACGACGTCGACCCCGTCGTGCCGCTCGGACAGGTACTCGGCGAGCTTGGCGGGCGCGTCGTCGGCGGTGATGTCGAGCTGGAGCGCCGAACCGCCGATCCGGTTGGCGACCTGCGACAGGTCTGCGCCCTGCGCCGGGATGTCGAGGGCCACCACGTGGGCGCCGTCGCGGGCGAGCGTCTCGGCGATCGCCGCACCGATGCCGCGGGAGGCACCCGTGACCAGCGCGGTCTTGCCCGCCAGCGGGGTGTCCCAGTTCTCGGGGGCCGTCGCGGTGGTCACGCCAGCGGTGCCGACGCGGATCACCTGACCGCCGACGAACGCCGACTTGGCCGACAGCAGGAACCGGATCGTCGACTCGGTGGCCTCCTCGGCGCCCTCTGCGACGTACACCAGCTGGGCGGTGGCGCCGCGCTTGAGCTCCTTGCCGACCGAACGCGTGAAGCCTTCGAGCGCACGCTGGGCGACCCGCTCCCTGCCCTCGACGAGCTCCGGGGGCGTGCCGAGCACGACGACCCGCGCCGAAGGGGCGACCTTGCGCACCACGGGCTGGTAGAAACGGTGCAGCTCGCGCAGCTGCGCGGGGTCCTTGATCCCGGTAGCGTCGAAGACGAGGGCGCCGTAGCGCGTGTCGTCACCGCCGGGTTCGGACAGCAGGTCGATGCCCGCGGCACCGATCTGCTTGGCCAGGGTCTTCTCGAGTCGTCCACCGGGTGCGGCGCCGACCAGCGCGGGGCCAGCCAACGGGGGCTCGCCCGGGCGGTAGCGCCGCAGCTTCGGCGGGTTGGGCAGGCCGAGCTTCGGCACCAGGAACTTGCCTACCGCGCTCTTGGTGAACTCTTGATACTTGTCCGCCATCCGCTGCGTCACCGTCCTCATGTGGCTGCTTGCTGCCTGAAAGCCTAACCTACTCGCGAGTAAGTTACACTCGGACGCACGCGAGCGTTCTCGAGAACCAGCCGAGCAGGAGGAAGCCATGACCTCAGCGCAGAAGCCGAGCAGCGGCAGGTCGCGGTCGAGCAAGCCGAAGGCGCCGACCGCACGCAGGGTCGCGATCGTCGGAGCGAACCGCATCCCGTTCGCGCGGTCGAACGGCCCCTACTCCAACGCCTCCAACCAGGACATGCTCACCGCAGCCGTGGACGGCCTGGTGAGCAGGTACGCGCTGCAGGGCGAGGAGCTCGGTGAGGTCGCCGCCGGTGCCGTGCTGAAGCACTCGCGCGACTTCAACCTGGCCCGTGAGGTCGTGCTGGGCAGCAAGCTCGCGCCGACCACGCCCGCCTCCGACGTCCAGATGGCCTGCGGCACCGGCCTGCAGGCGATCGTGAACACGGCCAACAAGATCGCGCTCGGCCAGATCGACTCGGCCATCGCGGGCGGCGTCGACACCACCAGCGACGCCCCGCTCGCCGTGAACGACGACCTGCGCCGCGTACTGGTCAAGCTCAACGCCGCGAAGACGCTCGGCCAGCGGATCAAGCTGCTCGGCAAGCTCCGCCCCGGCCACCTCGTGCCCGAGATCCCGCAGAACGCCGAGCCGCGTACCGGCTTGTCGATGGGCGAGCACGCGTCGCTGACCGCCAACTCGTGGGACATCTCGCGCGCCGACCAGGACGAGCTGGCCGCCACCAGCCACCAGCGGCTCGCGGCCGCCTACGACGCGGGATTCTTCGACGACCTGCTCACGCCGTTCCTCGGCCAGACGCGCGACCAGAACCTGCGCCCAGACTCGACGGCCGAGAAGCTCGGCAAACTCAAGCCCGTGTTCGGCGGCCAGGACGGCACGATGACGGCGGGCAACTCGACGCCGCTGTCCGACGGCGCCTCCGCCGTGCTGCTGGCCACCGAGGAGTGGGCCAAGGCGCACAAGCTGCCGGTGCTGGCCTACCTCACGTTCACCCAGACCGCCGCGGTCGACTACGTGCACGGCGAGGAGGGGCTGCTGATGGCGCCGGCCTACGCCGTGCCGCGCATGCTCGACCGCGCGGGCCTGACGCTCGCCGACTTCGACTTCTACGAGATCCACGAGGCGTTCGCCTCGCAGGTACTGGCCACGCTGAAGGCGTGGGAGGACCCGACGTTCGCCAAGGAGAAACTGGGCCGCGACGAGCCGGTCGGCTCGATCGACCGCGCCAAGCTCAACGTCAACGGCTCGTCGTTGGCGGCGGGTCACCCGTTCGCGGCGACGGGTGGGCGCATCGTGGGCACGCTGGCCAAGCTGCTCGCCGAGAAGGGCTCGGGCCGCGGGCTCATCTCCATCTGCGCCGCCGGCGGACAGGGCATCACCGCCATCCTGGAACGCTGACACCAACCCGGGGACATCCCCGGTGAAGCTCCCGAGGGCCCCATGGTCGCGTTGAACGCGGCCATGGGGCCCTCGGTTGCATAAAGGGCGGCGGGTGCGCCGGGCCCTGAGAGACTGCCGTGGGTCAGTTCGGCAGGACGGACTCGACGGCGCCAGTCGCCTTGGAGGCGGTGTGCTCGAGGTTCTTGCGCGTCTTGCGGGCGGCGCGCTTGGTGCGCCACCCGACCGACGGCCTGCCCTCGGTGTCGGCCATCGCCAGCATCAGTCCACCGGCGAGGCCCGCGTTCTTGAGGAACTGGACCTGCTCCTGGGCGCGTTTGCCCTCGTCCTTCTCCTCCCAGAACGGGTGCCCGGCGACCGTGGTGGCGGTGATGCTCGTGAGCAGGGCGAGCGAGGACAGCCGGGGGAACTTGCCGAGCGCCAACATCGTGCCCGCGGCCACCTTCACGGCGCCGTCGAACTTCACGACGCCCACCGGGTCGGCGTTGACCGGCAACCGGTCGGCCGCGGGCAGGATGTTCTCGCTCAGGAAGGGTTCAGCGGCCTGCGCATGCCCCTCCGCCTGCCGGATGGCGTTCAGACCACCGGAGATGAAGATGGCGGCGAGCAGGGGACGGGCCACACGGCGCAAGATCATCGATGCTCCTGTAGATCGGCTGACGACTCTCTCCATCGACAAACCTACCCACCGAAGCCGTCTCCGACTCTCTACCGATCTCTAGCTTCACCACTAGAAAGGCCGATACATTCCAACACAGGCACGCACCGGTCAGCGTGCAGGCCGCACCGGTTTCGGAAGCTTGAAGCCGTACTCGGCGGCCACCTCGCGCAACCGGTTCGGATAGTCGGTGATCAACCCGTCGACTCCGTCGTCGATCAGTTTGCGCATGGTCGGCTTGTCGTTGATCGTCCACGGGATGAGGGCCATGCCGTGGGCGTGGGCCTCGTCGACCATCTCCTTCGTGGTGAACGGCACGTAGTCGGGGTCGCCGACCTGCCCGTCCTGAGGTTCACCGTGCACAGGGGACAGTGCGCTGGCCCCGAAGAAGGCGGCCGCACGCACGGGACTGCCGTCGAAGTCGTCGATGTCCAGTCCACCGAGCCACGGCGAGGCGCCCGGCTCGCCGACCTCGAGGAAGTTCGGCTCGGTCAACGCCACCAGCGGAAGCTTCGGCATCCGTTCGGACATCGCCATCAGCGAGCCCCAGTCGAAGCTCTGGATCGTCACGTTGCGCGCGAACCCGGACCGTTCGACCTCGGAGGCGACCCGCTCGACGAACTGCTCGCGCGGCGCGGTCTCCTCCGGAGCCGCGGCCTCGACCTTCGTCTCGATGTTGAACCGCACGCCGAACGCCCGGTGTTCGCGGACGAGTGCGAACAGCTCCGCCAACGTCGGCATGCGGGCGCCGGGGGAGAGCTCCTGGTCCGGATGACGCGGGTCCTGCTGGGAACCGCAGTCAAGGGTGCGGACCTGGTCGAACGTCAGATCCTTGACGTACTTGCCCGCGTAAGGGAACTGCGGGTCGCCGGGCGTGACCGGCTCGGTGTCCAGACACTTGTCGGGGTCGATCTGCCGGTCGTGCGTGATCACCTCGCGGCCGTCACGAGTGATCTGCACGTCGAGTTCGAGTGTCGTGACACCCAGCTCGAGGGCACGTTCGAAGGCCTTGAGCGTGCCCTCGACGGTGAGGCCGATGCCTCCTCGATGCGCCTGGATGTCGAAGTGCGGCCGGCCGGGCTTGCCGGGGGCCGGGTCGGCGGCCGCGGCCGGTACGCCGACCCCGATGACGGTCACAAGGCTCGCCACGAGGGCTGCCATACGCTGCGTGGTCTTCACCCGCGGACAGTCGCACTCGCAGGTGACGACCAGGTGAGCCACAGATGTACCTGGCAGCACGCACAGCGACACGCGCGTAGCTGTTTCTCGGGCAATATCGGGTTTCGGCTAGAGAAACCAATACCGTGCTAGCCCATGGATCCCGTGCGGAACCCGTTCGCCCCCGGAGCCGGTCAACGCCCGCCCGAGCTCGCAGGGCGCGAACGCGAGCTCGACGCCTTCGACGTCGTCCTCGAACGCGTCGCGCGCGGGCGTCCGGAACGGAGCCTGATGCTCACCGGCCTGCGCGGCGTGGGCAAGACCGTCCTGCTCGGCGAACTGCGGTCGATGGCGATCCGGCGGCGCTGGGGAGCGGGCAAGGTCGAGGCACGCCCGGACGCCGAGCTGCGCAGGCCGTTGTCCGCGGCCCTCCACCGCGCCGTCCGCGACCTCGCCGTGCGCCACCGCGCACCCGATCGCGTCGACGAGGTACTGGCCGTTCTGAAGGCGTTCGCGCTGAAGGCCAACAAACCCGACGCCAAGATGCGCGACCGGTGGCAACCCGGCATCGACGTACCACCCGCACAGGGCCGCGCGGACTCCGGCGACATCGAGATCGACCTGGTCGAACTGTTCACCGAGGTCGCCGAGCTGGCGACGGACGTGGGCACGGGCGTCGCGCTGCTCATCGACGAGATCCAGGACCTGACCGCCGAGGACGTCTCCGCCCTGTGCGCCGCGTGCCACGAACTGTCGCAGTCCGGCGCACCGCTCGTGGTCGTCGGCGCGGGCCTGCCGCACGTGCCCGCCGTGTTGTCGGCGTCGAAGTCGTACTCGGAACGCCTGTTCCGCTACGCGCGGATCGACAGGCTGAGCAGGGAGGACGCCGACCGGGCCGTGCTCGCACCCGTCGAGCGCGAGGACGCCGAGATCGCACCAGCCGCCCTCGATGCCCTGTACACCGCCTCCGGCGGCTACCCGTACTTCATCCAGGCCTACGGCAAGGCCGCATGGGACGCCGCCCCTTCGAACCCGATCACCGAGGAGGACGTCCGGGTCGCCGCCCCCGAAGCGGAGACCGAACTCGCCGTCGGATTCTTCGGCTCGCGGTACGAGCGCGCGACCCCTGCCGAACGCGAGTACCTGCGCGCGATGGCCGAACTGACCCACGGCAAGGACGAGAGCGCCGTGACCTCGGACATCGCCGTCTACCTCGGCCGCAAGCCGTCATCGTTGTCCCCTGCTCGCGACAGCCTCATGAAGAAGGGTCTCGTCTACTCGGCCGAACGCGGGCACATCGCGTTCACGGTGCCGCACTTCGGCAACTACCTGCTCACGCGCGCCGACTGACCGGCGGCTCACGGAAACAGGCGGCTCACCGAGACAGGCGGTGCGGACGGCCGACGAGCACTCCACCCTGCCCGGCCCTGCCCGGCACGTTCCTGCCCGGCTGCGCCTTGCGCTCCGACCGCCTCGTGCTCCGATCGCCTCGCATTCCACGCGGCTCGACCCGCCGGATCGCCGTCACTATCGTCGTATTCGGGTTTCTACGTCCACGGCTAGAAATCGGTAGACAGAGCTAGCGTCGAGGTTCATACGGATGGACCACGCTAGATCTGTAACGCGCGCCGTTGATCGCTCGGGAAGTAAGGCAGCTCACCGAATAATCGGTGGCGGGATACTCGAAGGTTGCGGATAATAAGGGACGTAGGGGAAAAAGTCGATAGGTTCTTGAAGGAGATGCCACACCCCAGATGTCGAATCTCGCCGCCCGCCTCCGCGTCCGTCGAGCCCACTCCCGCACCCGCCGCGCCGTCAGCAAGGCGATCGACACCGCCGCCGCGACGACCGTGCGCGACGAGCTGATCACCATCGCCCAGAAACACGGTTACCAGAAATCCAAGGCGCGCGTGTGAGCTGAATTACACTGGGATTCAGGTGTAACGCCGTCGC
>Ga0079224_100008233_pt1 | contig 14102 bp, 11 predicted proteins | sample Stecom2015_FD_80414 | JGI IMG/M metagenome (GOLD analysis project Ga0079224, IMG submission 80414) | Agricultural soil microbial communities from Utah to study Nitrogen management - Steer compost 2015 | ecosystem: Environmental > Terrestrial > Soil > Agricultural land | place: USA: Utah...
CCCAGTGAACAGCGGCCGTTCGCCGTCGCCGATCAGCGCGAAGCCCGACCAGTAGAACGGGTGGGAGGTCGACGGATCGTCCATAAGGCCCTGTTGTGCGGCAAGAAGCGCCTTGCCCAGGTTGGTGCCGGCAGGACTGTCGAAGAAGCTGGAGAACAGCCTGCGAGTCGCATCGAATTCCTCCGGAGCAGGCCAGTGGCTGGCTATGACCTGGCGCCCGCCTGCGCCGATGAAAGCCCGGACCAATCCGTCAAGCGCCTGCCCACCGCCGCCTTCGACGCCGGCCAGCCTCGTCGCCTCGAGTCCCGCGAGGCTCGCGGTGTCGCATGCCGAAAGGATCACCAGATCGGCGTCGAGGTCGAGTTCAAATATTTCGCCGAACTCAAGCAGCCCGTCGGACCCCTGTTCGCCGAACGAGGTCAGGAGCGCCGGTTGCGCGGGGCAGCCGGGCCGGGGCGCGGTGACCAGACCGTGCGTGGCGAAATGGAGAACGCGGAAATCGCCCAGGTCGTCGCGCTCCTTGATCGCGGTATCGGTGAATGCCGCGCCTGTGAGCAGGTCCGATCGTGTCGAGCCGAACGCTTGGCTGCCAAGCCGCAGCTCATTGGCAGGGATTGGGCGATTCCACGAAGCAAGAGGAACCATGCAATTCTGATCGCGCGATGTGGGCAGGTCTCGCATCAGAACCGTGCGTGACATTGGACCGACCGGCACGTTCTCGCCCAGGCCAAGGTAGGCGCGGCTGGCTTGGGACGCCGGAATGCGGCGCGCGTCGCGAAAGCTGGCCGGAGAAAGTGCCGTGCTGATCGCGGTATCGCGGCCAAGCCAACGGATCCCGCGAAAATCGAACTCGTCGCCTCCTGCGTTCACCCTAGCATGATACGCCTCGGCTCCGGCCTGGTCGGCCGTCAGCAGATTGATCGGCAACTGCAGCATGGCACCATCGGGCTCGAACACCAGATGGTCGAGCCCCGCGAGATCGCCCGCGACGGGGGCGAATAGGGCGTCGTGGAGCTTTCGGGAACTTTCGATGTCGAACGGATAAGTTGCCAGCGTGCCTCCGATAGTCAGTGAAATGCTGTCGCGCAGCGTTCTTACCAGATCGGCGACTTCCGATGCGCTCGCGTCGACCCGCCATCCGGTCGCGCGCTGCCGCGAGAGATAGACCGCGAACATCTCGTCCCCCAGGCGCACGAGCTTCAAATAGCCCTCATTGGGGGCGAGCAGCGCTCGAATTTCGTCGGCTGTGACCGGGACCCGAGCGACTGAGCGATATTCGGGATAGGCCGAGAGGGTATCGATTAGGGCGAGCTGGGCCAATTCCAGCCGCTCACGGCGGTCCTGCAAATCCAGTTCGAGCGCGGACTCCGGGCCGTCGGATTGGGCCTGCCCGATTGCCAGAGTTACTCGCGACAGCTCGCGATCGACGGCATTGACGCGGCGGAACAGTTCCGCAGCCTCGTCAGTCCCGGCAGAGAGCCGTCGCGAAAGCTGCTCGAGCGTCTGCGCCGCTCCGGGGCGTTCGACCAACTGGGCGGCGAGGAATAGGTCCGAGACTGCGTCAGGCTGCTCGGGCACGTCGTCGATCAGCATGGTGAAATAGGGCCGGACGAGATTCTCCAACCCCACCAGTGCCGCTCGGTCGCCGGCCACGTCGGCCACAATTCCGCGGTAGAGCGCCATCGCTTCGCTTCGTCGATCGCGCCGGGCCAAGTAGGCGGCGAGATGCGCCTTCGCGCTTTCAACCGAAGCCGAGCCTGGATAGCGCAATTCGGTCAATGCCGCGGCCTCGCGTAGACGCGCTTCAGCTTCTGCGTAGCTGCCCAGATCTTCGTGGCCGAGCGCCATTTCGGTGAGAATCTGAGCTTCCAGTCGCGCGGTGCTGAGCACACGGCCTTGCTTGACCCCGAGAATGACATCTCGGGCGCCTGCCAGTCGCGCGATAGCGTCGTCGGAGCGGCCCTGCAGGCGCAGCGTAGTCCCCGCGATTTGTTCGGCTTGGGCGTCGATGATCGTGGCGCGCTCGATCCGGGTGAGCCGAGTTTCCTGATTCGCCGCATCGGTCAGCCCAGCGGCAAGCCCGGAATTGAGACTAGCAGCGAGCATCCGATCTATTTCGATTCCGCCATCGACGTCCCCGGTCGGAGGGGGCAGATCGGGAACGGGGCGAGCGAGTATCGGACCGACAGCAGCGAGTTCGCCACGATTGAGGGCATGCAAAGCTTCGAAGTTGCGCAACAGGCGCGCCTGGATTGCGTCGCGCAACTCAAGCGCGCGGGATTCGGCAAAGGCTCGCTCGGCTTCCTCAAAACGGCCGAGGTTGGATAGCTGAAGCGCGCGATTGACGATCGCTTCGTGTTGCCGCTGTGCGAGCGTGGCAGCGTCCATCGTTGCGTCCTGCGCAAGCAAGTCGGGCCGGAAGAACTCTTCGGCCTGGGTGTATTCACCAGCATTGTTGCGGCGATAGCCCTGACCGATCAGTTGCTCGCGCCCACCTACCGCCGCAAGCGCTTGCGCCAGCGAGCCGGTCCCTCCCGTGGTCACGACTTCGAGCATGCCCGGGACTTCTCGGCCTTCCATCAAGCTGGCTAGAGTTAAGCGAAGCGCCTCGTCGAAGGCTGCCAGTCCCTCGACGATATGGATTCGTTCACCCGAAGCGGCGGTATAGCTGTTCCATTCCAGGCCGGTGGCCTTGTCGCGGCAGCGGCGCAGCGCAATCGCTGGCCCAATCGGAGAAGCGCCGGCTTCCGCACAATCCAAAATTTCATCGCGTCCACGGCCGAGGTAAGATGCCGCCTCTCCGGCGCCGCTCCAGCTGTAGGCGGCGCCGATAGGACGATCTACGTCGGCGCAGATAAGCGCCCATTTGCGATCGAACAGCGTCGCCCGGGAGGCGCCCAGCATGACACCGTGGGCTTCACACAGTGCGCCTTGCGAGCCGATGCGGAAGCTTTCGTTTTCCAGCGGGCGGGCGGCGACCGCTTGCTGCGGGGCGACTAACATTAAGGCACCCAGTGCTGTGCCGACAGCGTGAAACAGAACGCTCGCCATTCCCTGCCCCCTGTTTTCGGAATGCGATACTATGCAGCAAGAACCTGCGCCATCGCCGCAGACGTGGCAAGGCTGCCGTACGGCACGGACCCGTTCGTCCCCATTGTCTAAAGGCCTGCCGTCGGTCCATAGGCGCAAGGGATCATTTTTTTAGGGGTAAGGGGACATGGCTGATTCGGATAGCGTCGATTTCACGACGTTCATGGAGTCGGTAAAGCGTCACAATCCGCACCAGCCGGAATTCATCCAAGCGGTGCAAGATGTCGCGGAAGACATCTTCGGCTTCATCGCGGACAAGAAGCCCTACCAGTCGGCGCAGATTCTGCGCCGCATCGCAGAGCCCGACCGCGTCGTATCGTTTCGTGTCTGCTGGGAGGACGATGCTGGCAATGTGCGAGTCCAGCGTGGTTGCCGGGTCCAGAACAACAACGCGATCGGGCCCTACAAGGGCGGGCTTCGCTTCCATCCGAGCGTTAATGAGAGCGTGCTCAAGTTTCTCGCTTTCGAGCAGACGTTCAAGAATGCGCTCACCGGCCTGCCGATGGGCGGAGGCAAGGGCGGCGCGAACTTCAACCCCAAGGGCAAGTCCGACCGCGAGGTGATGCGCTTTTGCCAGAGCTTCATGACCGAACTCTACCGCCACATCGGCGCCGATGTGGACGTTCCGGCAGGCGACATCGGTGTGGGCGGACGCGAGATCGGCTATATGTTCGGGCAGTACAAGCGCATCACCAACCATTTCACCGGCGTGCTCACCGGTAAGGGGCTGGAGTACGGCGGCTCGGAGATTCGGCCCGAAGCGACCGGGTACGGCGCAGTCTATTTCCTCGAGAATATGCTCAGGCACCAGGGGCGCGATCTGGAAGGCATGCGCGCCGTCATTTCCGGTTCGGGCAACGTCGCGACACACGCGGCCGAAAAGCTGATCCAGCTCGGGGCGACTCCGGTTACTCTGTCTGACTCCGGCGGCTTCATCCACGACCCCGAGGGGCTGACGCTGGAGAAGGTGAACTGGGTCAAGGCCCATAAGACTCACCGCCGCGGGCGGATCAGCGAGTACGCCGACGAGTTCAAGAGCGCGACTTTCCACGCGGGGCAGTCACCGTGGAGCGTCCCGTGCGACGTCGCGCTCCCCTGCGCAACACAAAACGAGTTGCTCGGCGCGGATGCGAAGATGCTGGTCGCCAATGGCTGCATCGCCGTGTCGGAAGGTGCCAACATGCCGTCGGATCTCGACGCTGCGCACACTTTCAGGGCTTCGAAGACTCTGTTCGCTCCGGGCAAGGCCGCAAACGCCGGCGGCGTTGCGGTTTCAGGCCTGGAAATGAGCCAGAATTCGTCTCGCCGTTCGTGGAAAGGTGAGGAGCTTCAGCTCATGCTGCGCGATATTATGGACGGCATCCATCAGCGCTGCCTCGCGCACGGAGAGCAGCCGGACGGCCACGTCGACTACGTCAGGGGCGCAAACATCGCGGGGTTCAAAAAGGTCGCGGACGCGATGCTGGCCTTCGGAGTGGTATGAGCAGTTACGCTCACCTTCTGGTTGAAACGCGCGGGGCGGTCACCCTCGTCACGCTCGATCGTCCGGAAGCTCTCAACGCGCTGAGCAATGCGGTTCTGGAGGATCTGATCGCGGTATTCGGGGCGTTCGAAGCCGACGAGACCCAGCGTTGTGCGGTTCTGACGGGAGCGGGCGAGAAGGCCTTCGCGGCGGGCGCCGATATCAAGGAAATGGCCGACAAGCCAGCCGCGGACTTCTACCGCGACGACACGTTCGCGCGCTGGACCAGCCACATCGTCGGCGGCACTCGCAAGCCATGGATCGCGGCGGTGAACGGCTTCGCGCTCGGCGGCGGGTGCGAGCTGGCGATGATGGCCGATTTCATCATCGCCGCCGACACAGCAAAATTCGGCCAGCCCGAAATCCGGCTCGGCGTGGTTCCCGGCATGGGCGGTTCGCAACGCCTCGCTCGCGCGATCGGTAAATCCAAGGCGATGGACCTGATTCTCACCGGCCGGATGATCGACGCCGCCGAAGCCGAACGCGCGGGGCTCGTCGCGCGCGTGGTCCCCGCGGCCGAGCTGCTCTCAACGGCGCTGGCCGTAGCCGGGGAGATCGCCGCCATGCCGCCCCTCGCGGTCCTGGCTGCCAAGGAACTGGTCAACGCTGCCGAGGGGCTCCCCCTCGGCGAAGGCATCCGCCTCGAACGCCGCCTGTTCCACCTGCTCGCCGCAACCGAAGACAAGACCGAAGGCATGGCCGCGTTCATCGAAAAGCGCACTCCGGTGTGGAAGGGGCATTGATCTTCGCGTTCGCCGTATTGGCGATGGGCCTTCTGTTCAGCTGGCTCGCAATCGTCGGCTGGCGCAATCGCGGTAAAGAGTACGTCAGCCTTCTCGAAGCAGCCATTCTCAAGTCGACCGGCGCCGAGGCTCTGCCGCTGACGAGGTTCGATCGGTGGCTGTAGACGTTTAAACTCGTGATGATGGCCCTGTTTGGGCCAGCGCTCGTCCTTATCGGAGGGTACGGTCTGTTGAGCGAAACCGGCACTCTCTAGCCGATTTCCCCGCAGGGCTGCGCGATGAGGCAGCTCCCGTGCGGGTCGAATACCACCTCGTCGAGCGAATGCGCCAGGGCGCACTGGCCGGGCAGCACTGGGTCGTCCTCCACGCAGGCTTGGCCCGTGCGCGGGATCACCAGCAGGCAGCCGCGATACCGCGCCGCCTGATCGGCGCTCGGCAGGCCCTGGACCTGGTCGAGCCGGAAGTAGGGGCCGTCGACCAACGCGATTTCGCCGGAGGACACCTGCCGCCGGAACCGCGCGTCGTGCGCCTCCCCCCTGGCCACCGCGATCGCCTCGTCGAGGTGCAACTCGCGCGGACGGCCGTAGTCGTAGAGACGGTAGGTGATATCCGAGTTTTGCTGAATCTCGATGATCGAGCAACCGCCGCCGATCGCGTGGACCGTGTTCGCCGGAATGTAGAAGAAATCGCCGGATTGCACCGGATGCCAGACCAGCAGCTCCTCGATGCTGCCGTCGAGCGCGGCAGCGCGCATCGTATCCGCATCGATCGGCTCGCCGAAGCCGATGCCGAGCGTCGCGCCCGGTTCGGCGTCGATCACCAGCCAGCACTCTTCCTTGCCTTGTCTGCCGAGCCCGGCGGCATCGGTCTGCGCATCGGCCGGATGGACCTGAACCGAAAGTTTCTCGCTCGTGAAGATGTATTTCACCAGCAACTGCGGCAGGTCTCGCGGCGGTACGAACCAGATTTCGCCAATGCGCTTGCCGGGCGGCGTCTCGAACGGGGCCGGCAGGATGTCCTTGCCCCACGGCTTTTCAACGGTCTTGGTTTCGAGGATCATGCCCGACTAACGCGCTATCAGACCATCAGGTCCAGCAGCGCCTTGGTCTCGACTGTGGCGAAGCCGACCGCGCTGTCCGATATGCCATACGGCACCAGAATGCGTTCCCCGACCGGAAGCACGCCGCAGGTGTAGACCACGTTAGGTACGTAGCCCGACCGGTCGGCATCGACCGCGGTCAGCACCGGCTCGGCCGTGCGGCCGATCAATTTGGCGGGATCGTCGCGGTCGAGAAGTGCGGCGCCGAGGCAATATTTCCGCATCGGTCCCACCCCGTGGGTGATGATCAGCCACCCTTCGTCGGTCAGGACCGGGCTACCGCAGTTGCCGATCTGGATGAACTCCCAAGGATACTTGGGCTCCATCAGCAGGGTACCGTCGGAGTTCCACCGGTCGAGCCGCTCGGACTTGAGCAGGAACAGGTTCTTGCCGTCCTGCCGCCCGACCATCGCATACTTGCCGCCCACCTTCTGCGGGAATAGCGCCATACCCTTGTTACGACCGGCCTTGCCTTCGATCGGCTCGAGCAGGAAGCGGCGGAAGTCGATCGTGCGCAGCAGCTCCGATCGGATCGAGTGGCCCGAATAGGCGGTATAAGTGCCGATCCATTCATAGTCGCCGCCGCCGTGGTCGAACCGCACGAGGCGCAAGTCCTCGAGCCCGCCGCGTTGCTGCTCGGTAATCGGGAAGATGACCGTATTGGACAGGCTGCTTTCCGGGTGACGGTGGACGATCACTCCGCTGTCGCTGTCGTGCAGCGAGGCATCGTCGAGATCGACCGAGGTCGCCAATGCGCCCTGCGGCCAGAGCGAGAAGCTGCCGTCCACGTTGGCGATGCCTTCGCGAAAAGCGATTGAACTGATGTGACCTTCGCCCACGGCTCGCAGCGACATCACAAAACGCACAGCGCCGCCCGAAATGCCGCTCTGGTCGGGATGCGGCACGATCGACGGGTTCATCAGCGCCGCAGCTGCATAGCTGTATTCGTGGCAGAAGAACGCGCCAATCAGCCGCTTGCGGGTGCGTGAAAAGCCGCTGCAGTCGATGTCGGCAGTTTCTTCGACTTCGGCGAAGCGCTCCTCGAACATCTTCTCGGTTTGCCAATGGCGCGCCACGAAGTCCTGCCGAACGCGGGCATACTCGGTCTTGACCTGCGCCTCGCTCAGCGCCGCGATGTCGTGAAGCAGCTTATGCGCGCGGCTACCCGGCGACTTGCTCGCCTGCCATCCTAGGTGAAACGGCCGGAGCACGACGCGCGACGGATCGGCATGCAGGCGCTCGTCCAGTATCTGCAACGGACTATTCGGGAATGGTCCTTCGACGCCCACCCTCTTCTCCACTCGAATCGCGCTTCTGGGCGCGCGCGAGCGCTAGCATGGAATAATGGGCGAGTTGAAAGGCGAGAATGGATTCCGCTCCACAGTTTTCGTTCGCGCCACGGGGATTTATCCCGTCACGGCTTCGGCCCGTGGCCAGATCGGCCAGCATTACGCCGCGATCGTTCGCACCGAAAAACCAGTCCCACGCAGCTTTGGCGTGGGTAAACCAGCGCGCATCGCCAGTTGCGGCATAGGCCGCTTGAGACGCTTCGACCGCGGCCTGCGCTTCGAGCGGCTGCTGATCGAAGGGTAGGTACGAATGCCGCCTTCCGAAGCTTTCCGAGCCAATCGGGCGGAAGTGCCCATTCGAAGCGACCTGCTGTTCTACGATCCAGTCGAGAGTTTCGAGTCCTGCCGCAGTCCACTCAGTCTTGTCGATAACTTCGCCGGCTTCGATCAGAGCCTGCGGCAACCGCGGATTGTCATACCCGAGCACCGCCTCGAACCATGCCCAATCGGGCCGGCGCTCGCGCTCGAGCAGTCGGCCCAGCACATCGGCGCCGTTGATTAGCAACGCGCGTGAGGCGCGGTGACCTGGCGTGGTACGCAAGACGGCGGAAGCACCTAGCATTGTGAAAGCGATAGTCCGCGGTGAACCGAACTCGGTGCAATGCGGCAACGCCGTGTCGTACCAGCGCCGGGCCCAGCTACGCAGCCCCTCGTCGGCGGTACGCTCAATAGTATGCCCCAGCGCCCAAAGCGTTCTCCCGTTGGAATCTTCGGAGCCCTGCTCTTCGCACCAGGAGCGATCAAAGTTCATGAAGTTCCGGAAAGCCTTGCGGTCTTTGTTCCAGGCATGTTGGATGAACGAAGCGTACGTCATGCTCCAGCGCATGCGCTCATGGTGGGGCAACCCGGACGCGACGTTCATCAGCATCAGCGCCCGCACGTTGTCATCGAGGCAGTATCCGTGACGGCGGTCTGGTACCACGCCGATTGCATGCTGGAGCATCCCGGTCTGGTCGCTCATTGCAAACACGCCCGACAGGCCCGGCGTTGCGGTGATAGGCGCAGGCCGTCCGGACGGGGCGATAGCAGCCTCAATAAGCGCCGCAGCGCCATCGGCGAAGCGCGGCCAGATGGTTTGGCGGCCCTTCGCATAGGCGCGTCGCTGGAGTGCGAGCAATTCTTCGCGATCGTCGAGCAGGGCGGCGATGGCGTTCGCAATCGAAGGCGCGCAGTCGGGCTCGATCAGCACGCCTGCATCGCCTGCGAGCAGCTCGCGAGCGTGAAGATAGGGGGTAGATACGATCGCCTTGCCCAGCGCGACGGCATAGCTCAGCGTGCCGGACGTGGATTGCTGCAGGTTGAAATAAGGCGTGACGTAAATGTCGCAAGCCTCAAGCTGGTCGAGCAATTCGGGAGTTTCGACAAACCGGTTTTCCCAACGAATGTGTTTGGCGACTCCGAGCCGTGTGGCGCAATCCTGCAGTTTTTGCCGATAGGCTTCGCCCTCGGAGCGGACGAGATTGGGATGGGTTGCACCGACAATCCAATAAATCGTCTCCGGGTGCTTCTCGATGATTTCCGGCAGCGCCTCGATCACGCGCTCCAGGCCCTTGCCGGGGCTCAGCAGCCCGAACGTCATCAGCACGTTCTTTCCGGCGAGTCCGAACTTTTCCTTGAATTGTTCCGAGCGGCCGAATGGACGGTCGGGCGCCCCGTGGGGAATGATCTGCAGTATCTCAGCCGGCGCGCGATATTTTTCCGCGAGCAGATCGCGCGAGAACCGGCTCATCACCATGATCCGGCTGGCGCGCTCGATCAGGTGATCGAGAATGGAGCGCTGGAGCTCCGATGGCTCGCTGAGCACTGTATGCGGTGTTAAGATCAGCGGCGGGGCGAGGCGATCGACGAAGTCGCACACCATTTCCCCTTCCGGGCCTCCAAAGATGCCATATTCGTGCTGCAGCCACACAGCGTCGGCGCCGCTCTCGTTGATTTTGCGCGCGGCAATTTCGTACGCCGCCGGGTCGTCATAAGCGATGGTTCCAGCAACCCCCCCATATTGAAGCGGAGCCTGGGGATCGTCGAGCGGGTAAACGTCGACCTCGATGTGAGGGTGGAACTGGGCCAGCTTCTCGAAAATGTCGTTGCCGAATGTCGCGATACCGCACTTGCGCGGCGTGAAAGTCCCGACCAGCGCAATCCGCTGGGGTTCGGCCGACGGGGATTGCAATTGTGAGAAAATGGAACGGACGGCCGCTCCCGGCGCCGGAGAAGATGGTCTGCCAAGAACTTGGTTATCGAGGGTCATCGGCGTTCCTGCAACAGTTGCGCCGTGCGGCCCTTAGCCGCACAGCCGCTCGGGTTGTTGTGCAATGCAGCATAAATCGCATTTGAGCAAGCAGCACTCAAACACGAACTCCGGAACTCCCGGTTCTCGTGGGATACAAACCTGCTGACTTACGCTGCACCGCAAAAGATGCTGTCACCCCGATTAACAGCATCGGACGGCATCGGTTCCCAGGTTGATGAACGCTAAGTTGCTCCAATTCGCGGCAAAGTTGCGGCAAACTGCCGGGTGGACACGCCGAATGACGCGGAAACGCTAATTGGTGAGGAAGTGTTCGAGCGCTTTCTGAAATGCGTTCGGCTGGTCGGTCATTAAGAAATGTGCCGCCGGGCCAATCCCGACAAGCCGGGCCTGCGGCAGTGCGGCATAATTCGCGCGATAAAAGGCCTCAGCCTGAGCTTGCGTGGGATAACGTTCGTTCCATGGGAAGAGCATCGTGAGAGGCGCCTTGATGGCCGAAATCCGCGTCCGCATGTCTGTAACCAAATCCTCATACACGAGCTGGCCGACCACACGCGGATCGGCGTCCTCGGTCCAGGTGCGCAACAGTGGCAGCTTGCTTTGGTCCAGCACGTAACCTGCAATAGCGGCGTCATTTCCTTGACCCGCCTGCGGCGTGCCGAATGAAGCAACCAGGCTATCGCGGATCTGGCGGGCCTGCGGCTCCACGGCGGCGACTGTGATGTCTGACCCAGGCGGAGAAACGGTTACACCGTACCATGGAAATGCATCGACAATCATGAGCTTGCCCGGCAGTTCGGGGTGATCTGCCCCCAACATCAGGGCGATCAGGCCGCCGAGAGAGTGGCCCACAACGGACGGCAACTCGATGTGGTTGTCGGAGATGTAACGGGCGAGGTCCTCGACCAGCGGCTGCAGCACGGGCCCCTCCGCGTTTGGACCGGCCGGTTCCCCGAAACCCTTCACCTGCACCAGGTGAATTCGATGGCTAGCCTCGAGTTGCCCGGCGGTGGCTCGCCAGACTTCGCGCGAGGTGGCCAGGCCGGGGATAAAGATCACATCGGGACCTTCGCCGAGCACCTCGACGCTGAAGCGGGCCGGCACGTACGCAGGCTCCTGCGCCAAAGCTGGCCGACCTCCGCACAGGGCCAGTACGAGCAATGCCAGTAGCCACATCGCGAGTCCCATCGGGGTCTCGCGACCCGCGCGGGGCGTCGGCAGGCTGTGGGCAATCATAGGTTCTCCTTCTCAAGCGGTCAGTCGCGCAAAAAAATCTCTTCGATACTCAAACCGAACAGGTCGGAGATACGGAACGCGAGCGGCAGTGACGGGTCGTACCTGCCTGTCTCGATCGCATTGACGCTCTGCCGCGAAACCCCGAGATGGTCCGCCAGGTCTTGCTGGCTCCACTCACGTTCCGCGCGCAGAACGCGGAGTCGGTTCCTCATCGGCCGGGGGCCTTGAGCCAGACTTTGGCGATGTCGCGGGCCACAGCGAAGGTGGGGACCGCTAGCCAGCCGGCGGCATGTGGCACCAGCTTGAAAAGCTCGAGTGTGCCCCAGACGCTCGCGAGCGACAGCACTGCAGCGCCGCCGATCAACGCCGAATTGACGGCGCGGTGGCGCAGGAATTCGTCGGTCTCTTCCGCGAGGTAGCGTACCATGGCCCAGATGATGACCAGGATCGGCAGTGTGGGAACCAAGGCGACTGCCCACAGCCACGGCGAGTCTGGCCCAATGGCATTGCCCGCTGTCACGGCGCCGCCCATGCAGGCTATATAGGCGAACACCGCCATCAGTGTGCGCAGGTCGTGCTCCGCGAGGGCCGGACTGGGCTCGCCTTCGGCCATCCTGCCGATCTGCGCCTCGCGCCACATCGGAATCGCGAACAGCGCCGGCAAGAGCAGGAGCAGGGGGACCAACTTCGGCGTGTCGACCCAGGCGACCGTGGCGGCCGTACCCAGCATGGCCGTGACGAAGGTGAACCGCCAGCGCCAATGACGCGATCGGTTGGCAGAGTTTCGGGCCGTGGTGTCACTCACAGACATTGCTCCTCTCGCGCCTCGGCAATGCAGGCGCTTTCGGCCGCACCGGCGGGTTCTCGATCGTCACAGGCCAGCGATCCAATTCCAAATTTGGCCAACCACCAGGCCGCCGCACCAAATCGGGAAGACGAGGAACACTGGCAGCACCGGCACATCGGTAAAGAGTTCGAGAAGGCCCCAGACACTGGCGACGGTTAACGCCACGCCGGTGGCGGCCAGGGCTTTGCGGATTTCGAGCATCTTCAGGTATTCGTCGTCGAGCTCGATCAGCAGTCGACCCATCGCCCAAATCATCGCCACGATCCCCAACCCGGGAAGCAGCGCAATGCCAACCGTCAGCGCGTTAGCCTGCGCGTCGTCGGGAATGAGCCATGTCGCCAGACCGATCGCGACGACGTAGAGCCCGGTGGCGGGCCAAAAGCGTCGGAGATATCGTCGATAAGCCGCATTCGATAGCGGGGAACAGGTGGTCATTCTCAGGCTCGCCGGTCCGACAGACAGCATCCGCGGCCGCTGATCGCCATCCATGCCGCGACCGGCAGGGCAATGAGAAGTGTGGTCGTCGCGTCCTGGTCGACGAGGCCGACCTCCCCGGCCACAGCGGTGCCGAGAATTACGGCGGCCCAGCAGGCCGATTTCACATAAACATGCATGCGGACAAGCTTCCTTGCTACTATGTCAAGGACGCTAGACAAAAGGGTCGGCGCTGTCAAGTTTCATTGACATGCCGATCGCTCGGCTGCCACAAACGAAACGGCCCGCCCGTCGCCATGCAAGGGACGGGCGGGCCGGAGGAGTCGAGGCGCGAACCCGCTGCGCCATGACGCACTCAACCGTGCGACACTCGCTATGCCAAGTTAATTACGGTAATCGCGCCGTTACACACGCGTTACAGGTCACGTCGGCCGGAGTGGGAGGCGATTTGAGCAACGGCGAAAGTGGGGGGCACGCGAAGGCCTTCGCCGCAGAGGTCGCTCGGCTTCAGGAGGCGGGTGCGCTCGGGGAGAGCGGGCGTCTGCGCGAACTCTTCGATTACATGGCAGGGCGGGGGGCCGCCGCGGCGCCGGCTACCCAAGCCGAAATTGCCGATTCGGTTTTCGGGCAGCTGGATTCGGCGAGCGACGACGCCACCGTGCGCGTCTACGTCCACCGCCTGCGCAAGCGGCTGGAAGAGTTCTACGCCGCGCAGGGCGAAGGCGCCAACGGCGCCCGTCTCGTCCTTCCCGCGGGCAATTATGCGCTCAGGCTGGCCTCTACCGAGCCCGCTGGGGGTTCGGCGCGGCCTGCGCTGTCCGCCTTCGGAGCGAATTCGTGGCGCTGGCCGCTCGGGCTGGCAGTGGCGGCGGCAGTCGCGTTCGCTGTGGCCCGCTCCTTGGGCTCGGCTGGCGGTGCGCCACCGGCCAATGACTTCTGGCGGCCGTTCCTCGAATCCGATCGTCCGATCGTGGTAGTGGTTGGCGACTACTACATGTTCGGCGAGATCGACCCCGTGCGTCCGGAGCAGAGCAGGCTGATCCGGGACTACCGGATCGATTCGCCGACCGATCTCGCGGGGATGCAAGAAGCTGAACCGGGCCGCTACGGCCAAGCAGAGGATGTGGGGCTGACGTATCTGCCGCTTTCGATTGCCTATGCGCTGAGGCACATGATGCCAGTCCTCGCGCGCGACGGCCGGGCAGTGCAAGTCGTCGCCGCTTCGGAGCTCTCGGCCGACACAGCGCGGGAAGCGAATATCGTTTATGTGGGTCTGATCAGCGGCATGGGCCTGCTCGAAGACACGACATTTGCCGGCTCCAGCTTCGCGGTGGGAGAAAGTTACGACGAAATCGTCGATACGGTCGCTCGCCGCATCTACACCAGCGAGGAGGCCCGCAGTCTCGCATCGCCCGTGTTTTACCGCGATTACGGCTACATCGCCCGCTACGAAGCCCCAGGGGGGACGCTGGTCGCCATCGTGGCCGGCGCACGCGACACGGCGCTGCGAGGACTTGCCCCTCTGGTTTCCGC
>Ga0079224_100008234_pt1 | contig 14101 bp, 14 predicted proteins | sample Stecom2015_FD_80414 | JGI IMG/M metagenome (GOLD analysis project Ga0079224, IMG submission 80414) | Agricultural soil microbial communities from Utah to study Nitrogen management - Steer compost 2015 | ecosystem: Environmental > Terrestrial > Soil > Agricultural land | place: USA: Utah...
AAGCGAGCTAAAACGGTTTTATTTCCTACTGGTTTATCTCCAATTTTCACTAAAATTTCAGCATCAAGTGGTAAGAATACGTCCACTCTACTTCCAAATTTAATGAAACCAGCCTCATGACCCTGTTTTATCTCTTCGCCTTCTTTTAAATAATTCACAATACGTTTAGCTAAAGCGCCTGCAATTTGGCGGAATAGAACTTCGGTGCCATTTGCATGTTTTACTACGCTTGTAGTTCTTTCATTTTCAGTAGAAGACTTTGGATGCCATGCTACTAAATATTTACCTGCATGGTATTTGTAATAGGTAACTAAACCTGCAATTGGACTCCAGTTTACGTGTACATTTAGCGGACTCATAAACACAGAAATCTGCATTACTTCTTTCTTTAAATATTCAGGTTCGAATACTTTTTCGATTACCACCACTTTACCATCGGCAGGAGATACCACATCTAATGGGCCTGCAGTATTAACGCGTAAAGGATATCTAAAGAATTGAACGATTAAGTACCAAAAAATCAAGCTGGCAACGCCTAATAAAATAGACAACCACTGAATATGTAAAAAGTAAATACCTACGTTTAACACTAATAAAATTAGTGTTGTAACGAGCATAATGGTTGTACCTTCTTTGTGAAATCTCATTAGAATAAAATGGTTTTAACGGTGTAAAAATAACAGAATATTATGGGAGCAGAAATCAAAATACTATCAAATCGGTCTAAAAATCCACCATGACCTGGCAAGAATTTACCAGAATCCTTAATTTCCAGACTTCTCTTCCATTTACTTTCTACTAAATCTCCCAATACTCCCATAGGTACAACTATGATTACCATCATAGCGATGTGTATTAATTCAATATCGATGAAATAATGAGCAATAATTAAGCTTATTACTAAAGTCATTATAGCCCCACCAGCAAAACCTTCCCACGATTTTCCAGGTGAGATATTAGGAGCCATTTTGTTTTTACCGAGCATGCGTCCAAACAAATAAGCAAACGAATCATTTGCCCAAATTAGCATAAACAACAAAATGATTAACTCAAAATGATACTCACCATCTTCAAGCCCTATGCCCATCATTACCAAACTTACGAATGGTAAAACCGTATAAAATATACTTATTAAAAAGGCAGAAGCTTGTGTAAAAGGTCTATTATCGTTAGCATTTAACGTAGTTAAAAAGATAAGTGGAAGTATTAAAATCCAACTAATTAAATACAATAACTCTTCAGTGAATAAAAAGACAAAAACACTAGACCAAATTAAGAATCCAGCTATTCTAATAAGTGTTTTTCCATTTTTAGCTATAGGGTCTAGTTTAGTGAATTCGTACAGGCAACCTAATGAATAAATCATAGCCAAAATTGCCCAAGTATAAACCGAATAAGATATAGCAGCAAGGGTTATAACCAAGAAAAGCGCACCAAAAATGGCGCGCTTTAGTATATCTTGAAACACACTTTCTTTTTTATTCTGCTGTGTTGGTTTCTGATTCTTCTGCATTGTTTAAATTCTCAGATGGAACTTGAGTAGAAGTAGAGTTTCCAGCTGTTGAATTCTCTACTGTTGTGTGGTTTACATCAGGTTCAGGTTTCATAGTAGAACGAACTGCTGCAGCCACTTCTTTAGCTCTTTCATCGTCTTCGAACGGACGAGGACCAAGAATTTCTTCTAAGTCTTCTCTAAAGATAACCTCACGTTCAATTAAACGATCAGCTAATTTAGTGAGTTTATCTTTATTTTCCTCTAATAACTTTATAGCTCTTTGGTAGCAAAAATCGCTCAATGCTTTTACTTCGGCATCAATAATTTCTGCAGTTTTATCGCTATAAGGTTTAGAGAATGCATAATCTTGTTGTCCAGAGCTATCGTAGTAACTAATATTACCTATTTTATCGTTTAAGCCATAGATAGAAACCATAGCATAAGCTTGTTTGGTAATTTTTTCTAAGTCGCTTAATGCACCTGTAGAAACTTTTTGGAATATAACCTCTTCAGCGGCACGTCCACCTAAAGCGGCAGTCATTTCGTCTAATATCTGCTCTTTAGTTGTAATCATACGCTCTTCTGGTAAATACCATGCAGCCCCTAATGATTGTCCACGTGGCACTATAGTTACTTTCACGAGCGGACTAGCATATCTAAGGAACCAGCTAACTGTAGCGTGACCAGCTTCGTGGAAAGCAATAACTTTTTTCTCAATTGGCGTAACGATTTTATTTTTCTTTTCGAGACCACCAATCACACGGTCAATTGCATCGTTAAAGTCGCTACGATCTATTTCGCTTTTACCTTTACGGGCAGCAATAAGAGCAGCTTCGTTACAAACGTTTGCTATATCGGCTCCAGAGAATCCAGGAGTTTGTTTTGCAAGAAGATCAACATCGATATTAGTCGCTAACTTCTTGCCTTTCATGTGTACTTTAAAGATTTCTTGACGTCCGTGTAAGTCAGGCAATTCAACCATAATTTGTCGATCGAAACGCCCAGCACGGATTAAAGCTTTATCTAAAACATCTACACGGTTGGTAGCGGCAAGAATAATAACTCCAGAATTACTTTCGAAACCGTCCATTTCGGTAAGTAATTGGTTAAGGGTATTTTCGCGTTCATCGTTAGCACCTTGAACGGCACCACGACCACGAGCACGCCCGATAGCATCTATTTCATCGATAAAGATGATACAAGGAGCCTTTTCTTTAGCTTGGCGGAACAAATCACGTACACGCGATGCACCCACCCCAACAAACATTTCCACGAAATCAGAACCAGAAAGCGAGAAGAAAGGAACTTTAGCTTCACCGGCAACAGCTTTCGCTAATAAAGTTTTACCCGTACCTGGAGGGCCAACTAAAAGGGCACCTTTAGGGATTTTACCACCAAGGGTAGTATATTTTTTAGGGTTCTTAAGGAACTCAACTATTTCTTGTAATTCAACTTTAGCTTCATCAAGTCCAGCAACATGGTTAAAGTCCACATTAACTTGCGCATCTTTATCGAATAATTTAGCTCTCGATTTACCAATATTAAAGATTTGTGCACCGGCACCACCACCGCCCATACGACGCATCATAAAGAACCAGAGAGCCATCATAATGACCAAAGGAAGCACAAAAAGGATGAAAGAATTCAACCATGAATCTTTAGGTTTTTCATAGTCAATTTCAGCTCTTTCATCAACTGGGAATATTTCTTGAGTAGCTTCAACATTTTCTATAAATTTCTCAACTGGCCCAATTTCTAAAGTGAATTGAGGTTGATCAACAGGTAGATTACGTTTACGTACTTCAGAATAAACTTCTTTAGACAGGCGATCTGGTTTAATAGTAATATTAGCGACTTCGTTATTAATCACTAAGATTTTTTTCACATCGCCATTAGCCAACATTTGATTGAACTCTTTAGAAGAAATTTCAATAGGAGTTCCTGTTTTGCTAAAGAGATAAACACCTGCAAATACCAATAATACCAATGCATAAATCCAATAGCCTGAGAAACCTATTTTTGGCTTTTTAATAGGAGGCGTTGGATTTTTCTTAGGGTTTGAACTTTCAAATTCCGCCATAACTTTATATCAAAATAAATTTCTTACTAGTTTTCAATACGAGTAATCTGAGCATCGGCCCAAAGATCCTCGATACCATAAAATTCGCGTACTTCAGGTAAGAAGATATGACAAACTACGTCACTATAATCTACTAATACCCATTCCGCATTTTGCTCACCTTCTATATGCCAAGGTTTTTCTTTCGTTTCTTTAAAAACTGTATCGTAAACCGAGTCGCTTAATGAGGCAACTTGTGTTGTAGAATCTCCCGTTGCTATAACGAAGAACTGACACACAGCATTAGGTAGCTCGCGTAAATCAAGGATTGTTATATCTTTGGCCTTCTTCTCTTCAAGACCCATCACTATGAGATTAACCAAATTATTTTTCTCTTCTTTCTGCTGTTTCGTTTTCTTTGTCATGCTAAATACTAATCTTACAAAGGTAATAATCCACACTGAACAAAAAATATGCTAAACCAAAATATCGGTCGAACTGTCATATATATTTCTGAATGCGACTCTACAAATAGTCTCATTAAAGAACAACTCTCTAATTTTGAGTCGGGTACATGTATTTATACCGACAATCAAAAAGCCGGACGTGGACAATTTAAGAATTCTTGGCATACTACCCCCTTTTTAAATATTACAGCTTCTGTTCTAATTAGACCTTATAAACTCCCTATAGAAAATCAATTTATCTTAAGCATTATCAGCAGTTTAGCTATTTATAATTACCTAAATAAACAAGGAATTAAAAATGTAGAAATAAAATGGCCGAATGATATTTTAATTAGTAGAAAAAAAATTGCTGGTATCTTAATTGAAAACACTATACAAGATGCTTTTATTTCGCATAGTATTATAGGAATTGGACTAAATGTAAACGAAATTTTCTTTCCAAGTTTCGAAAGATCAGCTACTTCGCTAAAATTAGAGACTGGAAAAGATTACGATATAAAACTCGAATTAGACGAATTATTAAAGAGTTTAAATAGCTATTACGAAAAATGGCTCGTCGTAGGAAATAGCAAATTAGAAGAAGAATATCTAAAATCGGTATATGGTTTTAACGAATGGGTCGAAATTGAGGATGCTGAAGGAAAGAAGCATGTCAAAATTACAGGAATTGATAAATGGGGCCGAATTAAAACAAAACAGCCTGACGGGCTGTCAGGCTGCTACGATTTAAAAGAAATCAAATTTTTATATTAAGCTTGTGCATCGAATTTCTTCTTAAGGGCATGCCCCCAATATCCAAAAAAGTTTTTAAGAGGAGCTTCAACCATCATTTTCATGAATGGGTTAACATCGCCCTTAAAGTCCATATGAACTAAACACCCAGCTCCATTTTCTTCGATAATAATAGCTAAATCGTATGGGAACATAACGTCGCCATATGAATTCATATCAATTCTAGAATTAGGGGTTTTAGATTTATATTGAAGGCCAATTTTAGCCATTCCACCAATTTTAAAAGAGCAATTTTCAGAAGTTGCTTGCCAGTCGGTAGCACTATTAGGCAACATATCTTTAAAATTGTTCATATCCGATAGATATGCAAACACTTCACTTGCCGAAGCATTTACACTTTCTTTTTCTGTTTTTAGTTCAAGCATTGTATATGTAATTAAAAGGTTTAATTATTTCATCCAAGTATCAGGGTTTGCTCTCCATTCTTGAAGAATTTCAAGGTCTTTTTCCTGAATATACTCTAATTCTAAAGCGGCTTTAAGAACGAATTCGTAAGAAGTAAGTGAAATTAATTCACATTTAGCTTTTTTGAAATTATCAGATTTCACTTGGAAGTCGTAATCGAATACAGAAAGCATAGATTTCACTTCACAACCTGCTTCTCTAAGCGCTTCTACTGCTTGAAGCGAACTTCCTCCGGTACTAACCAAGTCCTCTACCACTAAAACATTACGTCCAACAGGAATTTCACCTTCAATAAGGTTTTGCATTCCATGCCCTTTAGCCGAGCTACGAACATATAAGAAAGGTAAACCGAATTCTTGAGCTACAAGTACTCCATGAGCTATACCACCCGTTGCAACACCAGCAATAGCATCGAAAGGAGCAAAATGTTCTTCGGCAGCCTTTACAAAGTTTTGACGTATATAGGTACGTAATTCTGGATAAGATAGAGTTTTTCGGTTATCACAATATATGGGAGAATTCCAACCTGATGCCCATTTAAAAGGATCGGAAGGACGCAATTTTACCGCTTGTTTTTTTAGCAAAAATTCTGCTACTTTTATGGCGCATTCTTCATTATATATCATGAGCGCAAAATTATTCAAAGTTTTTGTAAAGGACACTTGTTTCAAGATAGAAATCGATGAAACTTCTCAACAACCCGTTAAAGAAGTAGTACAAAATTTCAAGAAAGCACTGTTTAACAACGAAGTAGATAAAAATTTCAGCATCGCATCTTACCATGAATTAATGCAAGAAATTGAAAGATTTTTCAAACCAGCGCCAGCAGCAGGCGGATTAGTTAAAAATCCTAAGGGCGAAATATTGTGGATCTTTAGACGAGGAAAATACGATTTACCTAAAGGTAAACTCGATGAAGGTGAAACTTTTTTGGAGGCCGCTTTAAGAGAAGTGGAAGAAGAATGTGGGTTACACGACCTCAAAGCGGGGTCTCTAATTGGGTATACTTACCACATTTATATCCAAAACGAAAATCCCTATTTCAAAAAAACTGCTTGGTACGAAATGTTCACCCAACAAGATTATGTTGAATTACAAACTGAAGAAGATATTACCGATTATTGTTGGGCCGACCCCAATAAACACGTAGAATTGAGCAAACTTACCTACAAAAGCCTACGCGACCTTTTAAAACGTTTTTTAAGAGAAGCTTAACTATTTTAATATTTCTAAAATAATTTTTGGCACAGCTATTGTAATATCAATAGTGGGTAAGTTTATTTCATAGGTTTATATTTAGTCGTAAAGAGGAGATGTTATCATCTCCTTTTTGCGTTTTACTAGTTTCATATAATTTAGAGCAATAATTTATAGTAATACTTTATTGCAATAAAGTATTACAGCATATAAACGAAAGAAAAGAATATTATTGATATCTAATTTTGGTATCGATTAATAAGCTTGCATTCTCGCTGATATTATTCAAGCTCATTAAAGTGGTAACAGGCACACAATACATTTCTGCTATTCTGTGCAAATCGTCACCTGGTCTAACCATATGGTATTTCTCCAGACTTCCCATAGCTTTGAAAACACTAGCATCTTTACCTTTACCGTATTTATAAGGGATAAATTCTGTTACCGCCAATTCTTTTTTATTGTAATCTATGATAGTAGATGGATTGATGGCTTGTCCTAAAAAACGGATTTCGAAATGCAAGTGCGAACCAAACGAGCGTCCGGTATTTCCACCCAAGCCTAATTTATCGCCTGCCGAAACATAATCGCCAGGTTTCACATCTAAACGCGACATATGGGCATAATAGGTTTCTAAGCCGTTTGGATGACGAAGGATCACCAAATTACCATACGAAGAGTTATATTGAGAGAAACGCACCATACCATCGAAGGCTGCATATACCGGATCTCCAGTTTCTAAGTCAATATCCACCCCTTTGTGCATACGCCCTCTACGACCACGTGGGCCATATTGAGAGGTTATACGACCATTAGGAACGGGAAAAAAGAAATCACAATTTTTATCGTAAACTAATTTAAGAGCCTTATTAGCAAACATTTCAACAGTTGCAGGCCCATAATAATGCACTACAGAAGTATCCCAATGGTTATACCATTCGTTAGCTGGAATATAGGACATAGGTTGCAAACCAGAATCATCTAAAGAATCTAGTTCTAGCCCTTCTGAAATAACTTGCGCACGAGTCAAAAAACTTGTGACAGTAATTAATAAAAATGTAGCAAAAAATCTCATCCCTCTCTATTACAATGGTCAAAAATAAAGCAGACTTCCCCATTAAATATGTTAAGGACTGTTGGATAACAATTCCTTAACAAAAGTTTCCAATTCAGGGAAGAACACTTTGTAACTTTCTTCTAGAGCGGAATAATTCTCGCGGAATATTTCCACGGGTAGCATTTCTGGGTAGTTCATACAATTGGTACGCACCATTCCACGTAATGCATTTTCAATTCCCCCTCTAAAACGATATCCATACAACCAATTTCCAGATTTAATACGCCAAAAATAGTAACTAAACTCGCGCGGCAGTTTATCCATGTGAAATTCAACGATTTTGTAAACACGTTCACTAAATTCTTTTAGTGATTCATTACTAAAACGCTGGGCATCATTTGCTAAAAAATGGTCAAAGATCACATCAGGAAACAACATACCATAATGGCGCAATTCTTTAGAAAACAATCTTTTGCACTTAATAAATTCAGGATGTTGATCTGTAAAGAAATCAATTTCGCGATGTAGTAGAACTCCTTTAGCAATGCTATATGGCAAATTTTGCCATTGCTTCCCCTTCACGTAATCGCCAACGAAATTTCCAACGAGGACTTCGTCGTTATTAAAGGATAGAAATGCATGTGCCAGATAGTTCAAATCTCCAATCGCTTTTTTTAGTTTGGTTTTCGAGGGCGGTATTTGTCAAATTTATATTATAAAATATACTTTACCAAAACTCTACACTTTTTTTTATATTTTTCTTAATTGAGTATTAATTCTACAACTCTACATAAGCATACTAATAGCCAAGACTCTATTTTATTCTTTGAGATATTATTTTCACCTTTGTTATATGATATCTACATCTAAAAAAATAATAGTTATAGGTGGTGGAAGCTGGGGAACGGCACTCTGCAAAATTCTTTCAGATGCCGGTAATCAAATATCTTGGTATATGCGTAACCCCGAAGCTTGTGCTCAATTTAATGAAACAGGAATCAATTCTAAATATTTACCTAATACCAAATTAGACACAAGTAAAGTAAAAGCTCTTCATTCATTCCATGTGAATGCCGAAGAAGCTGATATTTTAGTTATTGCTGTACCTGCAGCCTTTGCTGAAAAGAGTTTACCTTTGGTAAGAACCGAAAAACTTACCAATAAAATTGTAATTTCAGCAGCTAAAGGAATGCTTCCTGAAAACCACAAAACGCTAACAGAATATTTAGAAGAAAATATTGGCATTCAATCGTTAAACCTATTTTTTATCGGTGGACCATGTCATGCCGAAGAAGCAGCCGAAGAAAAACGTTCATACCTTACACTGGCAGGCTCAAATGAAAAATTAGGTTCAGAATTGGCTAAACTTTTTAATACGAATTATACGAGCTGTGAGTTTCATAATGAGTTAAGAGTGGTTGAATACGCAGCCGTTCTAAAAAATATTTATGCTGTTGGAATGGGTATAGCTCATGGATTGGGATATGGAGATAATTTTCAAGCCGTACTGGCAGCAAATTCATGGCGCGAAGCAGAACTTTTTTTAAATAAAACTTTCCCTAACTCTCCTATTAATTTAAATGATTCATCTTGCCTTGGCGACCTACTTGTAACTTGCTACAGTATGCATAGTAGAAATAGACGCTTTGGAAAATTAATAGGAGAAGGAGTTTCGACAAAAGAAATTATTGAACAAATAAATATGGTGGCTGAAGGTTACTATGCGGTACAAAGTTTCGAAGCCCGTTATGGAAGCGCTCTCCCCTATTTACCAGTAGTTAATTGCGTATTCCAAATAATAAAAGAGAATAAGAAAGCTAAAGACGCTTTTAAAGAATTAGAATCTTTATTAAAATAATAAGAGTTGAAAATATTTCGTTAATATTTTAAGCTTCAAATGAAGATTTCGTACTTTTAACATATAAGAAAAAGAAAATAATATGAAAATTAGCCTTAAATCCGTTATCGTTTTAACCACCTTCGTTTCTGTGGCCTCATTCTCTTCATGTGACTTGCTAAATGGCAAATTAAGTGAAGATGAAGTAGCGGCTGGACTTAAAGAAGCTCTTAAATATGGAGCTGATAGTTCTAGTACTCAATTACATCGTGAAGACGGTTATTTAATGGATGCAGCCATAAAAATCTTATTACCTGAAGAAGCTAAAAATGCAGCTAATGTGGTTGATAATATAATTCCAGGTACTAGTACTGCTCTTATTACTAAATTAAACAGAGCAGCTGAACATGCTGCTGTGGAGGCTAAACCTATTTTATGGAATGCCATTGAAGGTTTAACTGTTCAAGATGCCTACTCTATTTTACAAGGTAATAACGATGCTGCTACCGTTTATTTACGTAGTAAAACTGAAACTGGATTGCGTAATGCTTTTCAACCTAAAATTCAAAATTCTTTAGAAGTTGTTGGAGCACAACAATTATGGGAACAATTTACCAATACTTATAATTCAGTTCCTTTTGTAACTCCTATACCAAACAACTTAGCAGAACATGTTACTAATAAAGCTCTAGATGGCTTATTTGTTTATGTGGCTAAAGAAGAGTTAAGAATTCGTACAGATGTAAATGCACGTGTTACAGATTTACTTCAAAGAGTTTTTGCTCAACAATAAAGTAATTGATTGAAATCAAAATAAAAAGACGTTGACCAAAATCAACGTCTTTTTTCATATCCAAAATTTTGTAATTAAAGTCAAATAGGCAAAAGCTCTATTAACTATGGCTTAAGCCATAAATTATCAGCCGTTCTCATATCTAACATACGATTGCTCGGATCTATATCTACACGAATAATATCGCTAAAATTCAATTCTAATTCAAGCTTATAAACTGGATTAACCCAAGCCCATCTGTCTAAAACTTTATAGGTGGTATTCCCATCTTTTTCCTTAGCAGCACGCATAATATCTAATGGAATAGTATAGTAAAGTTTTTCACCAGATTTTAATGTAACTACTAAATCTACAGGCATAGGGAAAGCACCCGTGCGTTTTAATTCAATCACAGTATTTTTCTTAGATTTTTCTACAGAAGCAATACCATAATCTATAATATTCATGCTATAGATATATTGTTGTAAGAACCAATCTAACTCCATTCCTGTTTCTTTCTCAAACACTCGAATAAAATCGTTAGGGGTTGGATGTTTAAATTTCCACTCATCGAAATAACGTAGCATAGAACGATTAAAGGCATCCTCTCCTACTACATAATTTAGATGACGTAAAAATAAAGCGCCTTGACTATAAGCAGCAACGCCATAACCAGTATTAGTATGGTACCAATCGGCGTGTGTACAAAGGATTTCACGAATATTTTGCTGGGTAACAGCTTTCACATTCATTACATCATTTTCAAATGAATCGGAGTTATTATTTGGGTATAATTCACTCATAATTACATTCGTAGCATAAGAAGTAAAACCTTCATCCATCCAAGGATAAAGCAACTCATTTGTAGCTAGAACTCCATAAAACCAACAGTGTGCAGCTTCGTGTACAGATACACCCACAAGGCTTGACTCACTTCTTTCACCAGTGATTAAAGTCATCATTGGATATTCCATACCTCCATCGCCACCTTGAACAAAGCTGTATTGTTTATATGGATATTTACCAAATTTAGCTTGCATACTTTTAAAGAAATGCAGCATTTTCTCAGGTAAGGTTTCCCAGCTAGCCGCATATTTTCCTGTAGTTTGGTAGAAGAAATGTAAATCTATACCATCTTCCGTTCTAATTTTCTTATGCACATAGTCAGGATCAGCACCCCATGCAAAGTCGTGCACATTTGGAGCAATAAAATGCCAAGTCAATTTATCTGTGGTATAATTTACTGGAGCATCTATATAACCTTTACCAATTTCTTCAGGGTTTTGAAGATATCCAGTAGCACCAATAGTATATTTTTTGTCGATTTTAATTTTCACATCGAAATCGCCAAACACTCCATAAAACTCACGACCTATATAAGGGTCTGCATGCCAACCCATATAATCGTACGCAGCTATTTTAGGGTACCATTGACTCATAGAATAGTCTATACCTTCAATGTTATTACGGCCGCTACGACGAATTTGAACAGGAACTTGAGCTTCAAATTCCATATCAAAAACAGTAGTTTGACCTGGTAAAATAGGATTAGCCAGAGTAACTTCTAAAATGGTACCAGTTACAAAATAGCTAAGATCTTTACCATCTTGTTTAAGAGATTTCACATTTTGATAACCGATTTCATCAGAAGCTAAATCTTTTATTCTAGAACCTACACGTTTATCAGAATCGCGAAGGTATTTATTGCGTATATCCATTTCGCTGCCAGGTTTAAAGGCATTGAAATAAAGGTGGTAATACACATTTTTTAAGGTATCTGGACTATTATTTGTATAGGTAATTTTCTGAATTCCTTTAAATTGATGTTTGGTGTGATCAAAATCAATTTCCATTACATAATCTGCCTTTTGTTGCCAGTATCCTCTTTGAGCAAAACTCATGCTCATGAAGAGTAAACTAGAACAGAATACCAATAAAAGCTGCTTTTTCATGAATTTATATTTTTGATTTTAGCGAATATACAAGAATTAGGAGAAATTAAAACTATAGTTAGACTAATAGGCAATTTAAATAGTTTTATATGTAAAAAAAACATGCTTTATGATAAACAAAAAAGACCTTAAACTAATTTAAGGCCTTTCAATAAAGTATGTAAATAAGTTTATTTTATAAACTTAAAATTCTTACCATTGAATTTTGCTGCAGCACCCAATTCTTGTTCTATACGTAATAATTGGTTGTATTTAGCAATACGATCGGTACGAGATAATGAACCTGTTTTGATTTGTCCACAACGTAGAGCCACTGATAAATCTGCAATTGTAGTATCTTCGGTTTCACCGCTACGGTGACTCATAACCGAAGTATATCCGTTATTATGAGCTTTTTCAACTGCTGCAATAGTTTCGGTTAAAGTACCAATTTGGTTAACTTTAATTAAGATTGAATTAGCTATACCTTCGCTAATACCTTTTTGTAAACGTTTTGGATTTGTTACAAATAGATCGTCGCCCACTAATTGAACCTTATTACCAACTAAGTTCGTTAAAGTTCTCCAGCCTTCCCAATCATCTTCAGCCATACCATCTTCAATAGAGACAATTGGGTATTGGCGGCACCATTCGCTCCAGTAATTAGCCATTTCGCTACTAGTTAGAATATCGCCTGTAGATTTTTTGAATATATATTGTTGTTTTTCGGCATCGTAAAACTCGGTTGATGCAGCGTCTAATGCAATCCAAACCTCTTCGCCTGGACGATAACCAGCCTTTTCAATTGCCATCATTACGAAGTCGATAGCCTCTTTATTGCTTTGTAGATTAGGAGCAAATCCACCTTCATCACCTACGTTTGTGCTATATCCTTTAGATTTGAGCACAGATTTTAGGGAGTGGAAAATTTCGGTACCCATGCGTCACGACTCCGAGAAGCTTTCAGCACCAAAAGGCATAACCATAAATTCCTGGAAGTCGATTTTATTATCGGCATGTGCTCCTCCATTTAGGATATTCATCATAGGTACTGGTAATAAATTGGCATTAATACCACCTATATATTTATAGTAAGGCATTTTAAGCTCATCAGCAGCAGCTCTAGAAACTGCGAGCGATACAGCCAAAATAGCATTAGCACCTAAATTCGATTTATTAGCAGTGCCATCTAATTCAATCATAGCTTTATCGATAGCCTCTTGTTCGAAAACGCTAAAACCATTAATTGCCTCAGCAATTTTGGTATTTACATTTTCAACGGCACGTAAAACGCCTTTTCCTACGTAACGTTTAGCATCGTTGTCGCGTAATTCTGCAGCTTCGTGTGCACCTGTTGAGGCTCCACTTGGAACAGCTGCACGGCCAAATGCCCCACTTGTAGTAACTACTTCTGCTTCTACGGTTGGATTTCCACGGCTATCAAGGATTTCTCTTGCTTGGATTGAATAAATATAACTCATGCTCTTGGTATTTTTTTGCCAAAAATACAGGTTTTATTTGTTGTGAGTCTATAAATTTTGACCTTTTACTAAAAGCATTTGCACAATTTTTCAACATTTCATACCTTTCTAAAAATAACAAAACTACTATGAAACGAACGATACTCTTACTATTCCTTGCTTTCCATATATATACTCTTTTGGCAATAAATAAGTATCCTGAAAATCCATATCAATCTAATTTCGAAAAAGCTTATCAACTCTACCCGAATATACCTAGAGGTTTTCTTGAAGCCTTTGCTTGGCATAATACGCGTATACAAAAATTAGACCCCAACCTTCATTCATGCACGGGTAAACCTATGAATATTGGAGTCTTAGGACTTATCTACGATGGGCAAAATTATTTCTTTGAAAATGGAACTCAGTCCGCATTCTTTAGTGGATATTCAATTAAAGAAATGATGTTAAATCCTGAAACTGAAATTCTAGCCTTTGCAGCTTTCTTTAATAGCACTATTACTGGCAATATGCATGTGTATGATAAGTTGAAAAAACTTGCTGCAATTTCTGAAATTCCTGCTGATAATTCTATTATCAATGCTTTTGCGCGTGAAGCTATGCTTTGG
>Ga0079224_100008236_pt1 | contig 14101 bp, 12 predicted proteins | sample Stecom2015_FD_80414 | JGI IMG/M metagenome (GOLD analysis project Ga0079224, IMG submission 80414) | Agricultural soil microbial communities from Utah to study Nitrogen management - Steer compost 2015 | ecosystem: Environmental > Terrestrial > Soil > Agricultural land | place: USA: Utah...
GCACCCGATCCGTTCCAGCACCTGCGGTGCGAATGCCCCCGCGGTGCCGTTGCCGCAGGCGACCACCACCTTGAGACGACGTTCGAGATGCGCGCTTTCCGCAAGGTCGCTGATGTAGCGCTCGGCCATGTCGCCAATCGTGAACAGCTGGCCGCCCGGGCGCATTTCGAAGTCCGCCTGCAGGACGATGTCCTTCAGTTCCGACATTTCGTCGGGTCCGAAAGTGAGCGGGCGCTCGGCCCCCATCTTCACGCCGGTCCAGCCGTTGTCGTTATGGCTGGCGGTCACCATCGCGACCGCCGGCACGTCAAGTGCGAACTGGGCGAAGTATGCCATGGGTGACAGCGCCAGACCGATGTCGTGGACGGTGCACCCGCTGCCCAGCAGGCCGGTGATGAGAGCCTGCTTGATTGCACTCGAATAGGAACGGAAATCGTGTCCGGTAACGATGTGCGGCGAGATGCCCTTGCGATGGAGCAGGGTGCCGAGCCCCAATCCCAGCCAGCGGATACCCACGAGGTTTATTTCCTTTTCGAACAGCCACCGGGCATCGTACTCGCGGAAGCCCGTCGCCTTGACGAGCGGCAGAACCTCGAAATCGGCAGTGTTGGGAGTTAGATCGGCGCGAGGCTTTGGCAGCATGTAATCTCCTGTACGTTCGATCGGCCTGTTTCGATCCGTCGTGCTATTCGCGAAGCACGAGTTGATCGCCCGAGAACTGGAACGATCCGATCTGCTTGAGATAGCTCATCCCCAAAAGGCTTCGGTGCAGCGCATCTGGCTGCGACACGATGGCCGAAACACGGCGCACAGCAATTCCACCGACCTCGACCTCGTCGAGATGGACGAGGGCTCCATGGGCCAGCCCGTTGGCGGTCTGCATCGGAACCGTGTACGCGAGGCTGCTCGGATCGAGCCCCACTCGACGCGCATCGTCGTGGGTCAGGACAACCAGCGTGGCTCCGGTGTCCGCGATCATGTCCACATGCGTGCCGTTGACGAGCGCACCGACATTGAAGTGTCCGCTGCGTTCGGCGCGGATGGCGACGACCCTGCGACCGTTTTCGCCGTTACCGGGAACCTGTGTCACCGAAATCGGCACGCCCGGCACAAGTTCCCCGGCAATACGCTGGCCCACGCTCAGGAATTCGTGCCGGTAGCTGTAGATCACGACCAGCATCAGGGCTACGCCGATCCAGACCGCGGCCTGCCTGACCGCGAGACCGATACGACCGCGATAGCTCATCACCATGCCACTGCCTATCACGACGAGAAGCGCAATCCCCGCCACCAGGCCCGCAAAATCCGCATCGGTGAAACCGAACCGGGCACCCGGCTCGTCGACCAGCAGCAGTACCAGCGCGCCCGCCAGGAGTATGGCGATGCCGATCCAGGCAATCACTTGCGTACTCCCGATCGTCTGGCGCGATGGCCGCCCTTTCGCCGGCGATTGCGGGTCATGTCCCGCAGCCGCGCCGGCAGTTCAGCGTTCAACGCCGCCCGCTCTGCCGGTGACATGAGCAACCAGCCGGCAATCTCGTTCCGGCTTCGACCGCAGCCGATGCAACAGTCGGTGTCCGGATCCATCACGCATACCCGGATGCAAGGCGAGTCGAAGTTGCTGATATTCATTGCATTCGATGTGGGTCGGGTCCGGTGGGCATGCGATTCCCGCATGACCACCGTCGGCCGGCACGCTGCCATAGCTCACCGATCGATCTCGTTCAATTTGGGGCATTGCCGGGGCGGAGACAAGCGGGCGCACCGGCGTACGATCAGGCGTTCACCGCCATGGCGACGGGGCGCGCGGGGACGGCCGCGTGAACAATCCGCGATGCCGGCAGTTCGACGGAAGCCTCGGTGCCCTCGCCGGGATAGCTCTTCAGCTCGAATACCCCGTCATGGAGTTGCGCGAGGCCGTGTACGATGGGCAGGCCGAGGCCAATACCCTCCTGGGTTTCATCTCGGGAGTTCGAGCCCTGCCCGAACGGACTCATCACCTGGGGAATCTCATCCGGCGCTATTCCGGGGCCGGTATCGCGAACCGCGAACTTCAGCGATCCGCTCGCCGTGCGCACGGCGCTGAGTGTCACTTCGCCGCCCGCCGGCGTAAACTTGATGGCGTTAGAAATCAGGTTGAGCCAGATCTGCCGGATGGCACGCTCGTCGGCAAGCACCATCGGCAGGTCGCTCTGGTAGTCCTCCGCAAGCGTGATGCCGCGTTCCCGTGCCCTGAGGTCGAGCAGCCTGCGGCACTCGGAGCCGACAGCGGCAATAGACAGCGGTTCTTCGCGCAATTCGAACTTGCCGGCCTCGATGCGCGACAGGTCGAGAATCTCGTTGATCAGCTTCAGCAGATGTTCGCCCGACTGGTGGATGTCGCCGGCATACTCCTTGTAGGCGGCCACCGCGTGTGCGCCCAGCATCTCGGTCTTCAGGATCTCGGAGAACCCGAGGATCGCGTTGAGCGGCGTTCTGAGTTCGTGGCTCATGGTTGCGAGGAAGCGCGACTTCGCGGCGCTCGCCTCTTCGGCCCGGCGGCGGGCGGCATCGGAATTGGACTTCGCCTGCTCGAGTTCGGCAATCAGGGCGTCCTTCTGGGCCCTCAGGTCCAGCATGTGACGAGCTGTTTCCTGCAGTCTGCCCGCAAGCTGCAGGAAGGTGAGCTCGGAGGTGATCACGATCAGCGTCATCACCCATTGCAGGGTGTCGCCTCTCAGAAAGCTTTCGAGGACGATGGCAAACGTGATGGGAACGGTCCCGGCCAGAACGATCAGCTTGAAGCTGCTTGCCAGAACCATGCGGATGGACACCACCACCAGCAGCAGCGCAGCCAGGAATACCTTTCCGCCGTCGCTGTCGACGATGTCGAACCAGTAGATGACCGAGGCCCAGCTGATACCGAGCAGGAACTCCGAGGCGGCCAGCCGGCGACCCCACTCCGCCACGTCGGTCTGGCGTGGATCGTTGCGAACGAACATGCCGCACAACGCGAGCTGGATGCCCTGGCTGATGAAGATCGAACACACCCACAGGATCACCAGCCACGACGGGTACCAGAGAAGAAGGGTGGCTCCGGTCACACAGGCCAGGAAGGGCAGGGCGAGCGCGATATTGAGCTGGTTGCGCACGAACATAGTCAGCAGCTCGTGCTCGAACGGTATTCCGTCGACGACTCCGGTAAGACGCATACGGGTCTCGTGCATCCACCTTCTGGTGGCAGAAGGGCCCGAAGCCTCGGCGCGGGCGTCGAACGTCCCTGACATCGCGTGTTTGAGCCAATCCCTGTTTGAGCCGTGCTGAACCTGCCCGCGGCCGGAGGGTGTCATCCGCGACCGCCGGTGTTCGCCGGTTTCGTTGGTTCCGACGATGTCATGGATTTCTGAAAAAGCACTTTGCAATTCTGGTTAAATTGTTCCGATCAACGCGGCGGCCGGGTTCCGTACAGACGCTGCCGGGATGGCGGGACGGCTTTGCGCACTGCTGCGGCAGGTCTAGGATGCTGCCCGGCCATCGCAGGACCACCGGTCCGGCAGAGGGGTAGTCGCAGCATGAAGCTCTATCAGGACAATCGGGCGCCCAACCCGCGACGGGTGCGGATATTCCTTGCCGAAAAGGGCATCCGTATACCCGTTGAAGACATCGATCTGGTCAAGGGCGAGCACAAGACGGAGCGCTTCTCCAGATTGAACCCGATGCAGCGCATTCCTGTCCTCGAACTGGATGACGGGACGGTGATCGCCGAATCCATGGCAATCTGCCGCTACTTTGAGGCGGTTCAGCCCGATCCGCCTCTGTTCGGTGTCTCGCCGGCGGAACAGGCTGTCATCGAGATGTGGCAGCGCCGGGTTGAGCGTCGCCTGCTCGATCCCGTCTCCCAGTGCTTCCGCCACGGCCACCCCGCAATGTCGGTGGCCCAGGTGCCGCAGATCAAGGAATGGAGTGTCTACAACAAGGAACGTGCGGTGGACATGCTCCGGTTCCTCAACGGTTACATGGACGGCCGCGCCCATGTTGCCGGCGACAGGATGTCGGTGGCCGACATCACCCTCCTGGTGGCGCTGGATTTCCTCAAGGCGGCACGGCTTGCACTGCAGCCGGAGCACGCAGCCCTCAGACGCTGGCACGCGGAAATGTCTGCGCGGCCAAGTGCGACGGCATGAGTTGGTAGGGGTCCGGCTGCTGCTCGGATGACCACTGTCATGCGCGACATTCTCACATGACCTGCCGCTTGCTTCAGGTGGTCCACGGTCATTAATTCCAATGACACAGAATGGGTAGATGATGAGTGCTGACATGCTGAACCATCTTCCGGATCTGCGCCGTGCCGCCTGGCATGTCGGGATGGTGAGGGATATCCAGGCGCGGTGACGGCTCCCCTCGCACACCGCTCGCTGGAGCAGCTGCTCGCGGAAATCCGGGCCTGTCGCATATGCATGGAGGAGCCGCTGGGCAGGCCACTGCCGCATGAGCCTCGACCGGTGATCCGGGCTGGTGCGTCGGCACGTCTGCTCATAGCCAGCCAGGCACCGGGTACCCGTGTGCATGCGACCGGGATACCGTTCAACGACCCGTCCGGCGATCGCCTGCGCGACTGGATGGGTGTCGACCGCGAGACGTTCTATGACGAAACGAAGATCGCGATCGTGCCGATGGGGTTCTGCTTTCCAGGTCTCGATGATGCAGGCGGCGATTTGCCTCCGCGCCGTGAATGCGCGAGGCGCTGGCATGGCGAACTCTTCCCCAGGCTGCATCGTATCGAGTTCGTCCTGGCGATCGGCCAGTATGCACAGGCTTGGCATCTGGGAAGCGACCGTCGCCGCAGCATGACCGAGACGGTGCAGGCATGGCGTTCGTATTGCCATCCTGATCGCGTCCCTCAGGTACTGCCGCTGCCGCACCCGTCGTGGCGCAACAATGCCTGGCTGAAACGCAATCCCTGGTTCGAAGCGGAGGTCCTCCCGTTCCTGCGCCGGCGGGTGCAGGAGACGATAGGGTGACGGCGGGTTCCGTGTCGACGCGGCTGCTGGCCATCCTCTTGCTTGCGCTAGCAGCGCTGGCCGCGGGCTGTGCGCCGCGGCTGCAGGACGTCGGAAGCCCGTCTTCGCCCCCGCAACTCACCGGCGAGGCAATCGTCACCGCGGACGGCACCCGTCTTCCGTTGCAGGCGTGGACCGCGAGCCGGCCCCGGGCGGTGGTGCTGGCCCTTCACGGCATGAACGACTATGCCAACGCGTTTGCCATGCCGGGTCCCTGGTTTGCGGATAGGGGGATTTCCCTGTTCGCCTATGACCAGCGAGGCTTTGGGCGGACCGATCAGCGCGGGCTCTGGCCGGGCAGCCGCGCCCTGGTCGACGACCTTGCGACGGCCGTAGCCCTTCTGAGATCCGCCCATCCGGATGTTCCGCTCTACGTCATGGGTGTCAGCATGGGCGGCGCGGTGGCGATGAAGGCAGCCGCCAAGGGCCTTGCCGTCGATGGCCTCATCCTCGTCGCGCCTGCCATCTGGGGCTGGCAGGCGATGAACCCGGTCTACAAGGTGTCACTGTGGCTCGCCGCTCATACCGTCCCATGGCACACCGCAACCGGTTCGGGACTGGACATCCGACCCTCTGACAACATCGAGATGCTGCGCGCCCTGGGCCGCGATCCGCACGTCATCAAGGAGACGCGTATCGACGCGATCTACGGCCTAGTGTCGCTCATGGATGAGGCATATGCCGCTGCCGGCGACATCGATGTTCCCGTGCTCTACCTGTACGGTGCACGCGACGAGATCATTCCCGCAGGTCCGACGCAGGACACGATGCAGCGACTAGCCTCGTCCAAACGCATCGTCATCTACCGCGACGGATGGCACATGTTGCTGCGCGACAATCAACGTGCGCGGGTGTGGCAGGATATTGCGGCGTGGATCCTGGACCCCGCCGCTCCGCTTCCGTGGGGCGAGGAGGTTGACGGCGGGACTACCGCCCCGATTGCGAAACACACCCCGTTGCCGATCTCGCGGCAGAATTGAAAGATGGTGTTTCGACATACGGAAAGGTGTCCGGGTCTGGGCAAATCCTGCTTGCGAAATGCCAGTATATGCAGGAACATGCGCTCAGGGTGCGGGGGTCGGGGGGAACCAGCGGAATACGGTTGCGCCGGCGCCCGTATGGGTTGTCGATCCGCGGAAACGAGGTCGCAGCATTCCATGGGCCTCGCGGGCGGCGACCATCATCAAGAATATCGATAGTCCAAAGGGAGGACGCACATGTCGAAGTCTGCTGAAAAGCAAAAGCTTTCCCGCCGCAAGTTCCTGAAGGCGGGTACCGCCGTCGCCGGCGCTGGTGCCGCGACGATCGCGATGCCGCAGGTATCGCGGGCCCAGACGCAGACCCTGAGAATGCAGAGTTCGTGGCCCTCGGCCGACATCTTCCAGGAGATGGCGCAGCAGTTCGTCGACCGGGTCACCCAGATGTCGGGCGGCCGCCTCAAGGTCGACCTCCTGCCGGCAGGTGCGGTCGTCCAGGCGTTCCAGGTTCAGGATGCGGTCCATGACGGCGTCCTGGATGGTGCCCATACGGTTCCCGCGTACTGGTACGGAAAGCATCGGGCAGCTTCGCTGTTCGGCACCGGCCCGGTGTTCGGCGGTGACGGCTCGCAGTTCCTCGCCTGGATGCACTACGGTGGCGGCCAGGAGCTGTATGACGAGCTGGTCCAACAAATCCTCGGCCTCAACATCGTCGGCTTCTTCTGCATGCCGATGCCGCAACAGCCGCTCGGCTGGTTCCAGCGGGAGATCACCGACATCTCCGAGATGCAGGGGCTGAAGTACCGCACCGTCGGCCTTGCGACGGACGTGATGCAGCACCTCGGCGCAGCCGTGACGCAGCTTCCCGGCGGTGAGATTGTGCCGGCCCTCGAGCGCGGCGTCATCGAGGCGTTCGAGTATAACAACCCGACTTCGGACCGCCGGTTCGGCGCCGCCGACGTGGCCAAGCACTACATGCTGGGCTCGTTCCACCAGGCGGCGGAAACCTTCGAGATCATGGTCAACAAGGATCTCTACGACGGTCTGCCCGAGGAGTTGCAGGCCATCATCCGGTACGGCGTCGAAGCCGCCAACACCGCCAACTTCAGCCTGGCGATGGACAACTACTCCAAAGACCTCCAGGCGCTGATCGAGGCTGGCGTCAACGTGCACCGCACACCGACCAGCGTGTTCCAGGCGCAGCTCGAGGCATGGGACGCCGTGGTGGAGAAGTTCGGGGCCGAGGACGAGTTCTTTACCAAGGTGATTGATAGCCAGAAGGAGTGGTTCGAGCGGGTCTGCTACTACATGCTGACCAACCAGGCCGAATACGAACTGGCCTATAATCACTACTGGCCCAACAAGCTTCCGACTGCTGGCTGATCCGTCGGCCATAGTCCCCGGGGGGCGGTGCCAGGAACCGCCCCCTATTCGGATCGCAGCCGGAAGCGCGCATGGAAGCGTTCATCACCTTTATCGACCGGGTGTCGATGTGGTTCGGCAAGGCGTTCGCCTGGCTGATCCTGGTCATGACCTTCGGCATGTCGTACGAGGTCGTCGTACGCTACGTCTTTCGCAGTCCCACCGCTTGGGCATTTGACATCTCATACATGATGTACGGCACCCTGTTCATGATGGCAGGCGCCTACACCTTGTCCCGCAATGCCCACGTGCGTGCCGATTTCGTTTACAGGCTATGGCCCGCCCGGGTTCAGGCCGGCATCGAGCTGGTGCTGTACTTCGTGCTCTTCTTCCCCGGGATCCTCGCCCTGATCATCGCCGGATGGCGCTATGCCAGCCGATCGTTCCGGTACATGGAAGAAAGCGTGTTCAGCCCGGCCGGCGTACCGATCTACCAGTTCAAGGCCATCATCGTCATCGCCGGCACGCTGGCGCTCATCCAGGGCATTGCCCAGGTGTGCCGCTGCATTGTCTGCCTGCGAACCGGGGTGTGGCCGCGGCAAATCGAGGACGTGGAGGAACTGGAAGAAGTCCTCATCAAGGAACATGAGCGCGAGATCCTCAGCCATCACGGGGAGGCAATCGATGTGGTTGTTCCCCATAGCGACGCGGGTTCAGATGGAGATGGAAGGGGATGACCGATCCGCAAGTCGCATTGCTGATGCTGGGAGCGTTCATCTTCCTCATCATGCTCGGGTTCCCGATCGCCTTCACCCTGGTCGGCATGGCCATCGGCTTCGGTTTCTATGCCTATTACGATCCGACCCGAATGTGGCGGGCCTATCATCGCGCACTGGAGCAAGGAGCTTCCTGGACCGAACAGACCCAGGCCTGGTTTGAGTCCCTGTTCAGCAACCGGGTGTTCGATCTTCTGGTCAACCAGACCTATTCGGTCATGGCCAATGATGTGCTGACGGCGGTGCCCCTGTTCCTGTTCATGGGCTACATCGTCGAGCGCGCCAACATCGTCGAAAGGCTGTTTCACACGCTCTACATCTCGGCCCGGCGGCTCCCTGGAGCGATGGCGATAGCCACCCTCATCACCTGCGCGCTGTTCGCCACCGCAACCGGAATTGTTGGTGCCGTCGTCACCCTGATGGGACTCCTTGCCTTTCCGGCAATGCTGTCGGCCCGCTACGACGTAAGCTACGCCTCAGGGGTCATCTGTGCCGGCGGTTGCCTCGGCATCCTGATACCGCCGTCGATCATGCTCATCGTGTACGGCGCGGCTGCCGCCGTCTCGGTTGTGCAGTTGTATGCTGCCGCGTTGCTCCCCGGCTTCATGCTTGCCGGTCTCTACGTGATCTACGTTTTCACACGAGCGGTCCTCAATCCGTCGTTGGCGCCGAAGCCGTCCGACGAGGATGTGGGCGAGGTTACGGCCGGACAGATCATCGTGATGCTGGTTACCTCGTTCGTGCCGTTGGCAGGGCTCATCCTGGCGGTCCTCGGCTCGATCCTGTTCGGCTTCGCCACCCCCACCGAGGCCGCCGCCGTTGGCGCGCTCGGAGGACTCGTGCTCGCAGTACTCTATCGTGCCCTGACATGGCAGCGTCTGAAGGAATCCGTCTATCTGACGGTCAGAACATCGGCCATGGTATGCTGGCTGTTCGTGGGGTCGTGGACGTTCGCCTCGGTGTTTTCCTACCTCGGCGGCGAAAGGCTCATCAGTGAATTCGTGCTCGGGCTGGATCTGAACCCGGTGACGTTCCTGATAATGGCTCAGATCATCATTTTCCTGCTTGGCTGGCCGCTCGAGTGGAGTGAGATCATCATCATCTTCGTGCCGATATTCCTCCCGCTGCTGCCACATTTTGGCATCGATCCGTTGTTCTTCGGTGTGTTGATCGCGCTGAACCTGCAGACTTCCTTCCTGACGCCGCCGATGGCAATGTCGTGTTATTATCTCAAGGGGATTGCGCCGCCACATGTCCAGCTGGTGCATATCTTCAAGGGTGTCATGCCATATCTCGCCATGGTGTTCCTCTCGATCTTCATCGTCTATGTTTTCCCGGCGATCGCCACGTGGCTTCCCCAGCAGATGTACGGGCGATGACGCGCGGCAACCCGAAAAGATCGAGCCGCCACCGGGAACTCACCGAACTGTCGGCAGTGGACATTGCCAGGGAGCTGGCGTCCGGTGGCGTCAAGGCCGAAACGGTAACCCGCGCCTTCCTGGACCGGATAGCCGCCGAGGATGAAGCGCTCGGTGCCTACGTGTTCGTCGACGAAGACTACGCGCTCGAACAGGCCCGTGCGCTTGACCGTCATCGCGGCACCGGGAGGGCGATCGGGCCCATGCATGGCGTCCCGGTCGCACTCAAGGACATCATCGATGCGCGGGGCCTGCCCTGCGAGCGCGGAACCGTCATCGAGGCCGGCCGCGTTGCACGGGAGGATGCGTTTGTCGTTCAGCGGCTACGCGAAGCCGGCGCCGTGATCATAGGCAAAACGGTCACCACCGAACTCGCTGTCTATACGCCTGGCAAGACACGCAATCCCCACAACCCGGAGCGCACCCCCGGCGGGTCGTCATCGGGATCCGCCGCCGCAGTCGCTGCCTGTCTGGCCCCGATTGCCATCGGCTCACAAACCAACGGCTCGGTGATTCGTCCAGCCTCGTACTGCGGCGTCGTCGGTTACAAGCCGAGCCGGGGGCTGGTTTCCCGCCGCGGTGTTCTTGGCCAGTCGCAGGTGCTCGACACGCTCGGCACCTTCGGCCGCAGCGTCGAAGACGCAGCGTTCGCGGGCGACGCGATCGCCGGTTACGACCCCGGCGACCCGGCGATGCAGCCTCAGGCGAGGCCGCAACTTCGCGCCATCGCCATGACCGAGCCGCCGCTGCGTCCGGTTCTCGGCTTCGTGCGGCAACCGGTCTGGGACCAGGCAGACGAGGATGTCCGCGGCGGGTTTGCGGAACTTGTCGAAGAATTGGGAGATGCCATAGAGGAGGTCAGTCTGCCGGCTCCCTTCGACCGTGGCGTGGAACTCCATAACACGATCATGACGGCCGATATCGCCAAGAGTTACGCGCGATACTACGATGAAGGACGCGACAAGCTGAGCGACCGGCTCGCCGCCATCATCGAGGAAGGACGGCGCGTGCTGGCCGTCGATTATGCGCTTGCCCACGACTGGATCGAGGTGCTGAACGCAGGACTCGATCGCCTGTTCGACCACTACGATGCGCTCGTAACCCCGGCAACCACTGGCGAGGCGCCCGGTATCGAAACGACCGGCAGCCCGATCTTCTGCACACTGTGGACCTATCTCGGCGTTCCGGCAGTCACGGTTCCCCTGCTCACCGGAAGCACGGGGCTCCCCATCGGGGTGCAGCTGGTGGGCCGCCGCGGCAACGATGCACGGCTTCTAAGGACTGCGCGCTGGATGGTCGCAGAGGTGGAGCGCCGCGGCGACGAAAGTGGTCAGAGCTAGGTGCAGGTAGCGAGAAAAAGGTTCCGTTGACCATGAAGACTGATCTGATCCTTGCCGTGATCGCGGGCCTTTCGATGATCTTCTATCTCGGCATAATGATCTGGAATGTGCCGCACATCGACCTGATCATCGTCGTCGTGATTGTTCTCGTCATGATGGTCTACGACATGTGGTACGAGGCGACCACGAGCGGACGCCAATGAGGATCATGCGGCCTCTCGCCCGGAGGCTGGCCGTACACGTCGACCGCAAGTCTCATCTGCTTTCGAGCCACGAGGATCAGCCCGTTCCCCTTCGCTCGAGACGACCCACCTGTTTGACCACGTCACGGGATCAGCCGTCGTCACACACCTCCTGCGGTGCCGCAGTCACATGCCCGTGATCCCTTGATCCCGCGATTCGGAATTTCATCCCGTTCTGGTGTAGAGTACATCGTCAATACAACCCGCCGCTCGTCACTGCCTTGGTGAACCCACGTCGGCTTCATGATCTGGAGACAGGAGAATGGCAAAGGTTCTGCCCGTAACAGCGGGTGTCGGTAGGCGTTCGCCGGAACGGGAAAGTCCCCGCGCGTCCGGCCAGGTACAGTCGCTGAGCCGCGCCTTGCGGTTGATGAATGCCCTTGCGCGCGTGCCGCAGGGATTGTCGCTCAGCGAGGTGGCTCATCGGGTCGAACTGCCGACGTCGACGGCACACCGCCTGCTGACGACATTGCAGAACGAACGCTATGTCCGTTTCGATTCCGAACGCAGTGCGTGGCTGATCGGTGTGCAGGCATTCCAGGTCGGGTCCGCCTTCGTGCGTTCGCGCGATCTGGTGGTCATGGCCCGACCGTACATGCGCAGGCTCATGGAGGAATCCGGTGAGACCGTGAACCTTGCCATCCCGGATCGTGCCGAGGTCGTCTATCTGGCACAGGTCGAATGCCACAAGATGATGCGCGCCATCGCCGGCCCAGGTGGACGCGCGCACATGCACTGTTCGGGCGTCGGCAAGGCCATTATGGCGTTCATGGACGGCAACGACGTGAACGAAGTGATCCGTTCAAGGGGCCTCACCCGTGAGACGGCAAAGACGATCTCGAGCGAAGACCAGCTGAGGCGCGAACTCGAGACCGTACGAACGCTGGGATATGCAATCGACAACGAAGAAAACGCCATCGGCCTGCGCTGCGTGGCTGGTGTGGTGTTCGACGAGCATGCGGAGCCAATGGCTGGTCTGTCCGTCTCGGGTCCCACAGCCCGCATGACGGATGCCAGACTTCCCGCCCTCGGCACGGCCGTCGCTCGGATCGCCAGCGACATTACCGCCGAGCTCGGCGGTCGCCTGCCTCCCGGGCTGGCCAAACTCTACTCAAGTTCATAAGTTCCGGAAGACATCCGGATGACCTTGCCGCGGTGCGATCGGGGCGGCGTGAGAATGCTGATCGACCGGCCGCGACTTCTCACAGGCTCGGCGACATGATTTCCAAGGAACAGGTTCTGAGACAGCTCGCCAAGGTCAAGGGGCCAGATCTCGAAGGAGATCTCGTCTCGCTCGGCCTTGTCTCCGAGATTGCCATCGCCGACGGCAAGGTCGCATTTGCCCTCACCGTCGACCCGGAGCGCGCGGAGGAACTCGAACCGATGCGCGAAGCCGCCGAACGGGCGGTAAAGCGCCTGGAAGGGGTCGAGCAGGTAATGGTGGCGTTGACTGCCGAACGCCCCGCCGGTCAGACCGCCGGTGCGGGGTCGCCGCGCCCCCGGCGTCAGCCGCCGCCGGGCGATCTCGCGCCGCCGCCACCAATGGCCGGCAGGGCCGGCGCGGGGGGCCAGCGCATGGCGGGCGTTCCCGGCGTCCGCAACATCATTGCCGTGGCCTCGGGCAAGGGGGGCGTCGGAAAGTCGACGACGGCAGTCAATCTTGCACTTGGTCTGCAGTCGGTCGGTTGCCGGACGGGGCTTCTCGATGCCGACATTTATGGCCCGTCGATCCCGCGTCTGCTCGCTATTACCGGTCGCCCCGAACCGGTGCAGGGAAGGGTGCTCAGGCCGATGGAAGGCTATGGGCTGAAAGTGATGTCGATGGGATTCCTGGTCGACGAGGACACGCCGATGATCTGGCGGGGGCCCATGGTCATCTCTGCACTGACCCAGATGCTTCGCGAGGTTCAATGGGGTGAGCTCGACGTGCTGGTCGTCGACATGCCGCCCGGAACCGGCGACGCCCAGTTGACGATGGCCCAGCAGGTGCCGCTGGCGGGCGCGGTGATCGTGTCCACTCCCCAGGACCTCGCGCTGATCGATGCCCGCAAGGGCCTGAACATGTTCCGCCGTGTCGATGTCCCGGTGCTCGGGATCATCGAGAACATGAGCTATTTTCTCTGCCCCCACTGCGGCGAGCGGTCGGAGATTTTCGGACACGGTGGGGCGCGCCAGGAAGCTGAGAAACTCGGGGTTCCGTTCCTCGGCGAGGTTCCGGTCGATGCCGAATTGAGGCGCCGGTCGGATGAAGGCCAGCCTGTCGTCGTCTCGGCACCCGAGACGGTTCACGCAGGCATCTATCGCAGTATCGCCGAAAACATCAGGCAGCAGCTGTTCGAAGGTGAAGCCACAGCGGCTCGACCCGTCCCCAGGATCGTCATCGATCCATCGTGAGTTCACATCCCGGTTGAAAGACGGACCGCCGCAGCCGACTCGATGATTGAACGGCAAGTGCCTGAAGGGATTGCGCTTTCCGGTAGCCGTTGAATCGGTTCCTCAGCATCTTCAAGCGGTCACGGAGTACCGGGCCAGCTGATGGCGGGTGCCTGCCGAGGCCGATCAGGTCCTGAATGCCTCGGTCTTTTCGATCCACTCCTTGAAGGCATCGATTGCGGTGCGGATGAAGTCGATCGTGGCCTGGTCGGTGATGCGCCCCTGATCGTCGATGATCGTGTTGCATCGCGCGACCATTACTTCCGGCGCCGGCATGACGAGCGCCCTCAGGAAGACGAAGCATTGGCGGAGGTGGTACTGGGCCCTTGCGGTTCCGATCATTCCGGGACTTGCGCCCATGATGCAGACCGGCTTGTAGAAGAATGGTTGATCGGGCGGCCGCGACACCCAGTCGATGCCGTTCTTGAGTACGCCCGGTACCGAATAGTCGTACTCGGGCGTCACGATGAGCACGCCGTCCGCCTCCCTTATTCTCCTGCGCCGGACTTCCACC
>Ga0079224_100008237_pt1 | contig 14101 bp, 8 predicted proteins | sample Stecom2015_FD_80414 | JGI IMG/M metagenome (GOLD analysis project Ga0079224, IMG submission 80414) | Agricultural soil microbial communities from Utah to study Nitrogen management - Steer compost 2015 | ecosystem: Environmental > Terrestrial > Soil > Agricultural land | place: USA: Utah...
CCGGTCACCAACTTGGTGTCGTTCCATACCTGTTCATCAAGGAGAATGTTCGGCGGCTCGAGTTCAAGGAAATCCGAGTTACAGGAGGTCGATACTGCTCCAATTAGCGCCAATCCCAGTAGATATCTTTTAAATTGTTTCATAGTGGTCTCGTTTATAGAGTGATGCTAAAGCCAAAGTTGAACATGCGCTGCTGAGGATAAACCAGGCCGTTGGCGGAGCCGATTTCTGGATCGATGCCGAATTCCTTCACATTGTCAAAAGAAAAGAGGTTGGTCCCGCTTGCATAGACTCGCAGTGCGGTGAGTCCAATCTTTTCCAGTGCAGACGGAGAAAGGCGGTATCCCAATTCTAAGTTGCGAAGCCTCATATATTTCACATTGGTTAGCCAGAACGTGTTGTGCCTGTACAAATGATCAGCGCCATGTCTTCGTATGGCAGGGTAAGTTCCCGGCACCCATTCGCTGTCCGAGTTGTAGAGATCTGCCCGATGCCATCTGTCTTCCAACATAAAGTCCGGAGAGGTTCCATTGTTTTGGAAGGGGTAGCGCAGCTCCCAATTTCTGGTAAAGGTCTGCATGGAAGCTCCGGCAAAGCCGAAGAAAAGATCGAATCCCTTGTAATTCACGGAGCCATTGATGCCAAAACTCATGTATGGATTGGCTCCTTCTGAAAAGCCGATTGGGCGCTCATCCATACCGTTGATCAGGCCGTCGCCATTTACATCTTTGTAGATAAAATCTCCCGGCAGCAGGTTTCTGTTACCTTGTCCATCGATATTCACCGGGTGATTGTTGATCTGCTCCTGACTTTCAAATCTTCCATCCACTTGGTACCCCCAGTTGATATTCGCCCAGCGGCCCTCTTGGTCATCTCGGTATTCGTTCCATGAATTTCCAAACCGAGGCTTATAACGCTCGATGTTCTTCAGTCTGGAAAATGTCCCATTGGCACTTAAACTGAAATTGAGATCCCCGACCTTACCCGTATAAGTAATTATTCCTTCTACCCCACTGTGTGCATTGGTGTTTAGATTATCTGAAGGCAGTGTATATCCTACTTCGGTAGGGAGTAATACATCGTACCGTCCCGCCGGAAGTCCGGATTGTCTTCTCTGAAACACGTCCGCTTGCAAAAACAACTTATTGTCAAAGAAATAGGAATCTAACCCGAAGTTAATATTGGTATTGGTGATCCAGGTTAAGTTAGTAATCGGAAGTCCTCGTGGATCCACGCCGGGAACGAATGACCCGTTGAGGATCGCACTTCCACCAGCTGTCGGGATGAAGTTGTAACCGGAGTAGTAACTAAACGGCGGAACAATGAAGTCATTGTTTCCACTGCTTAGTCGGTCACTTCCTGTCTGTCCCCAAGAGCCCCTAAGTTTTAGACCACTTAATACTTTGCCCTTGACATTGCTCATGAATGACTCATCTGAGATATTCCATCCTGCGGATACACCGGGAAAGAAACCGTAGCGACTGTCATCACGGAAAATAAAGGACCCATCATATCTGCCAAAGACTTCCAAGAGATACTTTTCCTTGTAGTTGTAGTTGAGTTTCGCGAGATAGCCCTCTCTTGCCTCCTGGTAGATTTCATCGATGAGGAGATCTTGATCGGCAAACGACATGATCGGAATGTAATTATTTGGCGGCACCGTGTGGACTACCATATTATGATGATTTTGACTCCATCGCTCATAGACACCTATCGCAGATAGGAAGTGGTTATCCCATTTCTTACTGTAGTTCAGTTGAAACTGAGCTATCTGGTCAACTGTGTTACGCTTTCTTCTTTCTCTCCAAGGATTCTGGTTTCCCCATTCTGGCCGAGTCTCATACTCACCGGTATCCTCATTGTAGATGTATCCGTCATAGGTATATTCGAAGCCATCAAAATCAAAATTCAGGTAATTGTAGGAGTACGTTCCTTTCGCTGACAGTCCAAAGTCAAATTCGTATTGAGCATAGAAGTTGGCCTTCATATTTCGGTAAACCTCATCTATGTACCCAGTTATCTCTTTGGTGTAAGTCGCTGGGTTCACGTTGATGTTGTGCACATCGCCGTTCACATAGTTTGGGTTGTCATTCGCGTAGGGTCTCTCGGTGGGCCACATCGTGAAGATACTCAAGAAGGGATTGAAGTAATCATCCAATCCCGGCACACCTACCTGCTCCCGGTTTTCGAGTCGTCCACTGAGTTGTGTTCCTACACTAAGTCCGCGCGCCAGCGTCATGTCAATATTTGACTGAAAGTTGGTTCTTTGGAATAAGTAGTCGTCGATCAGCGCATCCTGGTCGAGGTGGGACACGGAGAAGAAATATTTGGTATTTGCCGATCCACCGCTTGCGCTGGCATTGATAGAGGCCTGGGGCACGTTAGGCTTCATGATGAAGTCATAGTAGTCAAAGCTCTGAAATCCCTTTTCCGTGCCTTGTTGCCATTTTGCCAAATCGTCCTGACTGATGGTGGGTGTACCGCCCAAGTTTACTTCTGATTCGGCACTTGCGCGAACGTGCTGAAAGGCATTGGCTGGTTGTGGATAGCGGGTAAAGTTCTGCAATCCGTAGTAGCCAGAGAGACTGATCTCCGGCTTCTGATTGGTATTACCTCTTTTGGTAGTCACCAGTACCACTCCATTGGAAGCACGCATCCCGTAGATTGCGGCTGCACCATCCTTAAGGACAGAAATACTCTCAATGTCAGATTGTCCCAGATTGTTAAATTGGGCCGCATCAGAGGGTATACCGTCGATTACGAAAAGGGGGTTGCCCATATTTCGAATTTGAATATTGGTAGTTCCACCCGGGCGGGCATCAGTCTGGCGGGCAGTTACGCCTTGCATCTTACCGACCAACGCTCCGGATGTGGTCACTGCCGGAGTTCTCAAAAGCTCATCGGACTTCACTTCACTCACGGCACCAGTGATCGTGCCTCGTTTTTGGACACCATATCCGACTACCAAAACCTCCTCCAGGTTAGAGAGGTTTTCTGCCAGAGTTACGTTGATTGTCGTTTGATTTCCGACCGGCAATTCTTGCGAAGTGTAGCCGATGAATGAAAAAACCAAGATGCTTTCTGGGCCTGGGACCGACAGGGTATATCGCCCGTCCAAATCCGTGGCTACTCCCGTGGTGGTTCCCTGAATGATAACGGAAACCCCGGGTATGGGAAGTCCTTGAGAATCGATTACGACGCCGCTGACTTGTATGTCCTCTCTTTCGATTGATGTCGCTAGGGTTCGCGCTCTCATCTCAGAGGGATTAGCAATGTAGAAAGTCAACATCATAACGATAAAAAAGGCACTCTTTTGTAAAGAATTACATTTCATATTTTGATGTGTTTGATTGTAAATAAGAGAACTGATAGGTCACTATTCTTCCACCCTGCCTGTTTAGGCAAGTACATTGATGCATTTTTCTAGAGATTGATTAAGTAGAGTCTTGGTGAATTGAACTCTGAATCTGAACGTGTGGAAGAACACGGTCGATTCATCTAAGATTAGAGGTCAGTCGTTGAAATCGACGTCAAAACCTACTTAAAAACGTTGCGGGAGGGGATCAATAGAATTCTGATTGCGGCTCAGGGATGATCGCGAAGCTATTTTGTCATAGTATTTTGGGTTTGTGTTATAAAAAGCCCCTTCTAGTAGCAGTTCTGCTGTAACCGATCATCGATCCCTTATTATAACTGTATCCATCGTAATGGTTAGTTTGTATGGAGAGGCCAAGGATTTGCGGTATTTTTCTACGATAAACGCTGACTATTGGGATTATTCTAATTTCTTGATAACCAAGACCGAAAACAAACTGTTTAAAAGCTAAAAATTACTGTTTTATGACAAAAAACGAGGCTTTTGATAGGTGATTGTGGTGTTATGAGAGCAAAGTCTGTCTGAAAACATGAAGAATAGGCCTTCGCAATGGCATCCGAATTTCCGTGGTCGGCTCAATCTCTAGAGGAACGGAAGGGCATCGTGATTTTGCGGTTTTGAAGGCAGACGACCTCCCATTCTCCACAAGAAAGATATCAGAATTCGAGGATTGGCCAACCGTAGGCGTCCCACTGCATCTCCTTGACAATTAGCTTAGACTTGCCGTCGTCATGTTTGTCGTAACCGTGGGCGACAAATATTGTTTTTCCGTCAAAGTCATAGACAGCGCAATGTCCGATTCCTGCGTAGTCTTTAGTCTCGGCGGCGATGATTGTGCCACCCCCTGCGTACATCGACTGATCTTCTTTGTCAAGATAGGGGCCACGTATATCTGTGGAGCGACCGACGATTGTCTTGTAGGTGCTTTCGAGTCCTTTGCAGCAATAATCAACTGAAGCGAAGAGGTAATAGAAGCCATCCCTTTGATAGATAAAGGGTGCTTCTATAGCACCATTTCCGCTCTTACGATCGGATCTGCCAATGTCGCCCTCTCGCCTTGCTATGCTGTACCATTCTTGAGGCTCAGCTAGAGAGGCCATGTCGGGGGCAAGCTTGGTCAGTTTTAATCCGCTCCAGAAAGAGCCAAACGACAGCCACCCAACTGTGTTTCCCAGAGAATCCTGATCGAACAGCACATTGGCATCAATGGCATTCCAAGAATCTCTGCCGGGGATAGACTGAACTATCATGCCCTGATCCTCCCACAGATAATCCTCACTGTTTTGATCTAGCGTTTTATTGGTCATGACACCGATGGCGGAGGTGTTTTTCCCGAAGGCTGAGGGTGAATAATAAAGATAATATAGCCCTTCATGGTATTGGATGTCGGGCGCCCAATAGCCACCCCGGTATCCTGGCACGATGTCATCGGTTACCCATTCCAGTTTAGTGGATACTCGATCAATCCTAGTCCAGTTCTTCAAATCGGAACTCTTTGCTACTCCACCATGGGTCATAAATAGATAATACAAGCTATCCTGTTTGATCATCACCGGGTCGTGTGCTATTAAGCCTTTGGAATCATCAGGGATCCGCTGGGCCTGAGCTGACAAGCTGATCAAGAAACCTAAGAGGAAAACAAGCGCTTTCAGCGCGGGCAATTCATGGCAGACATTTTCAAAGTTGGCTTGATCAATTGAGTTTTTGTTCATCTTGGGTGCGGGTTAAGTGCTCCTTATGATTCAACCTTTGAAGTAAAAAGAATGCGACATTAGTTTATCTGAATTATCTGAAAATGAGCTCCATAAGAGCTCGAACTCAATTTCTGGAAAATAAAAAAGTCTACGAATGATGTAGTACCAAAAAGTAACCGTGTCCAACCGGAGCCGTAGACCTGTCTTCCTGGTGTGCAATCTTATGATTCAAGCTTGCTTTCTCAGCGCTAGCGATTTGATCAAAGACTATTGATGGCGTATGTAATCCTGCGTCAACAGATTTGACTGCACTTGCAAGATTCCCGTTGTCAAGGGGTTCTGGTATCAATTCCCAAGGCTCAAGATATACTCCACCATGTCTCTGGCATCATCTTCACTCAATGTTGCATGAGGAGGCATCATTACTTCACCCCATACACCTGCTCCTCCATTAATCACTTTGTCAACCAGCATCGCCACATTCTCCTCGTTATTTTCATACTCGGCAGCGATGTCAAGAAACGCCGGCCCGATCACCAGTCTATCTTTGTAGTGGCAGGACAAGCAATCTGAATTGGCGATTTTTTCTTCTCCGGAGATTTCTGCACTGCCTCCAGCTGCGATTTCTTGCTCTTGTACACTTTCCTTCGGTGCGGAAACCACCGGCGGCGTAGGCTCAGCAGGCTTTGATACAGTAGATTCTTCTTTAGTTGATTTATCAGCGGTGCTTTCTCCCCCTCCGCATGCTCCTAATATCACTGCCAGAAGGACGATAACTGTCTTGGATATATCTGTAATCTTCATTGAATTTTAAATCTTTCTTTCGGGTGCCTTACTATACTGCGGACCTGTTGGATGTTAATCGTTTTTTAGAAGCAAAAGAGACAACTGGAAGCTCCAGCGTCTCTTTTGCAATTCTAATTTCAGCTGCCGACAAAGGTAAATTCGGGCAGCTGTTTTATTTTTCCCCCTTCCATCGCCGACTCATGTGCTAGAATGCCCACACAGGTGATGTTTGCGGATTCCTGCGCATTCGGATAAGGAGCGCGATCCTCGTTCAGCGCATTCAAAAATTCATTGACCAGATGCGGGTGCGATCCCCCGTGTCCTGAACCCTGTATAAAGGACAGGTGCTGGTTGTCATCTCCGTCATACACTCCAGCGGTCGTAAATGATGCGATTTCTTCCGGAAGCAAATGTCCGTAATCAGGGATTTTTACCCTCTCAGGAGTTTCGCCCGTGTGGATCACCGAATCCTCGTGCTCTATCAGTGTCCACTCAAAGGACTTTTTAGAACCGTACACATCGAAACTTTCGCGGTATTGTCTCGCGGTATTGAAGAGTGAGCGGGTTACCTCTGCTGCCAAGTCCGAATCCTTCAGTTTGATATGGCACGTTTCGATGGCAAATGGAGACCCGTACTTTGGAATCAAGTTCTCGTCTATCCGACCGGATCCCAAGCAGGATACATATTCGGCCTGCGCTCTTGGCAAAGCCAGAACGGGACCTACGCAGTGAGTGGCGTAATGCATCGGAGGGAGGCCCTCCCAATAGCCAGGCCAGCCGGCCATCTCTTGCTGGTGTGAGGCACGTAGAAATTGAATTTTTCCAAGTTCTCCTTTCTCATACATCTCTTTGACAAAAAGAAATTCGCGGCTGTAAATCACCGTTTCCATCATCATATAGGTCAGGCCGGTCCGCTTCACTTCTTCCACGATCGCTTTGCAGTCCTCTACCGAAGTGGCCATGGGGACAGTACAGGCGACGTGCTTTCCTGCTCTAAGGGCTTTCAGGGATTGCTCCGCGTGATTTTGAATGGGCGTATTGATATGGACTGCGTCTATATTCGGGTCTTTCAGCAATTCATCGTAGTCCGTGTAGATTTTCTCGATGCCAAACGCACTGCCGATCTCTTCGGCCTTTTCTTTGTTTCTCTGGCAGATTGCATACATAGTTGCCAAAGGGTGCTTTTGATAGATTGGAATGAATTCGGCTCCGAAGCCGAGCCCAATTATGGCGATGTTAAAGGGTCTTTTGCTCATGATTATTTGATTCAAAGTTTTTAAAAAAGGTTGTATTGGTCGTCGGATATGGGGGAAATGGTTCAGGGTAGAACTAGCTGCTCATCTCCATTTCCGCCGCTCACTTTATTTTGCCGCCCAGCTTTTAAGAAATTCCAGTCCTTCCTTTGCAAATCCATCCTGACTTGGTACCAAAGGCTTCCAGATACATACCGCACCGGCCAGCTCTTTGACCTCAGGGGTAAAGCTCTCAATTGACACGACCCCCTGATAGTTGATTGCTTCCAAGGCGCGCTTGTAGCTGTCCCAAGGAGTTTGTCCTGTTCCCGGAGTGCCACGGTAATTCTCAGAAACCTGAAAATGGATCAATTTTTCTCCCGCAAGCCTGATGGCTGCCTCTGGATTTCGCTCTTCAATATTCATGTGAAAACCGTCCAGAATCACCTTTGCCTCTGGCTCGTTGATATCAGCTATTAGCAGCATCAGCTCTTCGCAAGTATTGATCAGGTCTGTTTCGAATCTGTTCAATGTCTCAATAGCGATGTCCAGCCCAAACTTGCGGGCATTTGCACATACGATGCGGAGGTTTGCGACTGCACGATCCCATTCGACTTTCTTTTGCTCCGGAGAGACAAGTCTCGCTTTGCCGACTGCCGAATACATGGGTCCAGCGACGAACTTGCAATCCAGTCCCGCGGCAACCTCAAAACATTGATTGAGGTAGTCGAAGCTGGTTTTATGGTACGAGGGGTCTTCGTTCGTCAGGTCCCTACTGGTTCCAAAAGCACCGCAGATCACAGCCTCTAGTCCGTTGTCTGCCAGTGCCTGCTTTACGTCCGCGACCTGGATCAGGGAAGGGTCCTCTACCGGGATCTCCACAGCATCGTAACCGAATGCTTTGATCTTCGGAAAAAGCCCGAGTGTGTCATTGGAAAAAGGGGAGGTCCACAGCCAAGTGCTAACCCCAAACTTTACGTTAAGTGCCATTCTTATATTACTTTCATGATGCCGTTCATCTGCTTCCAATGGTTTGGAAGCGTGCAAACGTATGGATAATCGCCTTTTTCAGTTGGCACTGTGAGGATGATCGAGTCCGTGGTATTTGGAAATACGAGCTGAGTCGCAGCTAGAACTTCAGAGATTTTTGGTACGAAACTATTGTCCATACCCGTCAGGTCATGCGCCATTTGATCCGCGGCCTGACCAATTTTCTCCAAGGAGTCGATGGTGCCGATTACCAGATTGTGCTGGACGAAGTCCGGGTTGTTAAAGTCCAAAACCAGTTTGCTTCCTGCACTCACTGCAAAGACGGGTTTGTCGAATCGCATCTCATGAGGGATCGCCGTGAGCGTGACCAGCCCATCTTTAACTACCTCAATCGATGCTACCTCCTTTTTTTCACCTTCAGCGGAGGTTTTCTTAAGATCTAAGCTGGAGTTGTTTCCGATTCTTCCGGAGAATCTCCAGTTGCCTTCGTAGTCGCCTACTTTGTTGTTGGAGTCAAACTGGCCAACACGGACATTTTCTGGAGAAAGCGGCCCGTTGAACAATCCCTTTGTCTTGCCCTTGGCGACTTCTTTTCCGTCGATCATCAAGCTCATGCTGCCGTCCTGTTTGAGAGAAGCGGTGACAACAAAGCGCTCGGAAGGAAGATTTTTCCGTGAGCTGACGATCTTCGTGTCTCCATCCTGAGCGATGGCAAAGTGCATAGCGTCTTTGTAGACATAGAGGCTATAGCCATTGGTGCTATTTCCCTGTGCTACCAATACGCCATCCAACGGATCTCTGCCCGGGGCAACTTCCATCTCGAGGGTCATCTCTTTGCCTGTAGGATCAGGCGGGAACAGAAGCGCGTTTCTCTGGCTCAGCGTGTAGGACTCAGATATCAGGCTTTTGGAGATCCTGTCAGCGATACTCATCAAAGAATCCGCTTTGTTGTCAAGAGATTCCGGTCTGGATTCGAACGCCGATGGGTGCGTCAATGCGGCGGCAAAGATTGCCTGTGGCAAGTACTCATCTTTTGAGTTTTCCTCATTGTCCGAGATGGCCAACAGTTTCTTGGAGATTTCAGCTGAAGCGGGCATTTCAGAAACTGCCAAGATTGCATTTTTCCTAGTTTGGAGATTGGCATCTTCCATCAGGTTGGCTGCGACGATAGCATCCAAAGCGGCCTGATTTCTTGGGATTACTCTCAGGGCGTTCTTCCTGACGGCAGCGGACGGATGGCTCAATGCTTTTGCTACTACCTCTTGCGCCTTTGTGTTGTTTCCTTCCAATTCTCCCAAACCTTTCAAAGTCCACAATGCGTTGATCGCCGGTCCGTTTATTCCTGCGCCGTCTACCTGGGTGGAGTTGATCAAGTTATACAATTCATCCACCACTTCTTTATTTTGAGTCTCTACGATCAACCGCTGAGCAGTCAGTCTCCAGAACATATTGTCGCTCTTCATTGCAGCGATCAAATCGCCTGCGCTGGCGTCCTTCAGGTTGAATGTCTTCGAAGCTTCGCCGCCTTTGTAGGTCAAGCGATAGATTCTACCATGCTTCTTATCCCTCATAGGGTTGATATAAGCATTCCCTTCGCCGTTCTCAAACCCACGTGGGGTAGGATTGTGCTGGATGATGAAGTTGTACCAATCCGCTACCCAAAGCGAACCGTCCGGGCCAACCTCGGCATGCACTGGGCTAAACCATTCGTCAGAGCTGGCCAGAATGTTGAATGCGTTCTTCTCGCGATATCCAGAGCCTTCTTCGATCAGGCGCGCATTGTGGAGGACGCGGCCTGTCGGTTCGGCTACGAAAGCCATCTTGTTCCAATATTCTTCAGGAAAGTTTCTTGCCGTATAGAGGTTATGTCCTGCCGCTGCGGTATAGCTTCCATGCCAATCGACCTGTCTCAAGAAAGGAGTGATGTGTGGCATGTCATAATGCGAGTCGATTCCAGTAGCAGTATTTGGAGTGCCTTTGTAGACAGTTCGTTTCGCGTATTTGCTGTCTAAAGCCAGATATACGGAGTGTTGTCCGTTTGCAGTGGATATGAAGGTTTCGAAATCTTCGGAAAAGCCTAGACCCCAGGTGTTGTTACTGGTACGACCGAGGAATTCCAAGTTTTCTCCTGAGGTGTCAAATCGATACACACCTTGACTGAAGTTGTACTTTTTGCCACTCACTTCGCCGTTGAATCCAGAGTAACCCAACACACCCCAGACCTTGTTGTCGAAGCCATATTTCAGGTTGGACGGTCCAGCGTGGGTATCACTTTTGCCCCAGCCGGTCATGACCACCTCTCTCACGTCGGCTACGTCGTCGCCATCTGTGTCTTTGAGAAACACAAAATCAGGCGCCATGGAGATCAACATCCCACCATTGACCGCCATGATTGAGGTCGGGATATTCAGTTTGTCAGCGAAGACGGTCACCTTATCAGCTTTACCATCTCCGTCAGTGTCCTCCAAAATTTTGATCATATCATCTCCGCCTTCTTTGCGGATCTCGTTGGGATAATCAGTCGTCTCGATTACAAACAATCTTCCTCGTTCGTCCCATGCAAAGGCCATCGGATTGATGATCATCGGCTCGGAAGCGAACAATTCCAATTCAAAACCTACCGGCATCTGAATCAATTTCATCGATTCTTCCGGGGAAAGAGGAAGCTGGTACTTAGGCGCTGGATCTCTCTTCTCGTAGTTGGGGATCTCAGCATCCTCAAACTGAGGCTGAGGGATTTTATATTCAGCTAAGAGCTTATTCACATCGTCGCCTACGGCCCAAAGAATACCGTTTGCTACCAAATCCTGAAATTCTTTTTTCTCCCAAGTCTTCTCATTGTGGCCATATGCGGTGTAAAATACGCGACCCTTTCCCTGCTCACGAACCCAAGTATAAGGCTCTTTTCCTTTGTCATCCACACGCTCCATCAGGACATGCATATCCGGATTTACTTGGCTATGGACGTAGGTCTCATCCCAGGTCTCAAACTCAGAGATACCCTTCATGACCGGGTGGCCAGCATCTACAATGGTCGCGGTGAAATCACCGGTGCCATGAGTGCTAAACTGTCCCCCAACCGTCTCTACATACCAAGGTGAATTTTGGAAGCAAAACGAAGCTGAGTGAATCGGGATCAATGCCTTTCCTCCTTCTATATAGGATTTCAAAGCAGATTCGATCTCGGGCGTGATCTTTTCATGATTGGCGTAGATCATCAAACCGTCATAGTTGTTGAGCTTGTCGCTATTGAGATCATTGACGTCCGTGGTGTAGGTGAGGTTGATTCCTCTTTGGAAAAGAGGAGTCTCGAGATACATCATCAATTTCTCTGAATTGTGATGCTCACTTTCGTGCCCAAGGACGAGGATCTCTACGCGTCTGGGGTCGGAGGATGAAAGAAAGTTCTTGTTGTTTTTGCCACCGCATCCCGCAAGCAAGACAAACAACAAAATCACCAAACTGAAGTAAGGTGATTTGGATAATTTTGGGTTTTTGAGGATCATAAGAGGATTCTATACTTTTTAGCCTACTAAATTCAACCTTTAATTTGATGGATTTTACCTGTTTTAGCTTGATAACTGACTGAATTTTGTCAAATTATCGGATAGAAACATACTATTGGTAGAGTAAATCAGCCAGAAGACCATGAAAAAACCTCTGCAGAAATCTGGAATTCCTGAAAATCGAGCCTTCGTAATCCGAGACATGCGAGACCCCTACTTTGACAAACAGTGGCATGCTCATCCAGAGTACCAGTTGGTAGCAATCTTACGTGGCAGTGGCACCCGGTTCATCGGTGATCATATCAAACCTTTCAAGGGGGGGGACACTGTGTTGACCGGTCCAGGGCTGCCGCATGTCTGGCGCAGTGACAATGCGTACTTTGATCCTGCGAATGGCCTGGATATTCACGGGATTGTGATTTATTTTCCTGAGAATTTTTTGGGTGCCGGATCGATGGAAAAGGACGAATTTGAGGACATCGCAAAACTCTTGGCTCATTCTGCGCGAGGTCTGGAGATTACCGGCAGGACCAACGAGAAGGTCACGTCTCTGATGAAGGAGATGGTGAATCTCAAGGGAGTCCAGAGCATCATCAAGCTGTTGGAAATTCTTCAAGTCTTGGCAGAATCCACCGAAATCACGCCGATCACGCAGGTGAATTATTCCTACAATCACCCCCTTTCTGAAAAAGACAGGATGGGTGAGATTCTTGAATATATTCTTAAAAACTTCAAGGAAAAGATCACGCTTGAAGAGGTCGCTTCCCTGGCAAATATGTCTGAGAGTGCATTCAGCCGGTACTTTAAGTCAAGGGTGAATAGGTCCTTTTCGGATTTTCTAGGAGACGTGCGAATCAGTAATGCCCGGAAATTACTTCAGGATGACGACCTAAATGTGAGTCAGGTTTGCTTCGAAAGCGGGTTTCCCACACTTTCGAATTTCAACAAACAGTTTAAAGACAGAATAGGAAAGACTCCGCTCAACTACAAGAAAGAATATCTCGAAACCTTTGAATAGGCGTATCTGATAGATGTCGAAAGGGGAGGTATTCAGGGTTTAAACGAAGAAAGCCACCCCTCGGGGCGGCTTTCTTACATACATATAACTAAATCTCGTGCTACTGACTGGAGTGCTAGCCACCGGAAATAGCCCCGGCATTATCCGGCGATTTGCTCCTCTACCTGGAAGAATGATTCGTCCTTCTGAGGCAACGAGGATGAGCCCATCAGATATTCGTCCACTTTGACAGCGGTCTCTCTACCTTCTGAAATCGCCCATACCACGAGGGATTGGCCTCGTCGCATGTCTCCCGCCAGGAATACCTTCGGATTTGTGCTCTGATAATTTTTTGATTTTGGAAGACTGTTTTCCATAGTTTCAGCACCAAAAGCCTGCAAAAGTCCATTTCGAGCAGGACCCGTGTAGCCAATCGCGATGAACGCCAGGTCGCAAGGTACAGTTCGCTCTGTATCGGCAATCTCCTCAAACGTCATCCGGCCCCCTTTTTCTTTCCATTCGATATCCACCAAAGTCAGCCCAGTTACTTCGCCTGCTTCGTTCGCCGTGAATTCTTTCGTCAGGACAGAAAACATACGCTCGGCGCCCTCTTCGTGAGAGCTTGACGTTTTCAGTGTCATCGGCCATTCCGGCCAGGGATTCAATACATTTCTTTGCTTGGGAGGCTTAGGCAGCAACTCAAGCTGCGTAATAGAAGCCGCTCCGTGCCGGTTAGAGGTGCCTATACAATCGCTTCCTGTGTCGCCTCCGCCGATTACAATGACGTGTTTTCCTTTTGCCGAGATATGGTTTTCGCTGGCTTCGCCACTCGTCACCTGATTTTGCTTACCTAAGACCTCCATTGCGAAATGGACTCCTTTGCTCGTGTCGCCTTTGATATTCAAGCCTCGCGGTTGCTGAGCACCTGTGGAAAGTACCACTGCGTCGAAGTTCTTCAGGATTTCCTCTGCTTGGACGGTCTTTCCTACTTCTGTGTTTGTAGCGAAAACGACGCCTTCCTCTAGCATGAGATTGACTCTACGGTCGATCACCCATTTCTCGAGCTTGAAATCCGGGATGCCATAGCGGAGTAGGCCTCCAACTTTAGCGTCTTTTTCGAAGAGGGTGACATGGTGACCAGCCTGATTGAGCTGATCTGCAGCAGCCAGACCCGCAGGGCCAGAGCCGATGACGGCGATCTTTTTTCCCGTGCGGTGGGCGGGCGGATTGGCGTTGATCAGACCAAGTTCCCAAGCTTTTTCAGCGATGCTTTTTTCGATCAATTCGATCGCCACGGGGTCTTTGTTGATTCCGAGTACACAACTTGCCTCACAGGGCGCAGGGCAGATTCTCCCGGTGAACTCCGGAAAGTTGTTAGTGCTGCGCAGGATGCTGATGGCCTGTCCCCATTCTTGGTTGTAGACGGCATCATTGAAATCCGGGATCAGGTTGTTGACGGGACAACCGTTATTGCAGAAAGGGATGCCGCAATCCATGCAGCGGGCCGCCTGCTGCTTCGC